>OWJF01000532.1_pt1 | contig 19384 bp, 16 predicted proteins | sample 1732941 | NCBI WGS metagenome assembly OWJF01 (sample SAMN05065770, study PRJEB22554) | human gut metagenome | biome: ENVO:2100002; feature: ENVO:00000062; material: ENVO:00002003 | host: Homo sapiens | place: USA
CGCCAAGGCTCCCTCCGAGAGGGAGCTGGCACGGCAAAGCCGTGACTGAGGGAGTTCTTTGCAACAGCCTCATTTTTGTTAGAAGTTCAATCAGTCCCCAATGGCTGCGCACTTCTTGGCCAGCCAATCGCGCTCTTCCTCGGTCAGGCGGGGGGCAAGCTTGGTGAAGACCTCCCGATGGTAGGCGTTCAGCCATGCGATCTCGTCCTTGTTCAGCACGCCGGGCACCACGGGCGAGGTGGCGATGGGCACGAAGGTCAGCGGACGGAAGGCGAGGAAGGTGCCGTACTGGTTGTCGGCCTTGTGGTAGCACTCCAGCTCGTTCTCAATGCGGATACCGACCACACCGCTTTCGTAGACGCCCGGCTCGTCGGTGACGACCATGCCCGGCTGGAAGACGGTGGTGTTGCGGCCGTTCAGTGCGTGGGGGCCCTCATGGACATTGCCCACAAAGCTGACACTGTGGCCGGTGCCGCAGCGGTAGTTGATGAGGTGCTGCCACAGCGGCTCGCGGGCGATGGTGTCCAGCATATGACCATCGCAGTAGTTCAGCCAGACGGCCTTTGCGATGTCGATGTGGCACTGCAAAGTCCAAGTATAAAACAGCTTTTCGTCCTCGGTCAGCTCGCCCAGCGGGTAGGTGCGGGTGATGTCGGTGGTGCCGTCCATGTAGGTAGCACCGCTGTCCACCAGCAAAAAGCCCTTCTTTTCCAGCTTGGCGTGGTCGGCTTCGGTGGCGTGGTAGTGCATCATGGCCGCATTGCCGCCGTAGGCTGCAATGGTGCCGAAGCTCTCCACGATGAACTTGTCCTGTGCGGAGCGGTACTTGTGGAGGATCTCGTCCACGGTCAGCTCCGTCAGCTCTTCACCGGCGGCAAGGCGCTCTTCCAGCTCTTTCTGGAACCGCACCATGGCCACGGCATCCCGCAGATGGGTCTCGCGGTTATGGGCCAGCTCCGTCTCGTTCTTGACGCCCTTCATCGGCAGCAAGGGGTCGGCCTCATCCTTGACGGTCAGGGCCGCATTGTTGCTCAAGGTCTCGTAGACGGCGTAGTTGACGGAAGCCGGGTCGGCCAGCACGGTCTGCGGCTCGGTCTCGGCGGCGAGGAAGCCCAGCACATCGTCATATTCGGCGATCTCGACGCCGTTCTCCTTCAGCTCAGCCGCAGCCTCTGCGCCCAGACGCTTGGTGTTGATAAAGAGGACAGCGCGGTTCTCCGTGACGTAGCAGTAGGCCATGGCATACGGGGTGCACTGGATGTCCATGGCGCGCAGGTTCAGCAGCCATGCCAGATTGTCCAGCTTGCCCACCAGTTGTGCGGTGCAGCCCAGCTCCTTGAGCTTTGCGCGGAGCTGGCCCAGCTTCTCGGCGGGGGAGAACCCTGCGTACTCCTTGCTCAGGATCCAAGCGGGAGTCTCCGGCAGGGCGGGGCGGCCCTCGGTCCAGAGCTCATCTTCCAGATTCAGGGTCTTGATGGTGCCATGCTTGGCGTCCAGCGCCTTCTGGACGCTGCGCACCAGATGGCAGGAAGCGGTCAGACCGCACAGGCCCAGCACCCCGCCTTCGGGCAGAGCATCGGCGCAGTACTGCTCCACGGTGGGCACACCCGGCTCACCCATCCGCTCCAGCTCGATCTCGGTGCCCGCGATCTCCTTTTCCGCCTGCACGAAATAGCGGCCGTCAGCCCAGATGGCGCTCTTGTCCTTCGTAACGACGAAGTTGGAGTTCTCGCCATGGAAGCCGGAGAAATAGGTCAAGGAGGTGTAGTGGTCGGGCAGGTACTCGCTGGAATGCGGGTCGCCCACCGGAATGAGATAAAGGTCAACGCCGTTGGCGTCCATGGCGGCGCGCAGGGCAGCCAGACGCTCAGGAACCGTGTTCATGCTCATAATAAAAAGCCTTCTTTCTTACATCTGCCGGAAAAACGTCCGGCGGCGGTGATTTGCCGCTTCTTATTGTATCATTCCGGCGCGCGGATTGCAATTGCTGCGCGGTTTTTCTCAGTTGCTGCTGGCGGCCGGCAGTTCCGGCGGGGTGGTGCCGTCACTCTGGGGCGGCTGGCCCTGCGGCATCTGCCCGTCCGGCGGCGTCATGCCGTCCGGTCTCTGCCCGCCGCTGCCGCCGGGGCCTCCATTGCCGCCGAACTGGGTATCAGCTTCACCGGTCTTGGCCGTGGCGGTGGCGGTGGACTGGACGCTGTAGCGTCCCTCCGCCGTCAGGGCTGGGCTGGAATAGAAGAGGAAGGCCGCGTCGCAGAGGGCGGTGCTGTCCAGCACGCTCTTGCCGCTTTCGTCCGCAATGGAGAACGCCTCGCCCCCGGTGAGGGAAAGGCTGCTGTCCCGCCCGCCGCCGAAGGTGACGCAGGGCTGAGACGCGCTGATGGAAAAGCCCATGCCCGCGCTGCCGCCTGCGGCCAGCACCGTGCCGCCCGAAATCGTGATGCGCCCATCGGCATCCAGCGGCTGATTGTCGGCGGCGTTGGCGGTCCAGACCGAGATGTCGCCGCCCGTGATGGTCAGGGTGCCGTTGGAGTCAAAGCCGTCGCCCTCGGAGGAATGGGCTTTGATGGTGCCGCCGGAGATGTTCATCTCGAACGCATAGTCGCCAAGGTCGGAGTTGGCGGCGTTCAGGCAGTCGTCGGTGGAGGTGATGTCCATATTGCCGGAGTGTATGTTCAGGACGGCCCCCTCCAAGCCCTCGCCGCAGGTGGAAACGGTGATGGCGGGGCCGGTGGTGCCCTCCGCACCGATGTTTAGCTCCATGTCGCAGTGGATGGCATCTTCCCCCGCCGCGATGGTCAGGTTTCCGCTTTCCACCTTGAGCCGTTGCTCCGCGTTGATGGCATCGTTCACCAGCGCCTCAATGTTCAGCGTCAGCTCCCGGATGGTCAGGCTGGCGTCCCGGTCATCCAGCGCGGTGCCGGATTTGATGCCGTTCTTGCCCCGTGCGTTCACGGTCAGCGCACCGCCGCCGCAGAGGACGACCTGCGAGCCGTTCTTGCACTTGACCACTGCCTTTTCGGCGTTCTTGTTGTCGGCGGCATTGTCCGGGTCGTTGGCCTCGCTGTCAGTCAGAGTGTTTTCCGTCCCGTCCACCACCGCGATGGTCACCCCGGTGGATTCGCCGCAGACGATGGGGGCGGTGTCGGCGCTGGTCAGGGTCAGGCCGTCCAGCAGCAGCACGACGTCCTCCGTCTGGGCTTCCACCTTCACCGAGCCGTCCGCACAACTGCCGGACAGAGCATAGACGCCCGCACCGCTCACCGAGAGAGCGGTTTCCTCCACGGCAAGGCCCGCCGCGTCCTCCGGGCTGACCGTGATGCCGCCGTCCGAGAATTCCACCGTCACCACTTCATCCGGCGTGTAGGCGAGGCTCCCTGCCGCAAGGCGGTCCGATTTTGCCTTCCCCGTTCCGCCGCACGCCGCCAGACTGCCCGAAAGGGTCAGCGCGCCAAGCGCCTGCAAAAAACTTCGCCGGGAAATTTTCGTACTCTCTATCAAACAGGTCTTCATAACCAAGCCTCCCTCAAAAATGCAACGTGATTTAAGTGTACTCATTCTACGCCGCAACTATGGAAACTTCACGGGAAAGCTGTGAAAAAACGGGAGCATTTCCGTGAAAACGGGGTGAAATCAGGTCCTTCCAAAAATGCCAAAATGCCCGCCGGATTCGTCCCGGCGGGCGTTTTGGTCATGGAGAAACAAGAGAAAAAGCCCCGCCATCCGGCGGGGCTTTCGGCGGGCTCAATCGTCCGTTTTCGGCTCCATATCCAGCTCCGGCATCAGCTCGTTGCTGATGACCGTCAGCATCTGCTCCAGCTTGTCCACATCCTCGGCGGGGAAACGGTCCCGCACGCGCTCCACCACGGTGTGCAGATAAGAGTAGCTGATGTTGTAATATTCGATATACTTCTTGGTGGGGCGGAGGTGGTATTCGCGCCGATCCTTGGTGGACTGGATCTTCTCCACATAGCCCTTCCGAACCAGACTGCCGATCTTATACGCCGCGTTCGGGGTGGAGATCTGCATCATGCGGGAAAACTCCGCGATGGTCGGCTCACCCATCGCCATGATCCCCTCCATGCAGAAGGACTCCACCGTGGTCAGCGTAGCCTCGCGGGTGGCGAAGCGCTGAAACACGTTCTGGTAGAAGTGCAGCTTAAATTTAGTATAGACGTCATTGAATGCTTTTTCCAGCATGGTGCGGCTCCCTTCGATTCCCTCAATTTCTTTTAGTATATCATATTTTTGCCCGAACGCAAGCGAAAAAGTGCCCGCCGCGCAAAAAGGCCGCACAGTTTTTACGCTGTGCGGCCTTGCCGTTTATGGGGGACTCTTTCGCGCCAGCTCCCAGAGGGGGGCTGGCCTCGGAGAGGACTGGGGGAGTTACTTCATCAGCTTCTTGAGCTTGAGCCACGCGCCGAACACGTCATACTTGGTAACGTAACGGTCGGGGTCAAAGCGGGAAGCGTCGCTGTCGTCGGCGGGCTTCACAAGGCCGTTGTCGATGGCCCAGCGGGTCGCCTTCTGCAGCTCGATCTCCTCTGCGGGCACATCGCTGTACAGTCTCGGCAGAGCCGCTTCGGGCTTGCCCGCCGTCTCCCACAGCAGCACCACCAGCTCACGCCGGTTGGTGGGCACGGCCACGCCCTTCGGCAGGTTCAGCTGCAAGTAGCTGTCCACGCCAAGGCTCACGCCCTGCCACACCAAAATGCCAGCCGCTGCGCCGCCCACGGCCACCGTTGCCATGGTGCCCAGCGCCGACGGCCCATCGTCCTCGCCCGGCAGCTCGGAGGAGCGGTACTGCGCCTCAATGGTGATGTTCGCTTTCGGCATCGTAAAGCTCATGTGGGGGTCGTGCAGCATCACGCTGGGGTCACCCGTCAGCGTGTCCTTGACATCCTCCGGGAAGCGGATGCTCCACACGTCAAAGGTCATGCCCTCCGGCACTTCCGACTCGTCCACGTCCACCGTCAGTTTGGTGCCCTTCTCGGCCTTTACCTCAGTCTCGTTGTTGATCTTGCCGCCCTTGACGGTAACAGTGTAGGTCTTGGGCTGGGCGTCGGGGTTCGGGGTGGGATTCGGGTCAACGGGGTCAGGGGTATCCTTCTCATAGTTTGCCTTCAGCGACACTGCACCGTCAGGCATTTCAAAAGTCAGCGGGTTTGCTTTCAGCTCTTCTTCGCTCAGACTCAAAGTGCCCTCTTTCACCATCCACTTGGTGAAGTGATAACCGGTCTTTGCCTTGGCTGTCACTTTGATTTCTGCATTGGCTTCGAATTCACCGCTTGTTTTGGTTTCATTGTCGCCAATGTAGCCGCCGTCAACGGTCAGGGTGTAGGTCGTAGGTGCCTTGTCCTCGTAAGTTGCTTTTGCAGTGGCCGCATTGCCGGGCATTGTAACTTTAATGGTAGTATTGGTCAGCTCATAGCCGTCTACCAGCGTCAAGCCATCGCTCAGCTCCCATCCGGTGAACACCTTACCTTCTGCGGCTTCCTTAGCCGTCAGCTTGATCGTTGCTCCGGCTTCGTAATCTCCGCTGATTTGGTTTTTATCAGCGCCAATGTAGCCGCCATCCACCGTCAGCGTGTATTTCGGGGTCTTCGCGTAGGTTGCGGTCACGGTAACATTTTCTGCGGGCATGTCGAACACGATGCGATACCTGCTCAGGTCAACTTTTTTACCGTTATAGGTAAGCGTCACGCCGTCGCTGACCTTCCAGCCCGCGAAGTAATACCCTTCCTGTTGATCGGTAGTCACGAGCACAGCTTTGTTGATAACCACGGGTTGCTCAGGTTTCGTGCTTACGGCACCTTCGACATCGCTCTGCACGGTCAGCGTAACCGTTTTGTTCAGAACAACATCTTCTGTCGGCATCTTGAACGAGACTGTATTTGTGCCCAGACCCGCCACATTATAATCGCCGGTTTTTCCGTTCAGGTTATAAATGTAACCGCCGTCAAGCGTTTGGAGTTCCAACTGCGTCCCGCAAGTTGTATAGATGTTTCCCCAGTAGCTCATACTCCAACCACTGCCCGCGGACACACCGTTCACACGGTTAATTTTTACACCGTTCACATCCACTTTGCTGATGCCATCGCTGCCTTCCAGTCCGGTGCCGCCATTAAAAATGCCTCCGCTTACGACAGCAGTATCTGCGTTGTCCACGCCGCTCCTAAAGAAACCTCCATTGATGGTTCCCTTATTGGTAACTTTATAGTAGAACTCACCGTTTTCAATAATGCCGCCATTGTTCGTAACGTTGTATCGGAATTTTCCGTCCTTGATTACACCGCCAGCATTGTTGGTCACCTTGGTATAGTCGGAACAACTCGCATTCCAAATCGTGCCGCTGTTCTTAATCTCCGTCCCATTGCCTTTAAAAGTTCCGTTCTTAATGGTGCCACCTGTTTCAATTACAATATCTTTGGTGCTATATTCGCCATTCTCTATGGTGCCGCCATTTTGAACGGTAATCGTTCCTTCGATCCAGCAGGAAGAATTCGCAACTACAACGTCTTTTCCAATAGTCAACTTCACCACAATCGGATCATGCAGTTCTTCCGATGCCGAATTTGCCGGCTGTTTCTTGGTCAAGTCGTATCTTCCTGCTGTCAGTGTCAGGGTTCCAAGTTCATTGCCGGTTCCCGCAACGTATTCCCAACCGTTTCCGCTGGCGTTCTTTTTGCCACCGTCGGTGCCAACCGGATACTGCCCGTTTGTCCTATAGCCGCTTTCAAATTCCAGTTCTGCATTTTCAAGCGGCCCATTCAGCTCAATATTTCCCGTTGTGGGCGTCGTGAAGGTAAGGGTCTTCGTACTTTCGTCCCAACTGCTGTTGCAGTTGTCCGGGCCAATCGCCTTCCCATTCAAACTCTTGATCGTGGTTGCCTGACCGTTTGTACCACTTTCCCAGAGCTGCACTGAGATGATAGTGCTTTTTCCGTTCTCCGTAACAACGGTTGGGCTGGAACCGACATCTTCAAAGTCCGAGACGCCCTCAATTTTCACCTTGATGGTTCTGTTCGAAACGTAGGAGGTGATGCTATGTTTTGTATAGCCGGTTACAGGGTACGGTTCATTCTTGAATACACCTCCCTGCACAATGCTTTTATACTGTCCAGCGCCGCTGATGTCAACATTCCCCAAGAAAATGCCGTTTTTCACCGTGCCATTGTAGTTCGTAACATTGCTTCTATATACACCATTCTCAATGGTGCCCCAGTTTGCTACCCACTCGTTGAATACGCCGCCTTTCAGGGTAGCACCATTGCTGACTTTAACATCGCATTGAAGTTCCACATCCTTTGAGAAATTCCATCCGTCATTTGTCTGATATAGCGTCAATATGCTATTGCTATATGTCCAGCCATAACCTTTATGCCCAGCGATATATATGCCACTATACATCGTCTCTCTGCCAGTAGTAACGGGACATCCGTTTGGACCAATTTCCAGCTTCGTTATCATCTTGTTCAGCTTCAGAAGATAGACCCCGGTACTGCTGTCTGTTTCGCTTTCCAGCTTTACTGCACTCGGCACGAAATCTATGTCACTCCGATAAGTGTTCGTATTCAGAGTGTCATTGACATTCGCAATTTTGGTGTTTTGCGTTCCGACCTTCAAAGTCTCATTGTCCATGCCGACCACATAGACCTTACCTGTGCCAAAATCAACATCATTCACAGACAGAGTGTCCGTGTTTGCAGTATCCGCAAACTCAATGCGATACTGATTCGCCGCGCTGTCAATGCCATTCGAGGGAAGCACCTTGAACACGCCGCCAGTGATTTTTCCAGTGTCATAATTGATTACACTCGTGTTTTCCAAATCAACACCGACAAAAATGCCACCGGTAATGGTGCCTTTATTCGAAACAGCTTTCTTAAAGGTTCCACCAGAAATTTTACCGTCTGCTTCATTCCAGACCGTATCCTCAAACGTACCGCCAACCACTGTTGCACCATTATAGATAATAACGCCGCAAGTGACCGGAGCCGAAAAAGTATACATACCCTTTTTCAGCGTCAGGTTTGATTCGTACTCCCAATTTTCGCCCTTCGCGCCGTCGTCGCCAACTGGCTCACCGTTGCCGTCGATTTGAATCGTGGTCACATCAGCCCCATTGGCGGCGTCGATGTCCTCCCCATTCTCCTCCGCCAGCACCGCAGACCCTCCGCCGGTGGTCTGCGCAAGGGCGCTGACGGGGAACAGCGAGATCATCATGCTCAGCGCAAGAACAAGGCTGAGAATGCGCTTTTTCATAAAAGTACCTCCTCGTTTTCCGAAATTTTATCATTCTGCTATCAATATAACACATTTTGACGCATTTCGATAGAGGAGGCGTGCATTCTCAGCCTTGTATATTTCAATTTTTTCTTTTTATCGCGGATTTTCCGGGATCAGCGCTTGCGGGCCGCAAACTTGGCGCGGATGACGCTGAGGGCGATCAGCTCCAGCGCAATGGCCACAGCCAGCAGGATCAGCGAGGTGAAAAGGCTGGCGCTGGCGCCGAGGACGATCTGGCTCAGGCCGGTGATGACGTAGCAGACCGCCGAGATGACGGCCACAGTGATGGCATAGGGCAGCTGGGTGGACACATGGTTCACATGGCTGCAATGGGCGCCCGCCGAGGCCATGATGGAGGTATCGGAGATGGGGGAGCAGTGGTCGCCGCAGACCGCGCCGGACAGGCACGCCGCGATGGAGATGACCAGCATCTCGCCCTGCGGGAAGGCGTGGCAGACGATGGGGATCAGGATGGAGAAGGTGCCCCACGAAGTGCCGGTGGCAAAGGCGAGGAAGACCGCCACGAGGAAGATGATGGCGGGCAGCAGGTACTGCAGGGCCGCCGCCGAGCCGTTCAGCAGGTTCGCGACGTAGTATTTTGCGCCCAACAGGTTGGTCATGCCGGAAAGGGTCCATGCCAGCGTGAGGATCAACATGGGGCTGACCATGGCCTTGAAGCCCTCCGGGATGCAGGCCGCGAAATCTTGGAAGGTCATCACCTCGCGCACGCGGTAGAAGACGAAGGTGAACAGCAGGGCAATGCTGCTGCCCATCACGAGGCCCGCCGAGGCGTTGCAGTCCGAGAAGGCGGTGATGAAGTCCACGCCGGAGAAGAAGCCGCCGGTGTAGATCAGGCCGAAGATACAGGCCGCGATCAACACCACCACCGGCAGGATCAGGTCGATGACATGGCCGCGGGTGTCGGTGCCGTCGTCCACATCGTCGCCGTAGGGGCGGTCGTCGGTGGTGAAGAGGTCGCCGTTCAGGGCGTTGTCTTCATTGAGCTTCATGGGGCCGTAGTCGGCGCCCGTGAGCACGAGGAAGAAGATCATCACCAGCGTCAGCAGAGCGTAATAATTGTACGGGATGGTGCGCAGAAACATCGTAAAGCCGTTGATCCCGGAGCCTTCCGGCACCGAGGAGGTGACCGCCGCCGCCCAACTGGACACCGGCGCGATGATGCAGACCGGGGCCGCCGTGGCGTCGATGAGGTAGGCCAGCTTGGCGCGGGAGACCTTCTGCCGGTCGGTGACCGGGCGCATGACCGAGCCGACGGTCAGGCAGTTGAAGTAGTCGTCCACGAAGATGACCACGCCCAGCACGAAGGTCGCCAACTGCGCCCCGGCGCGGGTGTGGATGTGGGTGGACGCCCACCGCCCGAAGGCCGCGCTGCCGCCCGCCTTGTTCATCAGGGCCACGAGGATGCCCAGCATCACGAGGAAGACGAGGATGCCCACGTTGCTGGAGTCGGCCAGCTTCGCCACCATACCGCCCTCTTCATTAAAGAACAGAGTGTTCAGCGCCAGCTCCAAGTTGCCGTTGGCGTAGAGCAGCGCACCCGTGGCGATGCCCACCAGCAGCGAGGTGTAGACCTCCTTGGTGTTCAGCGCCAGCACGATGGCCACCACCGGCGGCAGCAGACTCAGCGCCGTGCTGTACACCGCGCAAGTGTAGTTCGCCGGGTCCGTGATGGTGCCGGGCGTTGCCGCCGTGCACCACAGCAGCAGCCCGAACACCAGCACCACGCCGGCCCACGATAGATTCACTTTTTTCATAAAACGATTCCTCTTCTGATTTTTTGCCTCGGCGCGGGGCAGACTATCCCCAAGAAACACAAAGGGGGTGGCCGACGCGCCGGATTATAAAGCGCTGTACTTTGAGCTGTTCCGCGCCAGCGAACAGGCCGCCCGCATCCTGCTGGAAGCCCAGCAGAAAGCGGAGGAGCAGATTATGGAGGACGACCAGCCGCCGATGCGGCTCAGCCCTTCTTTGCCTGAGCCTTCGCCGCGAACTTCGCGTCGTTCACGATGAAGCGCTCGTGCACGCCGCCGCCCACGGGGCCTTTTTCATCATGCAGGGATACCTTAAACACCAGCTTGCGGCCTTCCACAGCGGTCAGCTCGCTCTCGCAGGTCACGGTCATGCCTACGGGGGTGGGGGCGGTGTGCTCCAGCTCCAGCTTGGTGCCCACGGAACCGCAGCCCTCGTCCAGCTCACCCGCCACGCTCATCCAGCAGGTCTTCTCGGCCAGCGCCACCAGCGCGGGCGTCGCGAAGACGTCCAGCGTGCCGCTGCCCATGGTCTTTGCAGTGTTTTCGTTCGTCACGAGCTGGCTCTGCTCGCCCTTGATGCCAACAGTCAACATAAAAATACTTCCTTTCTTCAATCGCCGCACCGGCAAATACTTTCCAGTACCTTGATAGGATACCACACTTTCCGCGCCGATGCACCTGTTTTGGAGGGATTTCTGCAATTTTCCTCTTCCGCTTTTGCCCAAAACGCGCTATGATAGGGCCGAAAGGCGGTGTCCTCTATGAGCGACTTCTGGAAATCCTATGATATCACCGCGCTGGAATACGGCGAAGGCTACCAATGCTATCCTCTTTACGGCAAGATCCATCGAATTGAGCTGGCCCTTTCGCTGCTCTTTATCGTAGGGGTCGCGCTCTGGTACAAGCGCAGCGGGGCGAAGCTGCGCCGGAAGATCTTGGTCGGCGTCACAGGTCTGCTCTTACTGGACGAAGCTGCTCTGCTGCTGGGCATGGCCTTGACCGGCCAATGGAACTGGAGCTATCTGCCGCTTCATCTGTGCAGCATCAACGTCTTTGTCTGCCTTTACAACACCCTCTTCGACCAGAATTGGTGCAAAGAGGAGCTGTATGCCCTCTGCATCCCCGGCGCGGCGCTGGCGCTGCTCTGCCCAAGCTGGCTCGATGTGCCCTCGTGGTGGACGCTCATCAATCTGCACTCCATCTCCATCCACGCCCTGCTGGTACTCTACCCGGTCCTCCTCGTCGTGGGCGGCTACCGCCCCAGCGTCCGCCGGGTGCCGCAGGTGCTGGCCTTTCTCTTCGGCTCCGCCCTGCCCATCTACTTTCTGAACAAACCCTTGTGCACGAACTTCTACTTCCTTAATAACCCCTACGGCAACGTCATCACCACGGCTTTCACCAACCTGCTGGGTGAAAAATACTATATTCTCGGTTTCCTGCCCGCCATTGCGGCGGCGCTGGCGCTGATGTATCTGCCGTGGGTGGCGGCCGCCCGCCGGAAGTGATCTATCCAGATTTGGAACACGCGTGTTCCAAATCTCTCCCCGCTTTCAGACGCGGCGTTTTTGTTCCCCAAAACGCACCCCTTTTGCAGATTAAAAATGCAGTTTTCTTGCGTATTGCGGTAAAATTCAAGATTTTTGATTTTGGGGCAAAAATCTTTGCAAAAGCCCTTGACAGGGGCTGTTCTGCGTGATACTATGAACACATGAACAGACATTCATATGAATCCACAGCGAAGGGAGATGCCGAGATGGCCGAAGCAAAAGATGCCCTGCCCGCAGCGCAGCCGCAAGTGGTCGCACTGCCGGACGACGAGGTGCTGTACGAGCTGGCCGACCTGTTCCGGGTGTTCGGCGACTCCACCCGCATCAAGATCCTGTATGCCCTGCACGACAATGAACTCTGTGTGCAGGACATCGCGAACGCGGTGCAGTTGAGCCAGTCCGCGGTGAGCCACCAGCTCCGGGTCCTCAAGGATACCAAGCTCGTGCGGTTCCGCCGGGACGGAAAAACCGTTTACTACGCACTGGACGATGACCATGTGCGCAGCATCCTCTCTTTGGGGATGGAACATATTGAGGAATCGTTGAAAGGCAGGTACTACTTATGAAGAAGAACTACAAGATCGAAGTCGATTGCGCAAACTGCGCTCAGAAGATGGAAGATGCCGCCAACACCGTTGCCGGTGTGGCAAGCGCTACCGTCAGCTTTATGACCCAGAAGATGAAGGTCGAGTTTGCTGAGGGTGCGGACCCCCACGATACCATGGTCAACGTTCTGGCCGCCTGCAAGAAGGTCGAGGACGACTGCGAGATCTTTGATATTTGAAAATAAAAACCGGATGGAAACGGCTCCCCTGCGGGGGAGCCGTTTCCATCCCAGAGCATTTCTCTTGTGGAAAGAAAGTGCAGTTTTCAACAGTTTCCACCGGGTTTTCAACACGTTTTGCGAAAAATCTCAAAAATAAACGGGAAAAAGTCAGATTTCTCCGGGAAAACCTCGTGGAAAACACGGGGGAAAACGTGGAAAAAGGTTTTTTCCGGGGAAAACCTGTTGAAACCGCTCCCACCCCTACCCGACAAAAGGAGAGTCCCTATGACCAAAAAACAGAAAAAGGTGCTGTATCAGATCATCGCATCGGTCGTCCTGATCGTGATCCTGCGGCTCCTGCCCGCTTTCCCCACGCCGGTGGAGCTGGTGCTCTACCTGATCCCCTACCTCGTAGTCGGCTGGGACGTCCTGCGCAAGGCGCTTCTCGGCATCAAGAACCGCCAGCCCTTTGACGAGTGCTTCCTGATGGCCGTAGCCACCGTGGGTGCCTTCGCGCTGGGCGATTACGTTGAGGGCTGCGCCGTTATCCTCTTCTACCAGATCGGCGAGCTGTTCCAGAGCGTCGCCGTGGGCAAGAGCCGCCAGAGCATTTCCAGCCTGATGGACATCCGCCCCGACTACGCCAACATCGAGGACGAGGACGGCAAGCTGGAGCAGGTGGACCCCGATGATGTGGAAGTCGGCACCGTGATCGTGGTCCAACCCGGCGAGCGCGTCCCCATCGACGGTGTCATCGTGGAGGGCACCTCGGCCCTGAACACCGCCGCCCTCACCGGCGAGAGCCTTCCCCGCGACGTCCAGAGCGGCGATGAGGTCATCAGCGGCTGCGTCAACATGACCGGTCTGCTGAAGGTCCGCACCACCAAGGAGTTCGGCGAATCCACCGTCTCCAAGATCCTCGACCTCGTGGAAAACTCCAGCATGAAGAAGGCTCGTACCGAGAACTTCATCACCCGCTTTGCCCGCGTCTACACCCCCGCTGTCTGCTACAGCGCACTGGCGCTGGCCTTCCTCCCGCCGGTGGTCCTGCTGCTGATGGGCCAGCCCGCCCGCTTCGGCGACTGGATCTACCGCGCCCTGACCTTCCTCGTCATCTCCTGCCCCTGCGCGCTGGTCATCTCTATCCCGCTGAGCTTCTTCGGCGGCATCGGCGGCGCTTCCGCCTGCGGCATCCTCGTCAAGGGTTCCACCTATCTGGAAGAGCTGGCCCGCACCGGTGTCGTGGTCTTTGATAAGACCGGCACCCTGACGCAGGGCACCTTCAAAGTAGTGGGCGTCCACCCCGAAAACGGCGTGACCGAAGCCGAGCTGGTGGAAGCCGCCGCACTGGCCGAGAGCTGGTCCAAGCACCCCATCTCCCTGAGCATCAAGAACGCTTACGGCAAGGAGATCGACGCCAACCGCGTCACCGATGTGCAGGAGCTGGGCGGCCACGGCGTGACCGCGAAGGTGGACGGCAAGACCGTCGCCGCCGGCAATGCCCGCCTGATGGCAAAGCTGAACCTCTCCGCCCCTGAAGTCACCGAGCCGGGCACCATCGTCCATGTTGCCATTGAGGGCAAGTACGCCGGTTACCTCCTCATCGCCGACGTGGTCAAGCCCCACAGCGCACAGGCCATCAAGGGCCTGAAGGCGGCGGGCGTCCGCAAGACGGTCATGCTGACCGGCGACGCCGAGCCGGTGGCCAAGGCCGTTGCTTCCGACCTCGGTCTGGACGAGTATCACGCCGGTCTGCTGCCCGGCGACAAGGTGGACCAGATCGAAAAGCTCCTCGCCGCCAAGGGTCCGAAGGAAAATCTTGCCTTCGTGGGCGACGGCATCAACGATGCGCCCGTTCTGTCCCGTGCCGACATCGGCATCGCAATGGGTGCCCTCGGCTCGGACGCCGCCATCGAGGCCGCCGACATCGTTCTGATGGACGACGACCCGGCCAAGATCGCCCTCGCCATGGGCATCGCCCGCCGCACCCTCCGCATCGTATACGAGAACATCGTCTTTGCGCTGGCCATCAAGTTCGCGTGTCTCGTCCTCGGCGCACTGGGTCTGGCAAGCATGTGGACCGCCATCTTCGCCGATGTCGGCGTCATGGTGCTGGCCGTCCTCAACGCCACCCGCGCCCTCTACACCAAGGACCTCGCCCGCAAGAACGAGCGATGACCCCGTAACCATTCAAACGCCCTAGGACCTCCCCGCTTCGGCGGCTGTCCTAGGGCGTTTTTGCGGCAAAGAATCTTTTTCGGAAAAATCTTGCAATGTCCGCAGATTCTGCTATACTACTACTAAACTAGGGGGTTAGTGTATATGAAAGATTCCGAGATCGCATCGCAGCCCACCGGCACCGTGCTCCGGGCGCTGAAAGCAGCCGCCCCCCAGACGGTGCCGGTGTTTGCCGGGTATCTCGTGCTGGGCATAGGGTACGGCATTTACGTGTAGTCGCTGGGGCTGCCGGTCTGGATGCCCATGCTGATGGGCACCGTCGTCTACGGCGGCTCGCTGGAGTTCGTGCTGGCAAGCCTTTTGCTGGGGGCTTTTTCGCCGCTGTCGGCCTTCCTGATGGCCTTGATGATCCAAGCGCGGCATCTGTTCTACGGCCTTGCCATGCTGGAGCGGTACAAGGGCTACGGGCTGCGCAGCTTTTATATGATCTACGCCATGAGCGACGAGACCTTCTCCATCACCTGCTCCGCCGAACCGCCGGAAGGGGTGGACCGGGGCTGGTTCATGTTCTTCATCACCCTGCTGGACCAGATCTACTGGGTCGCCAGCGCGGGTCTCGGCGCGGTGGTGGGCTCGGTCCTGCCCTTCAGCACCGAGGGTGTGGACTTCGTGATGACAGCCATGTTCGTCGTCATCTTTCTGAACCAGTGGGAGAAGGAAAAGCAGCACATCAGCGCCCTCATCGGCATTCTGGTGCCGCTGGTCTGCCTTGTGGTGTTCGGCTCCGGCAGCTTCCTTCTGCCCGCTATGGCGTGCATTTTGGTGCTTCTGCTGGCGCTGCGCAAGCCCATTGAGAAGGCTGAAGCCGCCCGCGGCAAAACGGAGGTGCACGCATGACCACACTGCAAATGGGCATCACCATGGCGATGTGCACGGCGGCGACCATGCTCACCCGCTTTCTGCCCTTTCTGATCTTCTCGTCCAAGGACCAGCAGCCGCCGGAGGTGGTGCGGCATCTGGGCCGCGTCCTGCCCGCCGCCATCTTCGGGATGCTCATCGTCTACTGCCTGAAGGGCGTGACCCCCTTCGCGGGGAGCCATGGCGTCCCGGAGGCCATGGCCATTGCGGCGACCATCGCGCTCCACAAGTGGAAGCACCAGACCCTCGTCTCCATTGCGGGCGGCACGGTCTGCTATGTGCTGCTGGTGCAGCTGGTGTTCTGATACGCAAAGAGGGGCTGTGATTACAGCACGATGAAGGTGCAGGTGGCTGCGGGCAGGGTCAGTTCCCCTGCCTTGGCCGCCGCAGGAGCCATCTCCGGCAGAGCGTTGCCCTCGCCCAGCACCAGAGCCTTGCCGTTGCAGAGCATGGTCTCGGCACGGAGGGTCTCGGCGGAGAGCTGATACACCTCGGCGTCCTTGGGCAGGGTGACGGTGGTGGTGTCGGTCCGGCTGTTGTTGATGATGAGGTAGGCCTTGCCGGGCTTGCCGTCGGCGCGGGAATGAGCGTAGACGTGGGCACCCTCCCGGATGGGTTCGGCGGTGTCGTAAGCAGTGTTGCCCATCAGGCGGTGCCACAGCAGCACGGCAAAGTAATTGGGGCGGGGGTCGAAGCTGCCGTGGCTCAGGAAACCATAATCGCTGGATGCCAGCGTGTTGTGGAAGATGATGCCCTTGGTCACGGTGCAGAATGCCCCCAGCTCGTTGAGGGTACGGAAAACATCCAGATAGGTGGAAGCCCATGTGGTGCCGCCGCCCCCTGCATCGCCGGATTCCGTGACCCAGATCTCACCGCCGGGGCAGTAGATGTCCCGCTTCTCGGTGTGGTACTGGATCATGCTTCGGGCAACGTCCAGATAATCCTCGCTGGTGGCCCGGTCCGGCAGCCAGTAGGAGTTGGGCATCATGGCTCTCAGCCGCTCGGCTACGCCGTTGTAATAATGGTAGCTGTACACGTCCAGCTTTTCCTGCATCCCCTTCAGCAGAACTTCCAGCGGCACATTCTTCAAAAAGCTGTTGCTGTCCCCGGCCGACTCGTAAGCGGGGTCGCTGTTGGAGGTGCCCTCCGAAGTGCTGGTACCCACGAAAAGGCAGTCGGGGTAATTTTCCCGCATCCAGCGGGCAAAGATATCCTGATTTTTGGCATACAGCTCCGGGGTGTAGCCCTTGGGGCAGCCGGACATTTCCAGCAGGTTGGGCTCGTTGACGAACTCCACCGCGTCAATGGGCTTGCCGTATGCTTGGCTGAAGGCGAAGATCTGCTGGGCCTGACTGGGGTTCCACGGCTCGTCCGCGTGGTGCAGACCCTCGCAGTCGGCCACGGAGATCAGCAGCTTTGCGCCCATCGCCTTGCAGAAGTCCAGCACTCCCACCCACTGCTGGCGGTTCAGGACAGCGCCGTAGCCCTCCGGCACCTTGCCGCCGGTATGGCCGTCGAAATCGTAGTAGGTCTTGGTGGCCCAGCTTCCGGAGACCCGGACCCACGAGGGGCCGATCTCTTTGGCCAGCGTCCGCAGCTTCTCATCGTAGAGGTCGATGGGGTCATAATACTGCATCAGCCCGCCCTCGGCGAAGATATTGGCGTTGAGGCCGCCCTTCATTTCAAAGGGCTCCGTGCCTGCGATCTGTTCCGGGGTGTAGGCTTTCCAGAAGGTGCCGCCGGTGACTTCCGCCATCTCGACGTTGTAAGATACCAACCGCTCATTGCCAACGTGCAGCTCACGCAGGGCTTCGGGGTCCAGCTTCACGAATTGTGCCATAGTGATTCTCCTTTTCATTTTTTCTGAATCCAGAATAGCACAGCCCCCGGACCTTCCATGAGGAAGATTTCGTGGAAAAATCGTATTATTTTGAAGTGTTTTCCCACAGCTCAGAATCCAACCCCCAATTTTACGATAATAAGTTGACATTTTGCATTTTCAGCCGTATACTATAGGTGCAGGGAAACCTGTGAAGACCGTCTCGTAGAACGCGAGCTGAAAGAAAGTTCACTGAGAAGATTTGGTCGTAGAGCGCGACCAAGTAAAACAAAAGAAAAGTTCACTGAGAAGACTTGCCCCTTGGAAAAGGGGCATTTCTTTTTACGAGGATGTTCCATGATACGATTTGCTTTTTTATCCGACACATTTTTTGAAGATTATCCTGCCAGCCGCTGCCCGGAGATCGAGCAGAAACGCAACCGGCCTTATGTCGTCGTTTTTATTTCCGTCGGTGAGCGAACATTTGCCATCCCCATGCGCTCCCATATCCGGCATCCCCACGCTTTCCTGACCGACAAAGTCAACCGGTGCGGCGTGGATTACACCAAAGCCGTCGTGATCACAGACGAAGCGCGGTACATCGACCCCGTAAACCAGCCACACATCCGCTCCAATGAGTTCGACGCCCTGCGCGGAAAAGAATATCGTATCCAGTGCGGGATGCAAAAATACATTGAGAAATACAAAAAGGCAAAGCAGAGCGAAAAAGAGACCGACAAGCTGCTGGTTCGCTGTTCTACTCTGCAATACTTTGAAGAATATCTCTGATACACAAGGGGCTGTTGCACATGGTTTTAGCCGAAAGTGCAGCAGCCCTTTTTCTCAGTGATAAAATGTATCAAAGTTGATCTGCCGATAGAACCGCTGCTGAAGCTGGTCGAAGCTGTCGCAGTTCTGGGCCAGCAGCCACATCACCTTGGTGACGACGGCTTCAATGGTCATATCGTGGGCTTCGAGGAAGCGGAAGCGGTTCTTGACCCGTTTGCCGACCTCGTAAATGCCCACGTCGCTGCCCTCGTAGGTGACTTGGGTGGTCAAGATCAGAATTTTGCGGGTCTTGTCGTAGTCGCCCAGACCCTCGGCAAAGGCGTCCATCAGCCGCTGGGGGATGCCGCCGACGCCAAAACTTTCCACAATAACGCAGTCGTATTGTTCAAAGATGGCCGGGATGAGTTCCGGGCCGAGGCCGGGCGTCAGCTTGAGCAGGAAGACCTTCGGGTTCAGGGCGCGGCCAAACTCCACCGGGCCGGTGGGCCACGGCGAGGAGACATAGCGCACCAGCCGGTCGCCCTGCACCAGCGCCAGCTCCGGGAAGTTGACCGACGCAAAGGCATCGTAGCTGATGGTCTTGTTCTTCTTGGCGCGGGTGCCCGCGATGACATGGCCGCCGAACACCACCATCACACCCCGGCTGCCTTGGTCGAGGGCGCAGATGACGCTGTCGCGCAGGTTCTTTTTGGCGTCGGTGATCTCGTTGGAGATGGGCTGCTGGGCACCGGTCAGGATGATGGGCTTGTCCGCGTTCTGGATGAGGTAGGACAGCGCCGCCGCCGAGTAGGCCAGTGTATCGGTGCCGTGGCAGATGATGAAGCCGTCGTAGAGGGCGTAATTTTCCTGCACGGCCTTCGCCATCATCAGCCAGTGCTCCGGGCCGAGGTCGGTGCTGTCGATGCTGCACAGCGCCAGCGTTTCGGGGCAGCACAGCTCGTTGAGCTCCGGCAGATGGGCCAACAGTTCCTCACTGGTCAGGACGGGCTTGAGCCCCTGTGCGGTGCGCACGCTGGCGATGGTGCCGCCGGTGGTGATAAAAAGCAGACGCTGCTTGGTCATAAATTTCGATACCTCCACGATCCAATTCAAATCAACTCAGTATAACACACTCCGCCCCGGATGAAAAGTGGGCCGTTTTGGAACTTGGTCACAGATTTTTGCGGGAAAAGGTGTATACTATACTCTATAAGAAAATTGAAACGTTCTGCTCTGTACAACCTCTCAGTCTCGCTGACGCTCGACAGCTCCCCTAGTAGGGGAGCCTCTGGCGAAACCGGGAACTTTGCGAGGACTGCCAAGGCCT
>OWJF01000534.1_pt1 | contig 19331 bp, 12 predicted proteins | sample 1732941 | NCBI WGS metagenome assembly OWJF01 (sample SAMN05065770, study PRJEB22554) | human gut metagenome | biome: ENVO:2100002; feature: ENVO:00000062; material: ENVO:00002003 | host: Homo sapiens | place: USA
ACAATCATTCGTTTATTAAAACTGATGCAAAGGTAAGCATTTTTTTGATACGGCGTACTTTTTTTTGTGTTTTTTTTTAGGGGCATTTTGCAACAAAATTACAAACTATTGATATACAGTCAATTACAAAGTGCTAACAAAGGTTAAAGTTTTCGATGTGCTCGGGAACAGCCCAAAATTAACACTTTTCGGTGTTTTTTAGCGCAACAAAGGTGTGCGCCAACACCCCTACCAAAGTGAGAGTAGATACATATAATAAGGTACGCGCGAGGAAAAGAGTAGAAACTTTTCTTCAAAGAGAGCAACTTTTTCATCGAAGAAAGATGGTTTTTCCAAGAAGAGAGATGATTTTTCCAAGAAATCGAACCCAAAAACTTTGCTAGTCGAGAACTTTTTAGTAACTTTGCCCTCAGAAACAGAATCATAAACAAACAAAGATGATACAGCTAAAAGAAAATCGGGGCATTCCCCGCAGCATTCTCCTGATGATGGCCATCATCGCAGGACTCACCGTAGCCAACTGCTACTACAATCAGCCGCTTCTCGAACTGATCCGTCATGACCTGGACATTACCGAGCAAAGCGCCAACCTCATCACCGTGATTACCCAAATAGGTTACGCACTGGGACTGTTTTTTCTCATCCCCTTGGGCGACATGTTTTCACGCAAGAAACTCATCCTTGTGAACATGACCATCGCAGCCGTGATGGCTATCGTGATGGCTGTGGCACAAAACGTATGGATGCTTTGGGGAGCTTCGTTGCTGATTGGTGCCTGTTCCGTGATTCCGCAGTTCTTCATCCCGATAGCAGGACAGTTTTCTGAGCCCAAGAACAAGAGCAGGAATATGGGTATTGTACTCTCCGGACTGCTCACGGGTATTCTTGCCTCGCGAGTAATCAGCGGCTACATCGGCGAATGGCTGGGATGGCGAGAGATGTTTTTCATTGCCGCCCTCGTCATGATTGTCTGCATGGGCGTGATGCTGCTGATGATGCCTGAGATGAAGCGCAACTATGTGGGTACCTATAGAGGATTGATGACTACCGTGGCTGAGATCTTCATCCTCCACCCTTCTATCCGCATTTACTCCATCCGTGCAGCCTTCGGTTTCGGCAGCATGATGGCTATATGGGCCTGTCTTGCCTTCCACCTTGCCCAACCTCCTTTTAGGGCAGGAAGCGACATGGTGGGAATGCTCGGACTTTGCGGAATCATGGGAGCCATGGCGGCAAGTGGCGTAGGAAAGCTGGTTCCTAAGTTCGGCATTCATAAATTCAGCCTGCTTGGAGCAGGCATGCAGATTATGGCCTGGGCAATAGCCTTGCTCTTCGGTGACACCTATGCAGGACTCATCGCAGCCATCATTTTGGTTGATATAGGTCTGCAATGTCAGCAGCTCAGCAACCAGAGCGGTTGTCTGCAGGAGATTCCACAGGCATCCAACCGTGCCAATACCATCTTCATGACAACCTATTTCATTGGCGGTTCACTCGGTACTTTCTGTGCCGGATACGTATGGACGCGCGCCAACTGGCTAGGAGTCTGCATCGTGGGCATTACCTTTACCTTCATCTCCTTGGCCATCACGCTAAGCAACAAGAAATAAGAATCCAGAAAAGAGATTATATTTGCAACAAGCAATAACACAAAAAGAGATTATATTCCCCACAAAGCAGGAATATAATCTCTTTTGTTTTATAAAGACTGAAGCCAGCTTTTCGCTAGCCAGGCATTAACTACATTTTTTCCTCACCATACATTTCCTTCCACCAGCTGCCATCATCCTGCAGCCACTTGGCAAACCAGGCGAAGATGGTATCCTGCCACTTGAGGCGCTTCTCATAATCGATGATGTGATGGTCCTGACCATCTACCAATACCATCGCCGTAGGACGACCGAGGAGTTTCAATGCCGTATAGAGCTGGATACTCTCGCCCACAGGCACATTGTTATCGGCAGTTCCGTGAACGAAAAGCAATGGTGTATGAATCTTATCTGCATTATAAAGCGGACTCTGATCTACGAAGAGATGCTTGTTGGTCCAAGGATACTCGTTAGCCATGGAAACCTCGCTGTAACTGTAGCCCCAATAACCTTCACCCCAATAGCTGGTGTGGTCGCTAATGCCGGCATGAGAGATGGCAGCAGCAAAGAGATTGGTCTTGGTCTGAAGATACTGCGTCATGAAACCACCATAGCTGGCACCGATGCAACCTATCTTCTTTCTGTTCACAAAACTATGCTCATCGCAGAAAGCCTGGGTGCTGGAGATAATATCCTCAGCCACACCCTCGCCCGCAGTATCCACATGGCGGGCAGAGAACTTCTGACCGAAACCAGTAGCTCCGCTCGGATTCACTACCAGCACCACATAACCCATCGCAGCATATACATGATGAGGATAGCGGCTCTGGAACATTCGGGTAGTAGGACTACATCCGCCATAGTAATTCACCACCATCGGATACTTCTTCGATGCATCGAAATGAGGTGGCAGATAGTAACGGCAGCAAAGCGTGTCGCCACGAGAGTTCACGAAATTCCAAGCCTTGCACTCGCCCAACTCGATATTCTTCAACAAACGGGCACTGAGATCATCAACAAGCTGAGACTTCTGCGCCTTCAGATTCATCTTGTAGAGTCGGTCGGCATTGGATGCGCTCTGTCCGGAGAACGCCATTTCCGTAGCAGATGATGCAACAGAGAAGCTCTTGATGTTCTCCTCCGGAGTCTTGAGCAATGTAAACTTGCCTGATTTCGGATTGAGCTGGAAGAGATGCATGCAATCCTTATCTTCTGCCGTGAAGTAGATATTGCCATCTGCCTTACTCCAATCCACACTCTGCACGTTCGGATTGAAATCCTTGGTCAGCGGACGAACTTTCTTATCCGCAAGAGTCATCAGATAGAGCTGGGTATCTATCATACTAGGAATCTGTCCCTCCTCTACATCCTTTCCGATGCCATTGAAAGCCTCAGGCGAACCCGTAACGAGAATGCTCTTGCCATCTGGCGAGAACTGGGCGCCATTCAGAAATTCACCCTTCTCTATCAAAGTCTCTACACTCATATCATTGAGATTGAGACGATAGTAAGAATTAAGAGTGGTAGGACGCTTGGTAAGGCGTTCCTCGCTCTTGCCGATGAGCAGATAGCGGGAATCTGCAGAAATATCGTTGAGATAGACGTTGTGATAGCCGAAAGTGAGCGGCTGGAGAACACCCGACGCCAAATCAAACTTGGCAAGATAGCTACGGCTTCGCCATCCTGGTTGACGGTCATCAGGCTCCTTCACATCATACACCTGCGCATCTTTCTTTCTGCCCTCGGTATAAAGAGTGTAGATAAGCGTCTTCTCATCGGGAGTAAACTGGAACCATCCGTTTGGAATATTGGCAGCCAACACTTCGCGATCCATATTGAGCGGATTGATGGTGATGAGCTGTAGCTCGCCATCCGCCTTGCCTTCGCCGGCAATAGAGCTGTCGCTCGCCTTCTGGGTAAAGTACATCTTGTTGGTACGAGGCATCCATCTTACGCTCTCTTCGAAAGAAGCTACCACCTTATTGGTCTGACTGTTTCGCAATTCGTTGATGCTATGATTCTTGCCCTGTCTATCCACCCAAGTCTTGCGCACAATCATAAACTTGCCGTTCGGCGACATCTGAACACTTGCATAGTTAGGCATGCAGATTACATCATATATACTGAATGCGCGCTTGGTGCTGGCAGCAGATTCACCTACGCTGAGCTGCTTGCCATCGGCTGCGGTAATGCAGATTTTAAAATCCTTGTCAGATGACTCAGTGAGGTACTTAATCACCACTGTATGACTAGATGGCATTAAGGTAGTTTCTGCCTTGCCACCATTCACGGTCACCTGCTCTCCATCAACGAAGAGGCGATATTGCTTCAAACCCTTCACCTCGATGGTAGCCTTGGTACGGCTGGTATTTGATACGGTGAAAGAAGCCAGGTGAATTGCATTCTGCTTGCTATCCGCCAGAAGCTGGGATGCAGCCACCTCTTTTCCATTATTCAATAAAGTAAACGAAAGTGGAGAGTCGAGCACACCCTCCATCGAAAATTTCTCCCCCTTCACATTTACGCTATCCGCCATCCAAGGGGTAGCCACAGGATAAGGGCCGGCATGCTTCAGCTTCTGCACTTCGATGGTCTCGGCATTCGCAGAAAGCGACAAGCCGAGCGAAGCACAGAGAGCAGCGCTAAAAGTAAGAGCCTTAAGGCTCATGGTTGTTGTTTTCATCATGATTTTATGTATATCTTTTATCTGTTCGATTCAATTTTTTCCTCTTTCAAAAAGCATTATAGTTTGATGGCAAATTCGATGCCTGTAGGAGCAACCGAAAGACTGAGATTATCATTCACCCCATTCTTCATTTCCAACTCCCCATCCATTTCCTTTGCTTTCTTCTTTTTCTTTCCCAGAATCCAGTCACCCAGCAGATAGCCAGCCTCAGCAGAAGCCACACCAATGGCGGCACCTGCCATTACATCACCCCAGTGATGGCGATTTCTTCTTACTCTATCCACCGCCACGGTAGTAGCCACAGCATAACCTGCCACACCAATCCAAGGCGAAACCTTACGGTATTCATGCATCAGGACCGTGGCTCCAGAAAAGGCGACAGAGGTATGCCCCGAAGGGAACGAATGATTGTCCGTTCCATCTGGACGTTTCTCATGGATAGCATGCTTCAGTGAATATGTCACGGCAGCATTCACACCAAATGCCAGTACCTGGGCACCGATTCTTCGCTGCCAAGTACTTTCAGCCTCCACTCCACACGCCTTCAATCCAAAGACGGCAATGGTAGGAACAAAGCGAAGAACATCATCAATGCCATCGCCATGATAACGCTTGTCCTGGGAGTAAACTGGAAGTACCATCAGCATACTCAAAGCTATTATAATCAACTTTTTTTTCTTCATGGGTACAAAGGTACTGCAAAAAATAGAATTTCCTGCTACTTCATCCCCAGAAAAGATAGAAAACCTACCAATATTATATCTTTTTAAACAAAATATCTAACATTTATATAGGAAAAATAGAGTTTTTTTTGTAATTTTGCAGTCAAAATAGATAGAAGCGAGAAACAACCCAAAAGATTGTTCAATACACTCTTCGATTGCTTGATGCAAGAGATTAGTAAATACACATTATTATATATATAGGATAAAATGAAGAAACAGACCCAAGCCATTCATTTGGAGTATGAGCGCCGCGATGCCTACGATTCGCTGAGCGTGCCAGTATATAACACCCTCGCCTACGAGTTTGACAATGCTGCCATCATGTCGGAGGCATTTACAGACAAAATCAAGGCTCCTGATTACTCGCGAGTAGAAAACCCTACGGTTACCAATCTGGAGCGACGTGTGGCTGCATTGACTGATGCCGCTCACGCCACTGCGTTCAACTCAGGCATGGCTGCCATCAGCAATACCCTCATGTCGCTGGCGGCACAAGGAAAGAACATCGTTACCTCGAAGCATCTCTTCGGTAATACCTATGCGCTGCTCGTGGCTACCCTGCGCCGTTTTGGCGTAAAGGTCCGCCTACGCGATTTAACCAATATCGAGGCTGTGCGTGAGGCTATCGACGACGACACCTGTTGCGTATTCCTTGAAATTCTGACCAACCCACAGTTGGAGGTTGCCGATTTGAAGGCTATTTCAGAAGTGGCTCACGAGAAGAATGTGCCTTTGGTGGTAGATTCTACCGTGATTCCTTTCACCCAATTTTCAGCAAAGAGCTTGGGCGTGGATATCGAGGTGGTTTCCAGTTCCAAATATGTAAGTGGTGGTGCTACTTCACTCGGCGGTTTGGTCATCGACTACGGAACCCCTTACAATGGCGATTTTGCCAAGCGCCTCTATGGTGAGATGCTCTTCAACTTCGGTGCCTACATGACACCACAGGTAGCCTACATGCAGACCATCGGACTCGAAACGCTCGATGCCCGCTATCGTGTACAGAGCAGCAACGCCCTGGAACTCGCTAAGAAGTTGCGCACTCTGCCACAAATTCAATATGTGAACTATGTAGGTTTGGAAGATAATCCTTATCACGAGTTGGCACAGCACCAGTTTGGCAAAACAGCAGGAGCCATGATCTGCATCGACTTGGAAAGCAAGGAGGCATGCTTCAACTTCCTCAACAATCTGAAGCTCATCCATCGTGCCACCAACCTCTTCGACAACCGTTCTCTTGCCATCCACCCGGCAAGCACCATCTTCGGTGCATTCTCTGAGAACATGCGTAGATCTATGGATGTTAAGGACACGACCATCCGACTGAGTGTAGGTCTGGAAGATGTAGACGACCTCTTCGAAGATATCAAGCAGGCGGTTGAAAGTTTATAGTTGACAGTCTTCTTTTAGTTGATAGTTAATAGTTTATAGTTAATAGGTCAGAGAAAAAGGCTAATCATAAAGTTCAAAGTTCAAAGTAAAATGTACAATTTCGATAAAGTCATAGACCGTTCGGGCAGCGACGACCTCAAGCATGGTGCCCTGCTGCCTCGCTGGGGACGCGACGACCTGCTGCCACTCTGGGTAGCCGATATGGATTTCGAGACCCCATCATTCATTACCGATGCCCTCAAGGCACGATTGGAACATTCGCTCTTCGGCTACACCATGGAGCCAGAAGATTATCTGCCTAGCATCATCGACTGGGGTCGCAACCATCATCAATGGGATGTTCAAAAGGAGTGGATCCGATTCATCCCGGGCATCGTAAAAGGCATCGGACTCGTGGTGAATGTCTTCACCCGTCCTGATGAGAAAGTCATCATCCAGCCACCCGTTTATCACCCATTCCGCCTCACTCCAGAGGGCAACGGCAGAGAGGTGGTCTTCAATCCGCTGAAGATGAAGGAGGATGGATATTACGAGATGGACTTCGAAAACCTGGAGAAAGTTTGCGATGAAAAGTGCAAGATACTCATTCTTTGCAACCCTCATAATCCGGGCGGAATCACCTGGAGCAAGGAGACCCTTCAGCAACTCGCCGACTTCTGCTACGAGCACCATCTGCTCGTTATCAGCGACGAGATTCATGCCGACATGGCTCTCTTCGGGCACAAGCACATCCCATTCGCTTCGGTTTCTGACAAGGCAAGAGACATCAGCATCACCTTCCAGGCACCATCCAAGACCTTCAACATCGCTGGTATCGTGAGCAGTTACGCCATTGTTCCCAACGACCAGATTCGCAGGAAGTTCTATACATGGTTGTCTGCCAACGAATTAGACGAACCTACCCTATTTGCTCCCATCGCCACCATTGCCGCCTTCCGCAAGGGAGAAGAATGGCGAAAGGCAATGCTTGCCTACATAGAGGACAACATCCGATTCGTAGAGGATTATTGCCGAGAGCATATCCCTGGCATCCGTCCGCTGCGCCCACAGGCTTCCTTCCTCGTGTGGCTCAACTGCCAAGACCTGCATCTTTCACACGATGCCCTCCTCGACCTCTTCATCGACAAGGCACACCTGGCACTGAACGATGGCGAAATGTTTGGTCCTGGCGGCGAAGGCTTCATGCGACTGAATGTGGCAACACCAAGAAGCATCCTCCAGCAAGCCCTGAAGCAATTGGAAGATGCAGTTAAGAAACTATAGAAAGTTGATATGAAAATCTTACATACCAGCGACTGGCATCTGGGACATACGCTCTACAACTTCGACCGTACCGAAGAACAGACTGCCATACTCGCTCAAATCATAGACATCGTAAGAGAGGAGAAACCAGATGCGTTTCTCCTCTCGGGCGATGTATATCATACCTCTCAGCCCTCAGCTGCCGTACAAACGATGTTCACCGATGCCATCGTGCAGATTCACGAGGCAAATCCCGACATGACCATCGTCATCACCGCAGGCAATCATGATAGCGGAACCAAACACGAGATTTTCAAGACTCCCTGGCGGGCATTAAAGGTATTTTCTGTTGGAAATATAGACAAGGAGCATCCCGAAAATCACATCATCGAAGTAAAAGGGAAGAAGAAACCGCAAGACGAAATCAAGGGGTACATCGTAGCCGTTCCTTACTGCTACGAGCGAAGCATTCCCGAAGGATTCTTCCAGGAAATTCTGGATAAAGTGAAAGAAAGGAACCTGGAACTTCCTGTTATCATGATGGCGCATACCACCGTAAAGGGTTGCGACTTCAAGGGGCACGACAATGCTACAGAATATACTGTAGGAGGAATCGATTCTTTGGAAATCAGCGATTTGGGAGTAGGCTACGATTATCTTGCCTTAGGTCATATCCACCATGAGCAGTGGATTCGTGGCAGCCACCATCGTATCCGCTATGCGGGAAGTCCGATGGCAGTAAGTTTTGATGAGAACTATGAGCATAGTGTGAGCCTCATCACCATCGGCAAGCATGGGGATGAAGTAGAACTCAAGAAGATTGCGATAGAAAACCCTAAGCCACTGGTCACCCTGCCCGCTTCTGAAAACCTGCAAGGAAACTTCACTTCCTGGGATGAAGCAAAGAAGCTTTTGGAAGATTTTCCGTCCGATATTCCTGCTTATATCCGCCTGAATGTGGAAGTAGAAGATTTCCTTCCCGTGGCAGCCAACCAGGAGGCATCACAACTTGTAAAGGATAAGCAATGCCGCTTCTGCCTCATCAACACCCGAAGAAAGCAACATTCCGAAGCATCCCAACCTCGAACAATGACCGTACAGGAATTCCAGTCGGAAGCACCTATCGACATCGCCCGCCGATACGCCGAAGATTGCGGCATTACCTTCGATGATGAACTCAAGGAAATGTTTAAAGAAATAACCGAACAGTTATAAGTGCCAGAATTCAGATTCTTCACACTTAGTTCTTTACTTTTCACAGCAATAATATGATTCTACAAAAACTCGAAATACATAACATCGCTTCTATCGAGGATGCAACCATCGACTTCGAGGCGCAGCCCCTAGCCGATAGCGAGGTGTTCCTCATCACCGGAAAGACGGGTGCAGGCAAATCAACCCTCCTCGATGCCATCTGTCTGGCGCTCTATGCCAGCACTCCCCGTCTCGAAAACACGAGCATGCAGGGAGAAATGCGTGACAACGAAAAAGATATCAAGATTAAAGACCCAGTGCAACTGATGCGCCGCAATACCGGTGAGGCTTTCGTGCGCCTTACCTTTATAGGCAGCAACGATGTGCATTACGAGGCTCAATGGTCGGTGGCAAGAGCCCGCAACAAGGTGACGGGAAAGATACAGAACAAGAAATGGGCGCTCCGCAATCTGGATACCGATTTTACCTATGCCAAAGATAAGGAGATTCGTGAGGAGATAGCCCTCGCCATCGGTTTGGATTTCAAGCAATTCTGCCGCACCACCCTCCTGGCACAAGGTGAGTTCACCCGATTTCTTAACAGCAAGGACGATGAGAAAGCCGAGATTCTGGAGAAAATCACAGGTGTGGATGCCTACTCTAGAATTGGAGCCAAAATCTTTGAGCAAACTGTAGAGAAAAAGAAGATTTGGGAGGATTCCCAACAAAAGATTGAAGGCATTCAGATTCTGAACGATGAAGAAATCGCCCTGAAGAACAACCAGTTGCAACAGCTGGATGAGCAAAGCCAGCAAATCAAAAACACCCTGGAAAAGGAACAGAAAAAGCTTCGCTGGCTTCAGCAGGAACAGGATTTCCGTCAGCGGAAAGAGCAGGCTAAAGAAAATCTGGCACATGTGAAAGCCATCGTCGAAAGCGACGAAACCCAACAGCAAGAGCAAACCATCGCCCTTTGGAACCATACCATCGAGGCTCGCGCCAAGATGAATGAAGCTGCATCATGCGCCAAGACCATCCTGCAACAGGAAGCCCAACTTCAATTTTTAGAGCAAACATTCCGACAGATTCAGGGAGCACAAAGCTATGAGCTTCAGCAGGAGCAGACTATCGCTTTGTCTATCAGGAATATTGACGACTATCTGGCTCAAGAAGCGCCCAAAGTGAATCTCTACGAAAATGCGCAAACCCTGAATACGCTCATCAATTCCTATCTGAAGAACAAGAAAGATGCAGAGAACAACCTGCAGTATGCCAATCAGATCAAGAAGGAACTGAGCACCCAGTATCTGCCAAAGCTTGAGAAATCAAAGACGATGCTCGAAGAATGCCAGAAAACATATAACCAACAGGTTATCAATGTGCAGGAAGCTGAGGCGGAGTTGGAACAACTTCATCTGCCTCAACTTCGACAGCAACAAGAATCACTCAAAACGCTTCTCAACGACATTCAAGCAGCCAAGAATCTCCTCGAACTCCTACACGAGGAGCAGAATCGTCATGTCCTTTCGAAGGAGAATCTGGTTCAACTTCAAAACTCTATCCAGGAAAAAGAAAAGCAGTTACAGTTTTTAACGCAGGAATCTCATGATGCAGAAATCCGAAAGAATACCCTCCAGCTTGCGTATGAGAAGCAACGGGAAAGTATCAACAAATGGGCGAAAAGCATCAGAATGAAGTTGCAAATAGGCGACACCTGCCCCGTTTGCCAACAGCGAATAGAAAATACCCTGCCCCACGAAGACAATATCGATGCCCTGGTTGTAGAAGCAGAAAAGCTTTATAAGGATGCCGAGAACGAATACAACAAGATATTAACAAGCCAAAATGCCCTGGATGCAGACATCAAGGCTTTAAAGAACAGTCTTGCCAACGAACAGAAGGTCTTTGCCAAATGCAGCGAATCGCTAGCCAAGGCTACCCAAAAAGCCCAGGAAGCAGCCAAAAAGATTCCGGAAGGAGAAGACGGCGAAGCACAGACACGGGCAAACCTCGAAAAGGTATCTGCTCAAATTGCAGAAGCCGAAGCCAAGGAAAAAGAGGCTAAAAAGCTTAGAACGCTCAGAGACCAGAAACTTCAGGAATACGAAGTGCAAAGAAATGGGATGTTAGCCGCACAGCAGAAAGTGGATGATACCCAGCATCGTATGGAAGTTATCGAAGCTCAGATTTCCTTACAGAACAAAACCAGCGAGAAGGCACTGCAAGATATCCATTTACTGATTGGCGAAGCCGGAAATCTTTCATGGCAAAATGATTGGCATACAATGCTCACCGAGTTTGGAAAAGAGGTTGAAGATGGTACCATCACCTACAAGATGAACACTGAGAAACAGCAAAAACTTGTTGCAGAACTTAAGCAATTTGAAGAGGGCAACAAGAATCTTGCCGCTGCTCTGGATGCCATCATCAAGCTCATGCCAACCTGGGGAACACCTTCAAAAGAGCCACTGATGCTGAAACGTATTCCAAAAGTACTTACCAGAGCGTCTGAATTGCAAAGCCAGATAACGGCTGCCCTGCAACAAATGAATGCGGCAAAAGAGAAGGAAGAAGACACCAAGAAATGGCTGAAGGAATTCATGGAGAAAAAACAGGAGATGTTGAAAGATTTCTCTGACAAAGAACAGGAGATATTGCTGGATGAGAACCTCTTACTGCAACTCGACACACTCCAACAGAGTGATATTGCAGAAAAGACGGAAGCTATCAATCGTATAAAACAGCAGTTGGTCAGCAAACAAACGGTTTGGGATGAACTGGAAAAAGCTTATCAACTCCATACTGGAGAATATGAAGCTTTGTTTGATGAAGATGAGAAGATTTCGGAAGAAGAATCCTTAGATACAAGAATTTCCACCAGCATCGCATCGCTCGAAGCCCAGCTTTCTGAACTGGGCAACCAGCGTGGCGGAATCATCAGAGACCTGGAAATCGACCGCTCCAACAAAGCGAAAGTCGGCTCACTTCTGCAAGAATCAGCGCAGAAGAAAGCCGACTTTGAAAAGTGGAGCCGTTTGAACCAGCTTCTTGGCGATGCCACTGGCAACAAGTTCCGTCGCATCGCCCAGAGTTATGTACTCGCCAGCCTCATCCACTCAGCCAACGGATATATGCGAACGCTCAGCGACCGCTATATATTAAAGGTGGTACCTGGCACCTTCGTCATATCTCTTGAAGATGCCTATCAGGGCTATGTGAGCCGAGCCGCCAGCACCCTTTCGGGTGGTGAAAGCTTCCTCGTCTCGCTCTCCCTGGCACTTGCACTCAGCGACATCGGCATCCAGCTCTCTGTGGATACCCTCTTCATCGACGAGGGCTTCGGAACCCTGAGCGGCGAACCGCTGCAACATGCCGTCAACACCCTGCGCAGCCTCCACTCCAAGTCGGGACGCCATGTGGGTATCATCAGTCATGTGGAAGAACTTAAAGAACGTATCCCCGTACAGATTCGGGTGAACCAGGAAGGCAATAATTCGAGCAGTACCATCGAAATCGTGGGCTAAGCATCTGCACGCATTATCCCTCGTCTTCCATCAAATCACAAATCAGCTTGATCTCGGAGTAGTCGATGCCATCCCCCATCGCCTCCTTGATCTCGCTGAAGTGCTCTATATCAGGATGAGCCTTCATAAAATCTCGAATCTTCTTCTCATGGGCACTTGAGATAAGTGCTCGCAAGCCTACCTTTCCTTCTTTCACGTATGGAATGAGATGACCGATGATAGTACTCCTGACAAAACCACGTTCCTCTGCAATCTGATCCACGGTCATACCTTGTTTATAAAGGTTGTAACTGATTTCCTTTGTTGGAGTTTTCGGCTCCTTTGGACCATTCGAATTCTTTGGTTTTCTCGCTTTCTTACTAGAGCCAGAGCCATTCTTCCCTGAACCTTCCACTGAAGATGCAGTCTCATCCATCAATAGGAACTGTGCCTTCTTCTTCAGATAATCAGTCACGCTGAACTCGGCGCTCTGCTCATATCGCAGAAGTCTCTCCTTCAATCTTACATCTTCTGAAAAAACAGAAAAGCGGTCTTCAAACTGCTTCTTGCCCACCTTGTTGTCTGTTTCAAGATTCGACTTTCTGATTAAATCGCTCAGAATACTTATTTTATCCAAGAAATACTGGGCACCCTTGTGGATGCGGTCTTGCAGTTCGGCTTGACCCACATCAGGATTCTGCCCCAGCATACGAGTGTATTGCACACGGAATTTATCCGATACACTAATCAGACTCTTCAATACCACCTGCAGTTTCTGATACTCGCCCACCACACGAGGATATTTACCCGTAAAGAACTCCACCAGGCAACGCATCAAGTGCTCATAGCTGCCACTGATAGCATAGAAATCAAAGAGCTCACCAATGCAGTGCAACACATATTGCTGTTCCAGATAGCTGATTTGTTCCTGACTAGGCGAAGCAAGCTGGCTATTGAAGGCATCCACCGTCTGGTCGCTGATGATGGCGCCACGAGACAACGGCTGGCTGAGTACCATACCTTCCAGAGTCTTGCAACGGCTCAACGCCACGTAGGTTTGACCATGGGTAAAGCTATGAGAAGCATCGATGATGGCATGTTCAAAGGTAAGACCCTGACTCTTATGAATGGTAATCGCCCACGCCAGTCGGAGCGGATACTGGCGGAAGCGTCCTTCCACACTTTCCTCAATTTCCTTGGTTTCCTCATTCAGAGTATATTTCGAATTGGTCCACTCCATCTGTTCCAGTTCAAAATCCTGGTAGGTATCCTTGCTGCGCACGGTAATCTTGTCGCCGATGATGGTGCGCACCTCGCCAATCATACCATTATAGAAACGGTGCTGCGGATCGTTCTTGATAAACATCACCTGCGCTCCCGGTTTCAAGATGAGCTTGAAATCAGCAGGATAAGATGATTCCGGGAAATTGCCTTCCAACTCGGCAGTAAAGGAATACGCCTGCGACGGAAGGGCTGCAAGCTGCTGCTCGTTGATATACTGCGCAGGAGCATTATGGGTGGTAAGACGGATATAGTTGCCCTCCTTAGGCGGTTCGAAGTTTGGGATATATCGCTGGTTCAGAGCCTGCAATGTGGCTTCGGAAGCCTTATTCTCCCTAATCTGATTAAGAAGAGAGATAAACTGCTGGTCTTGCTGACGATACACCTTTTTGAGTTCGATGGTAAGATAGCCCGCCTGCTTCAAGGCATTGCTGCTGAAGAAGAAAGGAGTATCATAATACTGCCCTATCATCTGCTCTTCCTGCGGAGTAACCACAGGAGCAAGCTGATGCAAATCGCCTATCATGAGAAGCTGAACGCCTCCGAAAGGCAAGTCGTGGCGCTTGCGATATTGACGCAATACGGAATCGATGGCATCAAGCAGATCGCTGCGTACCATACTGATTTCGTCGATGACAAGCAGGTCGATGCTTCGGATGATGTTACGTTTCAGATTACTGAATTTATAGCGTTTCTGTTCGCCACTACCGAAGGTCGTACCTGGCACGTATGGCGAAAACGGAAGTTGGAAGAACGAATGAATGGTCATTCCTCCAGCGTTGATGGCAGCGATGCCCGTAGGAGCCAGCACCACCATGCGTTTAGGCGACAGTTCTTTCAATCGCTTGAGGAAGGTCGTCTTACCTGTGCCCGCCTTTCCCGTAAGGAAAAGGTTGGCACTTGTCTTTTCTATAATGTTCCATGCCAGGATGGATTCTTCGTTCATTTCCATGACCACTTCTTTTTAAAATGCTAGATTTCCTCTACTATCTCGCTCATCTCCTTGCGCTTCTTCTCGGCACGAGGACAATCATCGGCAATATGCCCGATAGGAATGATGACCACAGCCTCATATCCCTCACGTGGGAATAGCAGCTGCATCTTCTCAGTATCATAATTGCATACCCAGCAGGTTCCCAAACCTCTTTCAGTAGCAGCCAGACAGAGGTGCTCGGTAGCTATTGCCACATCAATATCTCCATGAGGCTTCTCATCGTATCTGCGAACCCAATTCTCGTCCACATTTCTCATGCCCACGATATACATCGGAGCCGTCTTGAACCACTCGCGGTCGTAGCACTGCTGCAACTTCTGCTTAGCCTCATCCGAGCGGACGATGAGCCAATGCCAAGGCTGCCTGTTCACTGCCGATGGTGCCAAACGCACACACTCCATGATGTAATCCAAATCCTCCTGACTTACCGCCTCAGAGGTAAACTTGCGAGCCGAGAATCGTTCCTGGCTCAATGCCAACATATTTTTCATACCGTTTCGTTTTAAACTTTTTAATCCTTTTAATCCTTCAATAAACACATTCATTTTTTCAGAAAGCGAAAGCATTTACCTTTTTAAAAGGCAAAATTACAAAAAATCCACGAAAACCCCAAGCCTTTCGGAGATTTTCTTTCTAATCATCCTATGATTTCCCTGGTTTTATTTATCCTTAAGGCAAAAAATATTTAGCCTTAAGGGAAAATATTTTTTGCCTTAAGGGAAATTATCCTAGATAAAGACTAGCGTTTCGAATATTTTTTGTAATTTTGCAACACGAAAGGATTTGTAAGATAAGAAAATGATAGGATTGGCAGATTGCAATAACTTCTACTGTTCGTGCGAACGAGTGTTTCGCCCCGACCTGACAGGAAAGCCCGTAGTTGTTTTGAGCAACAACGACGGGTGCGTCATTGCACGCTCAGAAGAAGCCAAGGCTTTGGGATATAAGATGGGCGACCCCTTCTATCAGGTAAAGGAAAAACTGGAGGCAGAAGGCGTAGCTATCTTCTCTAGCAACTACACACTCTATGGTTCACTCTCCAATAGGGTGATGTCGATGCTGTCGCACTACTCGCCCCACATCGACCAATACTCCATCGATGAAAGTTTCTTCGAAGTAGATCATTCCATGGCAGAACGTTTCTTCAAGGAATATCAGAAGGAAAACGTTACTTCTGCTACATCAGATCCTTTGCTCCACCAATATGGTGCCAGGATTTCTGCCGATGTGCTCCGAGCCGTGGGAATCCCCATCTCCATCGGAATCGCAGAAACGAAAACCCTGGCAAAAATCGGATCCAAATTCGCCAAGAAATACAAGGGTTACCAGGGCTGCTGCCTCATTGATACCGATGAACGGAGACACAAGGCCTTGTCGCTGTTCCCTATAGAAGATGTATGGGGAATCGGACGACAGATTGCCAGAAAGCTTGACTATATGGGCATCCGCACAGCCGCCCAATTTGCCGACAAAAAAGAAAGTTGGGTGCGCAGTCATTTCAACATCACCACGGTGAGAACCTGGAAGGAACTGAATGGCGAAAGCTGCATTAGCATCGAGGAACTGCCGCAGAAGAAGAGCATCTGCACCAGCCGGAGCTTTGCCGGTGAAGGCATCAGCGATAAGGATGTGGTGGAAGAAGCCGTGGCAAATTTCGCCGTGCGCTGCGCCGAAAAGCTGCGACGTCAGGGAAGCGTGTGCCAGGGAATCACGGTGTTTGCCTGGACATCCAGGTTCAATGAGAACGTGCCAGAATACACCATCCACGATTCCCTTACCCTGCCCATTGCCACCAATGCGCAGGAAGAAATAGTAGGTGCTGCCCTCAGCATCCTCCGGGCTAAATACCCGAAGCCGATGGCAGACAGCAGGCCCGATCGCCCCGACATGTCGTTTCACTTCAAGAAAGCTGGCGTTATCCTGTGGCAGATTTCCCCCGACCATCCCCGTCAGCAAGACCTTTTCGACACCATCGACCGGAGCAGGCAAAAGGCATTGATGGAAGCCATTGATGCCATCAACCGAAAGAACGGTCACGGTACCATCCGTCAAGCCGTACAGGGAAATGGTTGCCGATTCGACTTAAAACGAGAGTATATGTCGAAGCGGTTTACCACGGATATTCATGAGATTCTGAAAGTAAAAACAAAATGAATAAGAATAACGATAACAAGATAAGACTGACATTTCACCCTGCGGAATTCGGAGCCAAGATGCCGATTCCGCTGGCTGAGCAAAGTGTAAAGGCCGGCTTCCCTTCGCCGGCACAAGACTATATGGAAGGAGAGATAGACCTCAACGATATTCTGGTTCGCCATCGTGAGGCCACCTTCTATGTACGAGTTTCGGGTGACAGCATGCAGGATGCAGGCATTCTCGACGGCGACCTTGCCATCGTGGATAGACAGCTGGAACCATCAAACGGCAACTTCGTCATCGCCTTCGTGGATGGCGAATTCACCATCAAGCAATTCAAGATGGATGAGAGCGGAGCCTTCGGATGGCTCATCCCATGGAACAAGAACTTCTCCCCTATCCGGGTAGATGAAACCAACCGCTTCATGATCTGGGGCGTGGTTACCTATGTGATTCATCAGATTGCGGAATAGATAGATGCAGATAAACACTCTCATCAAAAACCTCGGGATGCTTCTAGTTTGAAGCATCCCGAGGTTTTTATATCCTTCTTATTTATGTCTTATTTATGTCTTACTGATTTTTTTATGCTTCCTGTTTCTTGTAACCCACAAGTCCGTACCAGAGGATAACGAACTCGCAGAAGAGAGGAACGAGCCAGGTAAACTGCCATGAACCGATATAGTCGGCAAGCAATCCCTGAATCACAGGAAAGACGGCACCACCGAAAACACCCATCATGAATACGCCCGAAGCCTTGGAAGTATATTCCTTCAAGCCATCCACCGCCAAAGTGAAGATGCAACTCCACATTACACTATGGAACAATCCCACAGCAGCCATCAGCCAGAGATTTTCGGTAAGCATGGAGATTGACATCAATATGATTGCCGCCACCGTAACAGTGATGAGCATAGGGCGAGGTGCCACGTTCTTCAAACCGGCAGAAACCATTCTGCCTATCATGAACCCACCCCAATAGAGCGTGGCAAGAAGGGCTGGCGAAAGATTGAAACCATGACCCATCAGATCCATTGCATGGAGATTCATATTGTTGCCGATTCCCACCTCGGTTCCTACATAGAAGAAGATGGTAATCACACCATATTTCAAATGGCGGAACGACCAGATGCTGCGCTTCTTCGCATTTCTGGAATCAGCTGCAGCAGTTGTCACACTATCGGTATTTTCATTCGCAGAATTCTCTCTTGTACCCTCAATATCAGGGAGATTCGCTCTTGATGTGCTCCATGTTGTAAAGGCGATGATGAGCATCATTACCAGGAATGGAATAGTGAGCTGATCGGCCGAAACACTGTCCAGAGACACACCTGCAAACATCACGCCCGTCACGAAGAAAGGAGCTATGGTAGTACCGAATGAATTCACCGCACAAGTAAAATTCATGCGCTGTACAGGTTGAGTTCCCTGCAAAGGATAGGCTGCAATATAAGGATTGATAACCACCTGAAGCATTGCCGCAGACGTACCCATCAGATAGGAACCGAAAAGAAAAATAAAATATCCGAATGGTACGAAATCCTGCGAGAGATGCACGCCTGCCCCACCCCAATATTCAGCAATCAGCGCCGAAGCAAGATAGAAGGCGAGACCCAGCACCATTACCAGCATCGAACGGATGAGCGTCTTCTTATAGCCCACCTTATTCAGTAAGCGTCCCGTCTTTGCGCTATTGAGCAGATAGCCCAGGAAGAAGGCGAAGGAGATGAGCGTAGCCAGGGAGTTCTTGGTAGTGGTAACCTCTGAGAGGAAGGCTATCTTCAAGGGACCCTGACACTGACCGTTGACGGTGGTGAGGAAGCCCACTATAAAATAGATGAATGTCAGGAGTAGAAATGGTCCTGCACTCTTGAGTGTTATCGATTGTTTCATGTTTATCTAGGTTTAAATTAGAGAAAGTTACACTATCGTCAGGTATTTCGATGAATTATACAATCCATTCAAAACACCTGACTTTTATTCCCAAAAACTATTCTCTAAGTTACAAGATTTCTTCTTCCAAAACCTTCATGGCACCCTTTGCCTTGATGTCTTCCACCATCTTCTGGTAAAGCTCTACGAAATGAGAAGCGGCCTTGAGATCGGTGCTTGTAAAAGCTGAAATGCCGAGGAAATCGAGCGCATCATCGCTGTCGATGGCCTTATGATCATCAACGGTGAGCCATGGATCTGCCACTTCGAATGCATCACCATTGTCATCTACCTGATACTTCAGATAATGACGGTAAGCAGCAAAGAGGTAAGCCACACGCTTGAACTCCACATCCTGGCGCTTGCCAGAAGCATCATCAGCAATCATCTTCTCCAGGTTCGGCATCACGTAAACAGGGAACTTGCTGGCACCATCGAAGCAGAGACGAGCCACCTGGTCGCTCACCATGCGGTTGCCGAAACGCTCTACCAGGCACTGCTTGTATGCCTCGAGATCAGTATTCTGTGGAGCTGGCACGTAAGGAGTGATGTCTTCGTCCATGAAGGCACGTACAAACTTACGGATTCTCTCATCGTGCATAGCTGCATCTACCTTGCGGTAACCGCCGAGGAAAGATGGATAAGAGAGCAATGTAT
>OWJF01000545.1_pt1 | contig 18938 bp, 18 predicted proteins | sample 1732941 | NCBI WGS metagenome assembly OWJF01 (sample SAMN05065770, study PRJEB22554) | human gut metagenome | biome: ENVO:2100002; feature: ENVO:00000062; material: ENVO:00002003 | host: Homo sapiens | place: USA
TACGAGATGCAGCGTAGTCTCGTGGGCTCGGAGATGTGTATAAGAGACAGCCCCCTTGCCCCTCCCCCGTAGGGAGGAGAGTGATGTGCTTTGGTTGCTGTGCTTTGATTGCGATAAAGATTTTGTTGTGTTTTTTTGTTGATTGATGGAAACAGATATAAAAGACCCTATAATGCCAACATCAGACAATTCGTCAGATGAACACGAGAAGTCGATGTGTGAATCCGACGCTTCCGATGTGAGCGTAACCGAACATACCCCTCCCCTCCCTACGGGGGAGGGGCCGGGGGTAGGGCTTTGTGGGCTTTCCTCCATCCTCCACAAATACTGGGGATATCCTGCGTTTCGTGGTATTCAGGGCGACATAATTAGCAGCATATCACAGCATAAGGATACCCTCGGACTCATGCCTACCGGTGGAGGCAAGTCACTCACGTTTCAGGTCCCGGCACTTGCCATGGAAGGAACGTGCATTGTCGTGACACCGCTCATCGCATTGATGAAAGACCAGGTGCAGAACCTGCGCCGTCGTGGCATCATTGCCGCAGCCATATATTCAGGAATGAGTCGCCGTGAGATATTGGGCGCACTTGACAACTGCATACTCGGCGACACCAAACTGCTGTATGTGTCGCCCGAACGTATTGGTACCGAACTGTTCAAGGCAAAGCTTGAGCACATGAAAGTCAGCTTCATCACTGTCGATGAGGCTCACTGTATATCGCAATGGGGCTACGACTTCCGCCCTTCCTATCTGCACATCGCTGACATACGTGCGCTGAAACCCAATGTACCCGTACTGGCACTCACCGCCACAGCAACACCGCAGGTGATAGACGACATACAGGACAGGCTCGGATTTCGCGAGAAGAATGTCTTCCGCATGAGTTTCGAGCGCAAGAACCTCACCTATGTAGTGCGCAACACAGGCAATAAGGAAGAGGAACTGATACACATACTCAAGTCGACACATGGCAGCGCCATAGTATATGTGCGCAGTCGCCGACGCACCAAGGAGATAAGCGAACTGATAGAGCAGAACGATATCAGCGCTACCTTCTATCATGCCGGACTCGAACATGCAATAAAGGATCTGCGCCAACAGCAATGGCACGACGACGAGAAGCGTGTCATGGTGGCTACCAATGCCTTCGGTATGGGCATCGACAAGCCCGATGTGCGCCTGGTAATACACATGGATTGCCCGAATTCGATAGAAGCTTACTTTCAGGAGGCAGGCCGTGCCGGACGTGATGGAGAACGTGCCTACGCCGTGTTGCTATATAACGACAGCGACCGTTTGCGTCTTGATAGGCGAGTGCTTGAAGAATTTCCCGACCGTCAAACTATCTGCAATGTCTACGACCATCTTGCCTATTTCCTGCAAGTGGCAGCCGACGATGGGGCAGGACATACCTTTGCGCTCGACCTCGACCGCTTCTGCCGCACGTTCAAGCATTTCCCGACCATAGCCAATTCGGCTCTTCGCATACTGGCACGTGCCGGATATATCGAATATGAGACAGATCCCGACTCGCGTACACGTATGAAGTTCATCCTCGAGCGCGACCAACTCTACCAACTCTATTCTACCAGCCCAAACGAGGAGGCCGTCATCACCGCAGCATTGCGCGAGTATAGCGGCTTGTTCATCGACTATAGGTATATAGAGGAAAGCCGACTGGCGCAGCTCACCGGACTTACGCCGCAGCAGGTTTATCTAATACTTAAGAGTCTGAGCCAGCGCCATATACTACACTTCATCCCTCAGCGTTCGGTGCCGCTTGTCACTTACGTTAGAGACCGCGTCCTTGCGGAAGACATCGTTATTCCGCGCGAGGTGTACGAGGACCGTCGCGAGCAGTTTGAAGCACGCATACGTTCCATGATAGATTATGCATCTAACGACAGCGTGTGCCGCAGCCGTCAGTTGCTTGGCTATTTTGGCGAGACCGACAGTCATGACTGTGAGCGATGCGACGTATGCCTAAGCCATAAGAGCAACAACACGGATGCGCCCGAGCAGAAAGCACGTCAGCAGATAATGGCGCTGCTTGCCGACCGCAAGCACCACCATGTCACCGAACTGCAGCAGATAGAATGTCCGCGTGAGGTGCTGCCAGTGGTGCTGGCAAACCTTGTGAGCGAGGAGCTGGTGGCTACCGAGCTAAATGAGATATACTTGAAATAAGTACGTGTACATATATATACACACGCTTGTTGCAATACCTACTTTAAGTGCACAAACCATATATTTGTGCGCATATTTGATAAAAAGTATTTTAAAATAAATTAAAACGCATACTGTTCTTTGCATTGCTCGTTATTTTTTGTTTACTTTTGTACATACTATATGAGAGAGAATGGTGTGCACCATACTAACATATAATCAGCGCGGCTTTAAGGGTCGCCACAGACGATTTTAAGAAAACCAAAAAGAAAAGAAAACATATATGTTCGAAAATTTAAGCGACAGACTGGAACGCAGTTTTAAGATACTCAAAGGTGAGGGAAAAATCACCGAAATCAACGTTGCAGAAACACTTAAAGATGTAAGACGCGCATTGCTTGATGCCGACGTTAACTACAAGGTAGCAAAGACATTTACCGATACGGTCAAGAAGAAGGCCATGGGTATGAACGTGCTCACAGCCGTGAAGCCAAGCCAGCTTATGGTGAAGATTGTTCACGACGAATTGGCTGACCTTATGGGTGGCGAAGCTGCCGAACTGCACTTGACCGGTCGTCCAGCTATTATCCTCATGAGCGGTTTGCAGGGTTCGGGTAAGACTACATTCTCGGGTAAACTTGCCAATATGCTCAAGACCAAGCAGCACAAGAAACCGCTGCTCGTAGCCTGCGACGTTTATCGTCCGGCTGCTATCGACCAGCTCAAGGTGGTTGGCGAGCAGGTAGGTGTACCAGTATATTCAGAGCCAGACAACAAGGACGTTATCGCTATTGCCAACAACGCTCTGCGTGAGGCCAAAGCCAAGAGCTATGATGTAGTGATTGTCGATACTGCGGGTCGTTTGGCAGTTGACGAGGAGATGATGAACGAAATCTCAAATCTCAAGAACGCCATCAATCCCGACGAAACACTCTTCGTAGTCGACTCAATGACCGGTCAGGACGCTGTCAACACAGCCAAGGAGTTCAACGACCGTCTCGACTTCGACGGCGTAGTGCTCACCAAGCTCGACGGTGACACACGAGGTGGTGCAGCCCTTTCAATCCGCACTGTTGTGACAAAGCCAATCAAGTTTGTCGGAACAGGTGAGAAGATGGAGGCTATCGACGTATTCCACCCAGCTCGTATGGCTGACCGTATACTCGGTATGGGCGATATCGTTAGTCTTGTAGAGCGCGCTCAGGAACAGTTTGACGAGGAGGAGGCACGCCGCCTTCAGAAGAAGATTCAGAAGAACAAGTTCGACTTCAACGACTTCCTCGGACAGATTGAACAGATAAAGAAGATGGGTAACCTCAAAGACCTCGCATCGATGATACCTGGCGTTGGCAAGGCCATCAAGGATGTCGATATCGACGACAACGCATTCAAGGGCATCGAGGCTATCATCAAGAGTATGACTCCGAAGGAGCGCTCTAACCCTGAAATCCTCAACCAGAGTCGCCGCATGCGTATAGCAAAGGGTAGCGGAACCAACATTCAGGAGGTGAACCGACTCATCAAGCAGTTTGACCAAACGCGCAAGATGATGAAGCTCGTCACCGGAACCAATATGGCAAAGATGGCTGGAATGATGGGTAAGATGAAGGGAATGCCCGGAATGCCTAAGTTTTAAAACATAACAATATGCAACTTATAGACGGAAAAGCAACTGCCGAAGCCATTAAGGCTGAAATAGCAGAAGAAGTGAAGGCCATAATGGCTAAAGGAGGCAAGCAACCACATCTGGCTGCCGTGCTCGTAGGCCACGACGGAGGTTCGGAGACATACGTCAAGAACAAGGTTCTGGCTTGTGAGAAGTGTGGCTTCAAGTCGACACTCATCCGATATGAGGACGACATCACCGAAGAAGAGCTGTTGGCTTGTGTCGACAAGCTCAACCATGATGCCGACGTAGACGGATTCATCGTGCAGTTGCCACTGCCGCGCCACATTGACGAGCAGAAGATAATTGAAGCTATCGACTACCGCAAGGATGTCGATGGATTCCATCCTATCAATGTTGGTCGTATGGCCATCGGACTGCCGTGCTTCATTTCTGCCACACCGCTTGGCATCGTGACGCTGCTAAAGCGTTACGGCATCGAGACAGCAGGCAAGAAGTGCGTAGTATTGGGTCGCAGCAACATCGTGGGCAAGCCTATGGCACAGCTCATGATGCAGAAGCAGTATGGCGACTGTACAGTCACCGTGTGCCACTCGCACACCAAGGACATCAAGCACGAATGTCTTGAGGCAGACATCATCATTGCTGCCATCGGTCGCCCCGACTTTGTGACAGCAGATATGGTGAAGCCCGGAGCTGTAGTCATCGACGTTGGCACAACCCGTGTGCCAGATGCTACACGCAAGAGCGGCTACCGTCTTAATGGTGACGTGAAATTTGATGAGGTTGCACCCAAGTGTTCATACATCACACCCGTGCCAGGTGGCGTAGGTCCGATGACGATTTGCTCGCTCATGAAGAATACGTTGCAGGCGGCGCTCGGTAAGTAGTTGTGATGTTGTCCACCATCTCAACATCACAACACCACAACCTTAATAAATATGACAGCAGAGGATTATTACAAGCTCGGTAATGAGCATAGACGTAAGGGCGACTGGAAACATGCTCTCGACTGTTATCTTGAAGCGATAGCACTCGACCCCAATTCGCCAGCCGTTGAAGCCAAACAGATGCTTGACGACATACTTGCTTATCGTTGCAAAGACATGTATAACCCTTAATCAAATAAACTACACACCCTAAAACAAAACGAAAAATTATGGGAAAAATTAAAGGTGTCATCGTGGTCAATACCGACCGGTGCAAAGGGTGCTCCCTTTGCGTGGTGGCTTGCCCAAAAAATGTGATTGCCCTGTCAGCGAAAGCCGTCAACGTACATGGCTATCGCTATGCTGAGGCAGTGCTTCCGGACGAATGTATCGGATGCGCGTCGTGCGGTATTGTATGTCCTGACGGATGTATAACAGTTTACAGAAAAAAAATGGAGGACTAATCGCTATGGCAGAACAGGAAGTAAAACTTATGAAAGGCAACGAGGCTCTTGCCCACGCTGCCATTCGTTGTGGTGCTGATGGCTATTTCGGCTATCCAATTACGCCACAGACTGAAGTCATTGAAACACTTGCCGAACTCAAGCCGTGGGAAACAACCGGTATGGTTGTGGTACAGGCAGAGAGTGAGGTGGCATCCATCAACATGGTTTATGGTGGTGGTGGTGCCGGTAAGAAGGTAATGACCTCGTCGTCAAGTCCTGGTGTGTCGCTCATGCAGGAAGGCATTTCCTACATGGCAGGCGCTGAAGTTCCCGGACTTATAGTAAATGTACAGCGCGGAGGTCCCGGATTGGGCACTATCCAGCCATCGCAGAGTGACTATTTCCAGGCCACACGTGGAGGCGGCAATGGCGACTATTACGTCATTGTGCTTGCTCCGAACTCGGTGCAGGAGATGGCAGACTTTGTTGACCTCGCCTTTACACTTGCCTTTAAATATCGTACACCGGCTATGATTCTTAGTGACGGTGTAATCGGACAGATGATGGAGAAGGTGGTATTGCCGCCTATCAAGCCCCGTCGCACTGAAGAGGAGATTCTGCGCGAGTGCCCTTGGGCAACAACAGGACGTTCAAAGGGTCGCAAGCCCAACGTAATCACTTCGCTTGAGTTGAAGTCGGAGGTTATGGAGCTGCGCAACCTGCATCTGCAGGAGAAGTATCGCAAGATACGTGAGAACGAGGTTCGCTACGAAACCAAGTTCATGGACGATGCCGAATATATGATTGTGGCATTCGGTAGCGCAGCGCGCATTGCCGAGAAGGCCATTGAGATGGCACGTGCCGAAGGCATAAAGGTGGGACTGTTCCGTCCTATTACGCTGTGGCCGTTCCCGACAAACGAGATAGCAGCTGCAGCAGCTAAGGTCAAGGGTATACTTGTAGCCGAAATCAATGCCGGACAGATGGTAGACGATGTACGTCTGGCGGTTAATGGCGCAGTACCTGTAGAGCATTACGGACGACTCGGTGGCATCGTGCCCGAGCCAGAGGAAATGGTAAAAGTATTAAAGGAGAAATTGGTATGAACGATATAGTATCACCCGAGAACCTGGTATACAAGAAGCCAGATCTTCTCAACGAAAACCATATGCACTATTGCGCCGGTTGCTCACACGGCATGGTACACAAACTCGTAGCCGAGGTAATTGAGGAAATGGGCATGCAGGACAAGGCGGTAGGCGTTAGCCCCGTAGGTTGTGCTGTGTTTGCATACAATTATATCGACATCGACTGGCAGGAAGCTGCACACGGACGTGCTCCAGCCTGCGCCACAGCTATCAAGCGCCTGTGGCCAGATCGCCTCGTGTTCACCTATCAGGGCGACGGCGATATGGCTTGTATAGGTACGGCAGAGAGCATTCATGCGCTCAACCGTGGCGAGCACATTGCCATGATATTCATCAACAATGCCATATATGGTATGACCGGCGGTCAGATGGCTCCTACAACCCTCATTGGCCAGAAGACATCTACATGTCCTTACGGTCGCGATCCGCGTCTGCATGGATGGCCGCTCAATCTCTCTGAGATAGCAGCCCAGCTGCCCGGCACATGCTACGTATCGCGTCAGAGTGTTGAGAATGTAGCCTCTATACGCAAGGCCAAGGCAGCCATCAAGAAGGCATTCACCGCTTCTATGCAGGGCAGCGGATCGTCGCTCGTCGAGATTGTTGCTACATGCAACAGCGGATGGAAGCTCACACCAGTCCAGGCCAACAAGTGGATGGAAGAGAATATGTTTAAGCAGTATCCCAAGGGCGACTTAAAAGACACGACAAACCTATGAAAGCAGAAATAATCATATCAGGTTTCGGAGGACAGGGCGTGCTCTCAATGGGCAAGATACTTGCCTACTCCGGACTTATGGAGGATAAGGAAGTGACATGGATGCCAGCTTACGGCCCCGAACAGCGAGGCGGAACGGCTAATGTCACAGTCATCGTCAGCGACGAACGTATTTCATCGCCAATTCTCAGCCATTACGATGTGGCTATTGTGCTCAACCAGCCATCGCTCGACAAGTTCGAGCCTAAGGTTAAGCCGGGCGGCATACTTATCTACGACGGTTTCGGCATCATCAATCCGCCGACACGTAAGGATATCAACGTATACCGCATTGACGCCATGGACAAAGCTGCTGAGTTGAAGAACTCGAAGGTGTTCAACATGATTGTGTTGGGCGGACTGCTCAAGGTTTGCCCCATCGTAAGCACCGACGGATTGAACAAGGCTTTGTTCAAGACTCTGCCTGAGCGCCATCATGGCCTCATTCCTCTCAACATGCAGGCTGTAGAGGAAGGCATGAAGATAATGACAAAGATGTAGCCTTATAGGCTGCAACAACACATCCAATAGAATTTCTATTGAACTTAATTTTTTATAACTCTCTAATTAATTATTGTGGGGGCGGGTTGCAGTGATGCAGTCCGCCTCTTTTTGTTGATATAGGTACGCAAAATACCACAATTTTCGATAAATCGTAAATTATTATAGATTTTTTTTTACATTTCTTTTGTTATTTATGATGTTTTTGTATCTTTGCATCCGGTAACTATTGTAAAGAACTTTTTGACAAATATTGCTAAAACGATAGTATTACGAGCTTAAAGTTGAATTTTTGAAACATAATCACTTAATATGGATGATCGCATGAAGACAAACACTTTGGGCGTATCCTGCAGTAGGATTCTTGAATCTGTAGGTATGCGAAATCTTGTTTTGGGATGTGCCATAGCTTCCTTATTCCAAATGGGGGGGGTAAATGCGCAAGCCCAAAATGTTAATGGTACGCCTCAATCTGCCACCACAGCTAAGGGGCAGATGTATCGAGGCGTTGTAATAGACGATGAGGACCAGCCGCTCCTTGGCGTTAGCGTTAAGGACAAGCATGGCAAGACCTTGACATTGACCGACCAGACCGGTGAATTCCGCGTAATGTTGCCTGCTGGCGAAACCACACTTACGTTCTCGTATGTGGGAATGAAGCAGCAGAAGATGCGCATGTCTACCGGCAAGAAGAATGTCATACGTCTTCAGGCCGATGCCAACGCTATCGGCGAGACCGTTGTTACGGGTATCTATTCGCGCAAGAAGGAGAGCTTCACTGGTTCGGCTGCATCCTATCGCAAGGAGGAACTTAAGGCCATCGGCAACCAGAATGTGCTGCAGAGCCTTTCGGCACTCGACCCTTCGTTCGTCATCATGGAGAACAATCTCGCAGGTTCCGACCCTAATGCCAAGCTGAACATCAACATCAACGGTACGACAAGTATCAACGGACTCTCTGACAAGTACGGCAACGACCCCGACCAGCCACTCTTCATTCTTGACGGTTTCGAGACCACGCTCCAGCGCATCTCCGACATGAGTATGGACCGTATCGAGAGCATCACCATTCTTAAGGATGCTGCGTCTACAGCCATCTATGGTTCGAAGGCAGCCAACGGCGTTGTAGTAGTCGAGACAAAGAAGCCTGAGGCAGGCAAGCTGCGTTTCACTTACAACGGCAGCTACAACGTGAGCTGGGCCGACCTGAGCGACTACAATCTTATGAACGCCAGCGAGAAGTTGCAGTTTGAGAAACTCTCTGGCTATTACGGCCGTCTCGACGAGAACGGCGAGATACTTGATGACCTCAACCGTGCTACCTATTATAACAGATACAAGAATGTAGTGGCAGGACTCGATTCCTATTGGATGAGCGAGCCGCTGCGCACAGGTTTTTCTCACGACCATAGCTTCAATGCCGAAGGTGGCGACTCAGCCTTCCGCTACGGTCTGACATTGCGCTATCGCGATAACGGTGGTGTGATGAAGAACTCAAGCCGTAAGAACATCGACGGCTCGGTAGACCTTTCTTACCGCATCGACAAATTCAATTTCAGCAACCAGACCAACATTTACTTTACTGATACCGACAACAATGTCGTGTCGTTCAGCCAGTTTGCACAGGCCAACCCTTATTATTCAAAGCGTGATGCCGACGGCGAAGTGTATAAGGTGCTCGAAAGCTACGAAACCCTCAACGGTACACAGTATGTATACAATCCGTTGTGGAACTATCAGCAGAAGAGCTTCAACCGTGGCGACGAACTCCAGTTCAACAACAACTTCAATGTAGAGTATCGTCCGATACCCGCCTTGCGTCTTAATGCACGTTTAGGATTTACCACATCGCGTGGCAAGTCGGAAGTGTTCCGCTCGCCTTACGACACCTCGTTTGCAGCCACCGAGGAGGTGAACCGTGGCAACTATACACGTTCCGACAACAACAATACGAGTTGGGACGGCAGTTTTATAGCAAGTTATGGCGGTATGACCGGACGTCACACCTACAACCTCGTGGCAGGTTCGCAGCTGTCGGAGCGCAACGCTACAAGCGCATCCAACACTACACGTGGCTACATCAGCGACAAGTTCTGGAACCCCAACTTTTCTAACGGCTATGCCGAGAACAGTCGTCCGTCGTCATCGATAACCAAGACACGTTCAGCCAGCTTCTATTTCAATGGCAACTATGCCTACGATATGCGCTATCTGTTCGACTTCAACGTGCGTACAGACGGTGCTTCGGTGTATGGCATCAACAATCCGTTCTCAACCACTTACTCTGTAGGTGTGGCATGGAACATCCATAATGAGCACTTCTTCAAGCGCAACAAGTATGTGAGCAACCTCAAGGTGCGCTACACATTCGGTAATCCTGGCAACCAGAACGTTGATGCCAAGCTTGCCAACAACGTTTACAATTACTACACCAGTTATCCCAACCCGTTTGGTCTTGCAGCCATGGTTTCGAAGTGGGGCAACAACGACCTGAAGTGGAAGCGCACGCAGACCCACAACTTCGGTTTGAACGCACTTATGTTCAACAATCGCCTGTCGCTCACTCTCGACTATAACATCCGCAAGTCCGACCCTGAACTCATCTCGGTAGAGCAGCCTACATCTACAGGCGTTTCGTCGATACCAATGAACATCGGTGCTACCGACAACCGCAGCTTCACCATAACCGTAGGTCTCGACATCATCAAGCGCAAGGACTTCATTTGGCGTTTGACAGCCAATATGCTGCACACCACAACCAAGTACTACAACATAGGCAACACACTTGAGAAGCTCAATGCTGACGGCCGTGCCTCGCAGTCGCTCATACGCTACTACGACGGAGCCAGCACCACAGCATTGTGGGCAGTACGCTCACTTGGTATCGACCCGATGAGCGGTAATGAGATATTCCTCTACAAGGACGGTTCGTATTCGTACAAGTGGGATTCCGACCAGGAAGTAAAGGTGGGCGACACCACGCCTGACGCACAGGGCAACTTCGGTACAACAATACGTTGGAAGGGATTCTCATTGGGCATGAACTTCCAGTATCGCGTAGGCGGACAGACAACGCTCAGCACACTGCTGTCGAAAGTAGAGAACATCAGCAACGACGCCATCAAGTACAATCAGGACCGCCGTGCGCTGCACGATCGCTGGCAGAAGCCTGGCGACCACGCCAAGTTCAAGCGTATCAACGACACCTCGACAACCAACATGTCAACCCGCTTCATCGCTACCGAGAACACATTGCAGTGTACCAGCATCTCGCTTGGCTATGAGGATACCACATCCGATTGGCTTAAGGTTATGGGTATGTCGTCGTTCTACTGTCGCCTGTACACCAACAATATCTTCCGTCTCTCCACCATCAAGGAAGAGCGCGGTCTCGACTATCCGTTCTCAAGAAGCATTTCGGCTTCCATCGGACTTCGTTTCTAACCTCTAATTCAGACAACTATGAAAATTTTTAAGATAGTAAAACTCGGTCTTTTGTCGCTTGCCATCTGCGCTACGACAACATCGTGCAACGACTGGTTGCAAGTAGACACCGAAGACTCAATCATGGAAGGCTTGCTGTTTGAAAACGACGAGGGCTACATGTCGGCACTCAACGGCGTCTATTCGAAGATGAATGAGCTATACGGCTCTACACTCTCCATGGGAATGCTTGATGTCATGGCACAATATTATAATGTTGAGGCCAACTCCAACCATTCGTTCTACAATTCTGCCGCCTTCAAGTATGATCAGGCAGGTTTCAAGAGCACATCCAATTCGGTATGGACATCGCTCTATCTGTACATAGCCAACCTCAACACATTGCTCAGCCACTGCGATGACTCCAATTCCAAGCTTTCCAAGCTCTACCGTCCGTATGTCAAGGGCGAGGCTTTGGCACTGCGTGCATTCTTCCATTTCGACCTGTTGCGACTCTACGGTCCGATATATTCTGCCGAGACAGAGAACACCATTGTGATGCCTTATCAGGAGACAACGTCGAAGGAGATACAGCCGCTGCTTTCTGCCAAGGACGTGGCAGCTAAGATAATGCGCGACCTCAACGAAGCTGAGGAATTGCTCAAGGAAGACCGCATACGCAAGGATGGCGTTATGAACGGCGATTCTGACGACCCTAACGACAAGACGGCATTCCGCTATCGCAACTTCCGTCTCAACTACTACGCCGTAAAGGCGCTTAAGGCACGCCTCTATCTGTGGCTTGGCGACAAGGAGAATGCCTACAATGAGGCCACCTCTATCATCAAGCTCAATCAGGAGGAGGGCGTATTCCCGTGGACACGAAAGAATGCCGTGACCAGCACAAGCAATCCCGACCTTGTATTCTCGTCAGAAGTGATGTTCTCGCTCTACAATCAGAGCCGCAAGACCCTCTACGACGGAATGTTCAGTTCGAAAGGCGAGGTCAACAACATGCTTGTATTCAAGGGCTCGTCTATGGAAGACGGCAACCTCTTCTCGAAGCTCACCTACTTCTACGACGACTTCGGCGACCTTCGCCGCAACAACCAGTGGTCGGTAGAGACTATTAAGGTGAAGAGCGACAAGGAAGGCGAGGAAGACAAGAAGGAAGACATTCTGTGCTTCAACAAGTATAAGGATGTGCAGGCTTCGTCATTCCGCTATATGATACCGCTCATACGTCTCAGCGAGGTATACCTTATTGCAGCCGAATGTGCCAAGACCAATGAGGAAGCATTAGGATACATCAATGATATCCGCACGGCACGCAACTGTGTCAAGCTCGAACTCAAGGACGGACAGGGCGACGACGCTGTCCATGATTATATCTATCGTGAGTTTATGCGTGAGGAGATAGGCGAGGGCCAGATGTACTTCTTCTACAAGCGCAAGGCCATGAAGCAGATGATGTCGGGCACCGAGTTCGGACAGGAAGGTTCTTACTGGAATCCTGAGGACAAGCCGCTTGAAGGCAAGTACCAGATGGATGTCAACAAATACGTATGGCCATTGCCAGAGGTTGAGGCCAACAAACGCTTACTTTCTAAATAAGGAGGACAAACAATGAAGAAGAAGATATATTCAATACTGACGCTGGCTGTGGCTCTCTTCTCCCTCACCGGATGCGAGAAGGAGCTTATGGACTACGAGGGCAAGGACTGTCTGTATTTCGACGTGCGTCGTGGCGCGTCGTGGATAGAACCCGACCTTTGGGCACACTGGAACTACTCGGAGGTGACATTCGGCAACATTCTTTCCAACGACACCACCATAGCCGTAAAGATTTCGGCAACAGGAGCAGCCAAGGATTTCGACCGTGCCTTCCAGGTGATAGTCACCAAGGACAGCACCGACCTTCAGGAGGGTGTAGAGTACGAGCCGCTGAAGTCGGAGTATGCCATCAAGGCTGGCGAGACAAGCACATTTGTCGACGTCACGTTCCATCGCACCGAGCGCATGAACAACGACACGCTCAAGTTCCAGCTGCAGATCATACCCAACGACTATTTCCACACCATGTTCGAGAAGTATCTTGACTATCCCGGACCCTACGACGCTTCACAGCCCAAGGTAGAGTTCAACTACAATCCCAACGCACGCTTCCACAACATGTTTGTCGACGACGTGCTCATCCAGCCCGAACAATGGTTTGGTTCCGACCTCGGTGGAGGAACATTCGGCAAGTTCTCCGATGTCAAGTTCAAGTTTATGATGGAAATCTCAGGTACCACCATCTTCGACTACACACAAGAGAAGATGTCATCGGCACGTGCTACAGCCATCGGTCAGCAGGTAGCTGAGGTACTGGTGCGCCGCGCCCGTGCCAAGGACCCCGTCATCGACAAGGACGGCACCATGATGTGGGTGATGGCTGTGCAGAGCGGCAAGTATGGCAAGGATGCATGGACAGCGTTCACCAAACCAGAAGATTATCTAAAGAAACATGAAAATGACAAATAATATGAAAAAGACATATTGCTTACTATATATGCTTGGTTTGCTGGCATTCACGTCGTGTGTCGACGACGAGGGCTGCAACACAATGAGCGATGTTAATGAGGCCAAGATAGAGGGCATTGAAGACAGCTACTACAAGGTGGCTGACGTAGAGAACCTTGAGATACCGGTCAAGGTGACAGGCACGCTATCGGGCGACGACCAGAGCAGCTTCGACTATATGTGGTATCTGTGTGCCAAGGATGTAGGTGGCACCAAGCACGTCCACACAGTGATAAGCAACGAGAAGGACCTTTCTTATCCTCTCACGAATATCCGTCCTGGCACTTATAGCATCTACTTCCGTGCCACCGACAAGGCCACCAAGCTCATCTACGAGAAGAACTGCCTGCTTAAGGTAATCAGCCCTTACGTACGTGGATTCTATCTGTATGGCGACAAGGCCGACGGCACCGTAGGCATCGACTTTGTCAGCATGCTTGAGGAGCGCGACACCACCGTCATAGCCGACATGTTCGAAAATACCCGAGGCATCAAGCACGCCAAGAACCTCTTCTTCACAGGATGTTCAGGAATGGGAGCATCGAAGGCCGACTTGGAGCACCTATATGCCGTAACCGACGACGGATCCTATCCGCTCACACACTCCTCGTCCGAGTCGAAGATAGCATTTGCCGAAACCGACTTCAACGAAATGGCATGGCCCACCATCAGCACTATAAAGAAGCCGCTGAAGGTGCTTGACATATGGCCCCACGCCTATGGCTCTGGCAACACTATGCGCTCGCGCACTTCGCGCTATGTCCTTACCGACCAAGCCATGTTCTTCGGTTCGCTCTATCAGGGCGAGAGCTATGGCAACCCTGCCAACTGTTATGTGCAGGGCGATGACAAGCTGGTAGAGCTGGCACCTTATGCATTCTATCCCGACAATTCGGGCTACACAAGTGCAGTATACTTCTTCGACCGCACCAACCACAAGTTTGTGAAGATAGCCAACACCTACAGTGCCAACACCAATCTGGCTGATGCTCCGGAGAATGGACAGGGTGCCTTCTGGCTCAAACAGACCGAGTATACCCCCGTGCGCGACCTCGTATACGGCGAGAACGGCAAGGGTAACAACGGAGCCTCATATGCACTGATGAACGATGCCGACGGCAAGTACTATGTGTACATATTCCGTGCCGCCAGCGCCTACCAGTTCGTCAAGATGACATCCAAGAACATCGACCTCAGCGTAGCCACCGACTTCACCAAGGCAAGCCACTATGCCTTCTACTCCAATCAGTACGTGATACTCTACTCGGTAGGCCACGACCTTTGGGCTTACAACTACAACTCAAACAAGGCACAGAAGCTCAAGACCTTTGACGGTGAGATTACCTACATGGCGTTCGATGTCCACTCCGACGACAATGCCGACGACATCATTGTAGCCACATGGTCGGATGCAGAGAAGGGCATCGTATACAAATACGAGATGGAGGACAGCCCCAACGAACTTAAGATTAATGAGAAGGAGTATGCCACAAAGAACTATCCCTGGAAGACCAACCTTAAGGTAGTGAAGGTGGAATATCGCAACTGCTCCGACTAAACCGTAAAAACAAAGAATAGAAAAACAGAATATGAAAACAGCAAAACTAATGGCAAGCCTGCTCATCGGGCTTTGCTCGTTGCCTGCCGCAGCGCAGACCGACTTCCGACATATAACGTTCGACGAAGCGCTGCAGGCAGCCAAGAAAGAGAAGAAACACGTATTCATCGACTTCTATACCGACTGGTGCGGACCATGCAAGCGAATGTCGCGCGAGGTGTTCCCCCAGAAGAGCGTTGGCGACTTTATGAATGCACGCTTCGTTTGCCTGAAGCTCAACGCCGAGAAGGAAGGCGTTGAGCTGGCAAAGAAGTATGGCGTTAAGGCTTATCCTACATATTATGTGATAGACGCTCAGGGCAAGCAGCTCATGACTGCAAGCGGCTCGATGCCTCCCGACGATTTCATAGCCAAGATTGAGTCGGGGCTCAATCCCGACCATTCGCCTGAGCGTATGAAGCAGTTGTATGCCGAGGGCAAGCGCACCCCCGACCTCATCAACAACTATGCGCTCTACCTTATGGAGCAGCGTAAGGAGGCAGAGGGCTTCAAGGTGATTGACGACTACTTCAATAGCCTCTCCGACAAGAAGCGACTCAGTGCCGACAACGCATTCCTCTTCACCCGCTACACCCTCAATCTCGACAACGACCGTGCCCGCTTCATGGTGGCTAATCACGACCGCTTCGACAAGAAGGTGCAGGAGGCTATATACACACGCATACAGAATCTGTATCACAACGCTCTCACTACCTACTTCTCGGGCTATCAGATGCGCGAGAAGAAGTACGTGGAGGCCGACTATCAGAAGCTCAAGAGCGAGATGCTTGCCATGCATCTCGACCAGAAGTATGAGTATGCGCCGATGTTCCGCCTCATAGAGAGTCGTGTAGCTGATGACGACAATACATTCCTCAACAACTGCAACCGCGAGTATGACAATCTGAATCCTCGCGACCGCACGTTGCTCATACTTAATCTCACACGCCTCATTGAGCCTAAAGACCAGGCTATGAAGCAGAAGCTCTCTACCTTCATCCGCTCGCGTCTTGCCAAGATGGACGGCAACACCATATCGCTTGCCGGACGACTGCTCGACAGCATCGAGCAGGAGTGAGGAGTTTTTTCAGTTGAGAATTGAAAGTTGAGAGTTGAGAGTTATGATTACATTTAAAGCTTTTAGTTTTCTGTTAAAGCATAAACAACAAGCATATCATAACTTTCAATTCTCAACTTTCAATTCTCAACTCCCAACTCTCAACTCTCAATTTTCAACCTGGTTGATACAATATTTGTATTTTTTACTGCTCAAAACTGCTTGCTGAATGCACAACGAATTCTTTGGCTCGAAATTCGTGAGTTTTGAGCGTTTGTAGTTATTTTGTTTATAATCAGTGAGTTATGTGTTTCTTTGTCGAAGCCAAAGAAATTTCATCACGTAAAATACCTCCCTTTCTTTTAAAATGTAGTCCTTTTGCACTCCAACTGTACTCCATTTGCATTGCAACTGTACTCCTTTTACACTCCAACTGTACTCCATTTGCAATACAAAGAAGCCTTAAATGGAGAATAGGGTGGTGTAGGATGCAGCAAAAAACATAAGAAACGACCTCTCCAATCTCTAGAATCGATTTTTATTTTGTAACACTTTTTTACTGCTTGTACTATATTTGTCACCAGTATCCTTTTGTTTAAAGTCACGAATTCCACATGGATGTTCCCCCTGCAATGGTTGTCATCGCCAAGACGGTCTTCCCTCACGTTATCACAATCTAATGATAGAGACAATATGGGTAAGGTAAGGACGGATCTGATAAAATCAGCAACGTGCTATCCAAGAAAAAACCTTCTTCCCCTCTCGTTACTCCTGCAACTCGTTCTGCTCGTCCAATAGTTCAGACTCCAATGACAGCAAAACCAATCGCACAGCCCAAGCCAACCAATACCGTCTTTTCAATCAATACAGCTCAAGTAATCAAAGAGGTCATTATCCCAGACACTATCAAAGACATCTTTACTAATGATGTTCAGGTGCCAGAAGGTAATGATATCGCAACCATAGATAATGTCACTCATGTTGCCATGCTTCTGTTTGCTAACTACATTGATGCAGCAACTGCAATGTCAGATTCGTGTGGCGGTGGTGGCGGTTCTTCTCCAGAATCTGGTTGGGGCAAGAAGGACGATGAAGATGACTGGAAGTTTGCCCACCGTTGCGCACAGATGGCTCATGCCATGTGCAAGCCTAAACCACGCAGCAGAAGTTTCCACCGATAAATCAATGACAATATGGCAATCAGAAAAAGCAAGATAAACATAGACACAGAAGAAAGATCCGACTTCGACAACATGATGAATGATGTCGAAAACGAGGTTGAGGAACAGCAAGCCGAAGACAGACTTGTAAACCGTGTTTCTGAGTTGAAGCAGTTGAGTGAGGATATTGACAAGGCTACCAATACCTTCATCAATGCCACACTTGAACTGGAGTCTGCCATTCAGCAGTATCAACGTGCAGAAGCCAAATTAGGGGTGCTGTGACTACTATCAGCAAAAAGGTTGACACCATCAATCAGCACATAGACAAAGTTTTGGAAAATGCTCCCACAAAATTAAAGGTGTCTGTAAATGTCAATGATGCTGACTGGCAGAAAATCCAAGAACTGTTTGCCAAAGAACGCCAATGGATGGTCTCACAGATGCAGGAGCATATCCGTGAGGTCAATTCCATGTTTGCCGATGAACGGAAGAAAGTCCGTGAACGCTACAAGGAATATGATGGCTGCTATCTCGGTCACTATGCACAATGGTTCTTCTGGTTTTTCTTCACGATTGGTATCTTTGTGGTTGCAGGAGGTGTTGGAATGATAATTGCACAGAGTTGTGGAAAATGACAATCCGACTGACATTGGGTTTTCGCCTAAAATCAGTCGGATACCAATGACACTCCCAAGTTGTCCGTAACGGACAAGATATGGGCTGTCATTTTGGACTTCGTTCTGGAAGCTGCAGAGCGTTACTCTATAGATGCTACAGAATTGCTAGCTGATTTCATCGAAAGTAATCCTGTTGCCCATACACTACGTAATATGTATATTTATAAACAAGCAAGTTGATATATATTCACTTGCGAAACTTCAGTATAAAACAAATCATTAGTTCTAAAATGTGATATGTCCTAATTGGAGTGCTTACAAGATTTTACTTCGAAATAAGCTTTCATTACTATTTTCTTATTGTCTATTCTTTCATCATCAGAATATGCTGTATTACAGAATTTATAGTGATCTGCCTTTAAAAAAACTTTAGCATAATCATTTATGCAACTATATGCAGGTATTTCTTTTCCCATCAAAATGGAACCAAAATCATTTTGTATACGAATCCATTTTCCTTTTACTTGTCTTTCTATCCAATACTCATCTGAAAGATATATATAATGCCACTGTGTTTGATTCTTAATACTATACAGTATAACAATGGAATCTCCTTGTGAAAAACGACATTGTTTAAGCTCTATATACAGAGAGTCTTTGTTCTTATTAGAACTTGAGGAAGATTTTGTTTGGTATTCAGTGTCTGCTTTTGGGGCATTATTTTTGGGGATATTACATGAGAATATCCCCAAAGATAATATGCAAAAAAATAAAAACTTCATTTTAAAAATTTTAGTATATAGAAACTCCTAAAGCGGAATTTATCTTATTCGCTTTAGAATAGAATCCATAGACAACATTACCTATTCGGACAAGAGGTGAAAAGCCTTTTCACCTCTTGTCTTTAATAAACCGTAAAGACTGAATAAACGTAGCGTTTT
>OWJF01000557.1_pt1 | contig 18785 bp, 26 predicted proteins | sample 1732941 | NCBI WGS metagenome assembly OWJF01 (sample SAMN05065770, study PRJEB22554) | human gut metagenome | biome: ENVO:2100002; feature: ENVO:00000062; material: ENVO:00002003 | host: Homo sapiens | place: USA
ACGAGATGCAGCGTAGTCTCGTGGGCTCGGAGATGTGTATAAGAGACAGCCTTTTCGATTGTAAGTTTTGCCAAACCGGAACGCTGTCTCTGAAAGGACAAAATTTGCCCTTTCAAAGGCAAAAAAAGACACCCGCTGCAAAATTCCAAGCGGAATCTGCAACGAGTGTCTTTCAGTCAAGCCCCTAAAACGCATGAGGCCGAAAGGTTACTTCATTCCTTTTTGTTGTGCTTTTTCATTTGATAGTCAGCATAAAAAATTAAGCCGACCCAAAGACCGAAAAAGACGGCCAAGCCCAACATGTATAAACCGCTGTTCATTTGACCTCCTTGCTCAGAAAATCCGCTCTTCCTTTGATAATGATACCCAAAAGAAAGACGGCTAGACTTGAGAGCGTCATGAGAAAAGCGTTTCCCGTCCCCTGAAACATGACCGCTAGAAATCCCCCGGCAGAAACCATTTGGAGAATTCCGGCGGTGTATTCTGATACGGTACGGGAAATCAGTATTTGCCAAAACTTTATCAGCAATTTCCTGTTCATGAGAAGTCCTCCTCAGTGGTACTGCACGTAGTTCACACCGGAAATGGCTCCCGAATCCTCCACCTGAAACGTCAGCCGCCAGCTCTTGTCGACCCGGACAGCGAAAATTTCATGATTCAGATTGCGGAATTTCCGTTTCACCGAATGGAACCCCGGCAAGGACTTCAGGCTCTCGGTTACACCGCCGCTGAAACTCAACTGAGAAATCAGCTGGTTCAGCCGGCTCGCGTGGAGTGCCTGAATACCGGCTGTACAGCCCTGCTTTGCGAACTGCTCAAGCCCCGTGTGACGAAAGGATTGAATTGCCATAACGTCACCTCATGGCCCTTTTCAGGCTGTCGAGTTTGTTGAGCATGTCCGCGCAGTAACGGGCTTCATCGAGCATCGGTCCGTTTCTCACAGGAATCGTGAGAATGAACTGACGAAGTCTTTTATCCAAACTGCGGATCGCGGCAGCGCCCCCGGCCGTTGAGCCCGGACGTGTTGCCAAAAGCGAAGAAAACTCAGCAGAGAACTGCCGTATCATCTCGCGCACTTCGGCTTTTTCAATGTTATTTTCCACAATATTGCTCCTAGTAAATGCACCAAAAAAGCCGAATCAAGCGGCAAGCACATGGCTTGCGCGGATGGAAAGGCGGGCTGCGTCGTTTGCGGTGTTGAGCAGTGCGGCCATGTCGCACTCGCTCTCATCTTCCATGAAGAGATCCGTAAGACGCCGGTTGAGATACCGGGCCTTTTCACTGATTACAGCGAGATCTCTGCGGCAGGCGGCTGCTTCACGGATGGGGCGGGAAAGGCACCATTCGTAACTCGCCGTCAGTTCGCTGAGCTGGCTGGAACAATGTGTCAAAACAGAATTCATAGTCATTTTGAGTTTTCCTAACAGTACGGGAAAACCCAATTCCCGCTACGGGAAGTGAGCCTTCCCGCAGGGGTTGACAAATTTTTGAATTACGCTTCAGAGAAAACTTTTCTCAAAAGCTCTTACACGAGAACGCTGCCACGGTGAAAGGGAAACGCAGACGGGCCGCGGCGTGTGAGCACGTCGTTCCAGTCCACCCCCTTTGAACCGGCGGGAATGTCCTCATAAGGCAGGCAGATCACACAGGGAATGCCCTGTGCGGTAAGCCGCGTTCTTAATGCTTCAGCGGCCTTCTGACCGGTCTGAGAAGCGTCCTTATCCGCAAAGATAAAGACGACCTTCGTTGCGGCCGGAAGCTCAACCGAAGTCATGCCGTTGGCCGAGATTGCGGAAATGCACGGATACCCGGTTGCTTTAACAACCGAGAGTGCGGTTTCCACGCCTTCAGCGACACAGACAATGCCTTCTGCCGTTACCGGCCCGAACTGAATGAACGCGCCGTTAATGGTGCGGCCTTCAGGCAGAGCCATCAGTTTCTTCGGAATTCCGAAGGGGATTTTGCGGCCCTCTCTGGTAAGAAACGTCCGGTGAAGCGTGACGAGTTCTCCGGCCGCATTGCGGACGGCGCAGACCATGCAGGGAAATCTCCCTTTGATCGTGCCGTCAGCCGTGCGGTAGGCCTCGTCAGGAATAAACCTCAGATCCGTGAGAATGCCTTTACGGGCCGTGGGACGGATCCCCCGGCTTTCAAGGTAATTCACAAGCGGTTGCTGAAGCGGATTTTTCGGGTTGTAGGCCTGCGCGTAGTCCCAGCGGGAAGCTATCGCCGACTCACGCCGGGATGCTTCTTCGCGGGCCTTGCGCTCAGCCTCACGCCGTTCAGCGTCACCGGGCAGTCTTTTCACCGACCACAGGGTCTTGGTGACGGTTCTGCCGCGGACTGTGAACGTACGCACACCGAGCTTGCTGACGGCGGCATTGTCACCGGTACGAATACCGGCTTCAGAAGCAGCCCTCTGCAAGTCCGTGCCCCACACGCTCTTCTCTGAGCCGTCCGTGAGTTTCAGGGTAAGCCTGAAGCAGGACGCCCCGTTTCTGAGGCGTGCGGTACCCAGGGCCGTCACCCTGCCTTCCGTTGTTTTCACGTCGGAGACAGGGGTAACGCCCTCGGGCATCTGCAAGTAGTTGCTCACAGCTTTAAGGGCCGTGAAGAAATCCCAGTTGTTCACCTTCATAAGGATGTGCAGACCGTCAAATGCACCGCAGGTATTGCAGATGCAGCTGCCGTTTTTGGCATAGTCCTTAAAAAAGCGAAAACCGTTTTCTCCGCCGTGAATCGGGCAGGCAACGTGCTTGGGGGCGGCGTCAAGTGCTTTCTCAAGGCTTGGGGCGAGCATTCTGAGAATCCCTTCCCAGTGCCCGGCCGCGGCCTTCAGAACGACTTCCGCATCAAGTTTGTACTGACACATGTTTTTCTCCGTGAGGAAAAATCCCCGAGCCGGAGCAACGCACTCCCGTTGCCGGGACGCGTGCCCCGGAATAAGGGAGTCGTTGGTTTGAAGTGCCGCTCTGAACCTTTCGGTCAGAGGGCACCGGTTGAGCCGTGAACCGTTGTTTCAGCGGTTGCGGGATCTATGAGCCGATAGGTGGTCGGCGTTAAAACGTGTGTAGCCGTCAAAGGTTCTCATGGTGTATCTCCAAATTAAGTAAAAAAATGAGGAAACACCACGCCCCCGGACGGGGAAATGTCGTTTCCCCAGGGGGTTGATGAAAAGTTAATAACAGAACTCATCGGCGAAATCGAAGACCGCCAGGTATAAGCGCCTTACCGGCACCATGGAATCCCTGAGCTGTGCGATTTCAGCGCGGAGCACGAAACAGTCTTCGACAGACCTGAAAAAGTATTCAATATTTTCAAAGGTCTTTGAAAACTCGTCCCAGTGATCCTTATTCCACATGTAGCGGACGGCCAAATGATTCCTGATGTCAGGATTCGATTCGTAGTCGCCTTCCGCCGGGAATGTTCTGAGGTCAAGCACGTCGTACCAGCAGTCGGCTTCCGCCTGAGCCTCATGTACGAGTTCTGCAAGTATTTTTTCAGCAGATTTCATAAGTGTGTTTCTCCAGTGAAGAACCGGAAAAACACATATCCCTTTGCCGGGAATGATGTTTTCCCGGAAGGGGTTGATGAAAAGTTAACGGCAGAAATCATCGGTGTAGTCGCCGACCACTTCAATGAAGTGAGTCAGTATCGCTACAGCCTCAGACAGCCGCTCGATTTCAGGACGCAGTTCTTCGCAATCCCTGACAGCCCCGAGCAAATTGTCATAGCTCTCAAAATCGTGATGAAACTCGTCCCAGTTTTCCCAACGCCAGCCGCTTGCGACGGACGAATGCTGCACAACGGCAGGATTCGAGTCGTAGTCGCCTGTTTTGGGAAAGGTGGAAAGATCGAGCGATTTGATTCAGTACTCGGCATTGCGGGACGCCTGGTTGATGATCGCAACTAAAACTTCTTTGGATGATCTGCTCATGGCAGTGTTTCCTCATAAGAAAAAACGGGGAAACACTGATCCCTTTCCGGGGAAGCGTTTCCCCGAAAGGGTTGTAGTGATGATGGCGTGTCGGATGGTGTCAGTGCTTATCGTGCTTCTTAAGCCAAAGACCGAAGAGCCCCGCAAGTACACCTAATCCTCCAGTCATGAAAATGATGAAGAAGAAAAGTCCTTGCTGTGTCATAACGCATCCTTTAAAAATGCCAAAAAGAAACAAAAGAAATAGGCAACGCAAACACCAATTGCTAGAACCGGTGTTGATACGATTGATGCAGCCGCCGGAAAAAGCATTGCCAAAGCAATTCCGGCGATCACCATAATGATTCGGCGCGGGAACCTCTTCCTTTAGGAAGGGGCGGAAGCGCCGAGCTCCTTTCTAAGTCCTTAGCGGATACCCGCAGGCTCCGCTTGCTCGGCCCGAAGGCCGGTTAACATCCTTCGTCAATGTTGGAAAGGGTTTCTTGCCAGCAGCACCGCTCCTACCTCTCAGAGCTTTTAACCACTGGCCGCAGAGCGTGGAACTAGGATGAACATCCCACGGTGCCTGTACATTCCCAACCAACGTAGCTCCCCTCCCGGAGGAGGTTTGCTGAGACTAGTCAACAAAGGCTTTTTCAAGCCTCCGCCTTCAGGCGGGGGTTATTGACTTCCAAAATCCGTTCCATCATAGCGATAAAGGATTTTGCAGCCTGTCTCCTCCAGTCCATTTTAACGGCCTTGGGCCGCCTTTGCTTAATTTGCATAACGCTCCTTAATCAAAAGCGGGACACACCAAACCCTTGCAGGGCCCGGCATGCCCCACAGGGTTGATGAAACAGTAATTACCACGTCAGCTACAGTCGGTTCACGCGGGCACAACGTGCTCGGTGAACTCGATATGTACCGTCGGAGCAAAGGGCGCTCCAAGCCTGGACGTGCCGAACTCTTCGATGTCATCGGGATCTTCCCCGACTCTCAAAAAGTCGACGTCATCAAGCGTGCGGAGTTTGTCCATGACAAACGCCACGCCCGAAAAGTAATCGGCATACCACTTGATGCTGTCCCAGTACAGGACAATGCGTCCGTCAAGGGCTATGAACTTCTCGCACGAGTCAAGAAGATCAGGCCACGCGTAGGCATCGTCGGGGCTCGCGGCGCAAAACTTCGCGAGATCTTTCCGCAGACGCTGATAATCACTGTTTTTTATCGCGATGCTGACTTCAGAGTAGTAACCCATTTGGGATTCTCCTAAAAAATCAGCCGGATCCTTTTTCCCCCAACCGGGAAAAAGGATTTCCCGGCATTGGGGTTAAGTTGTCTGATGTTTCCTGAACAGGAAAATCAGCAGGGCAGTTCTTCATCGGCCGCAGAACCGTTACCGGTCTGCGCAGCGGCATTCTGAGCCGGTGCCTGGGCAGCCTCGCGGGGCTTTCCTTCGGCAAGGATCTGGATGTCGTCGATGAGGATGCTGGCGGTCTTGCCTTTGTATCCGGTCTTGAGCTCAACGTCCTTATAGGAAATCGAGCCCTGCACGCAAACTGTTGTGCCCTTGGTGAGGACGGAAACAAGTTTTTCTGTGCGCGGTCCGAACATCAGGCAGTCGTGCCAGGTGGTCTTTTGAGTGTAGGCCCCGTCAGCGCCCTTGGCTGACACCGAAGTGCCGACCCCGAAACTCAGCATTTTCATGCCGGTTTTGGTGGAGCGAAGCTGGGCGTCCTGCCCCAAACGACCGCAAAGAATGACCTGAGAAAATGAACGATAGTTCAACATGATGAATCTCCGTATTGAAGTAAAAAAACAAGAAAACGGGACGCACCATGCCCCTTATGGGGATGGTTAACGTCCCTCATAAGGGTGGTTAATGAACACGTCTTTAACGGACGCGTTCGGTTGGTTAATGTTTCTGCGTCATCAGTTGCGTGCCGATATTCATCAGTGCCGCAGGCAGTTGAGCAAAGTCGTCAAGAAGAGCGTAAATCGGAAACGCCTGCCTGAAATACTCCTCATCATCTGAAGAATCCAGGCCGATACCGACTGCGGCAACCTCAATCCCCCAGCGCCGCATGCACTCAAGCACGCTGTTGGAGTTATCTCGGATTGCACCGTCGGTAATGACGATTACAACTTTACGTTTTTCCGGACGTTGGGAAAGCACTTTGCACGAGCGGGCCAGTGTTTCGGTCAAAGGTGTTGCGCCCAATGACTCAAGACAACCGATCAGCTGCACGCGCTTTTCCAGTCTTTCCCCGAAAGGTAAGACGTTGATACAGGGCTCCTTTTTGATGAAGCTCATGTTATCCCCCCACGCGTCGCCTCTCAGAGCAACGGCAGGAAACACAGTCAGTGCGGTTTTAACCTTCGGAACCGTCTGCAGCGCAGTGATCAGACTGAGCGCCGACTGAATCGCGAGATTACCGCCTGCCATGCCTGTTGACCCAGACAGATCAAGCAGTACCGAAACGGCCGTGTCCACATTTTGCGTTTCCTCGCGACGTTCAAAAACCTGCGTCGATCCCGAAATAAGACGAGAAAGACGCGAGGCCTGAAGACGCCGCCCGGACGCTGCCGTGTAAACACCTTCGTGCGATTTAGCCTGGATAATCCCGGTCATCGCGCGGCGCAACCTGGCACTGTTGACTTTGGCTTCAGCAAGACGCTTTCGGCCAAACTCATACCCCATGTTGCCGAACAATAAAACCTTGTCCGGAGAAACGGGGTTGCGCCAGTCAACTTTAAAGGGAGGCTGCTCTACCTGACCGCTCAGATCTGCAGCGTCCTGAAGTTTTTCCTGACCATTTTCCGACAGGTCGGCTGTGTCAATCTCTTCAGGTTTTGCCTCCAGAGCAGTTGCCGCGGCTTTCGCAGCGGCCTGATTAGCTTCCTTTGAGGTTTCGGTGTCATGGTTTCTGACCTCTGCATCCGTTTTACCGGTTGCCGAATGACCTTCACCCTCCGTCGGTCTGAGGTTTTCACGACAGACCGCACGTTTTTTCAGAAGGCTGATGATGCGTTCAGAACAGGCAATTACGTCATAGACGCTTTTGAACTTAAAAAAGTTAGAAAGTTCGGCGTCTACAGCCGCAGTGGTCCTCTCCCCGAAATACCGTACGCACCAGCCGCGCATCACGTCTCTGACCTTCACCGCAAGTCCGTTACGAAACATGGCGGACGTTGCGGTAATGCAGTAAAGACCGAGTGCGGAAGCCTCGTTGGGCTTATAGGCCGGCTTAAGGTATTCCTCAAGGCAAGGATCGTGAGCACAACGCAGAAGATACTGGGCACCGGCGTACTTTTTGATCATAAGCCGTTCAATGCGCGAGTCTTCAATGGCGTTGGCAAGACTTCTTAAAAGCGGCGAAGGATCCCGGTTCTTCCAGCACTGCATATCCGTGTAGCGGATATGACTGGCTTCGTGAACCACAAACCCCAGCAACTCTTCTTTGTTGATCTTTTTCTCGTCAATATTGACAGGCAAAACGATGGTCCGACCATCGGTGCAAGCCATATTGCCGAGTTTGATCTGAACTCCGAGCTTGTCCCCCAAACAGGCGGCAACAATCGGAAGTCCCTTCAGAAAGCATTTTGTATTGGATGTTCTCATGGCAAAGTTTCCTAAAAAAGAAAAAGCGCCTGTGAGAACACTCCCGCCGCTGTTGCGAGGAAGGTCTCGCAAGCGCGGGATGGATGAAATGAACCGATCAGAAGATCGTGTTCAACGAAGTGGTCTGTTATTTACCCTTGCCAAGGTGTGCCACATAAAAACCAGCACCAATCACAACAGCAAGAAAACCACAAAACAATAAAAAAGATTCACTCATAGCACTTCTCCAGATCTGTCTGACAGAACAGAAAAGTAAATGGACAAACACAAGGAAATAATACCTATGATAAGGGCAAAAATCGGCTTAAAGTCGATTATGTCCGGGAAAAGTCCGACAACAGAAGAACCTGCCGCCACTTTTTCCAAAAACGATGCCAGTATCTTCAGAATTTGACTCTTGTGCTGACGCAACCATTCTTTCAGTTGCATTCTTCTCTCCGCTCTGTAAACAGGCTTCAGACGCAAACTTCCGAAGCCTGTTCGTCAGTTAATCAAAATGCCGACAAGTGAATCGCCTTCGGAGCCGGGGGCACATTGAGCAAAAGCATCAGGCTTTCCTCCGTTTCGGATTCAGGCGCTTCAGTCTTTGCTTCGGCCGGGTCTTCAGGCTTTTCTTCCGTCTTCGCTTCAGGTTTGACTTCAGCAGCCTCCGGCACAGAATCCACGCCGAAAAATTCATTCAGCAGTGCATCCATGTCTTGAGCCGCCTGGGTTTCAACCTTGGTCTCAGGCTTCGGTTCATTTTGTTTATCACCAGCAGTACCATCCGCATCATCTTTTCCGGCAGCCTCTGTCTTGACTTCAGCAGTCTTAACCTCGGCAGCGGGTACTGCTTCTGCGGTTTCTTCGGCGGCCTGCGCTTCGGCAACAGCCTCTTTCACCTCAGCCGCCGAGGCTTCGGTAAAGAGTGAGGCAGTCACCGCAGGCATCGGCACCGACGGGAAGGATCGTTCCATGTACTGATCGAGCGTCAGACGCCTGGCAGCCACTTCCGACAGCAGGTTTTCGTCACTTAAGAGACCAAGCGCTCCGTTAAGAGCGTTGTACTGATCCGAAGTGAACTTTCCCTTCGTCGGCATGAGGCCAAGCAGTCTTTCAAACAGGGTCAGCAAAGGACGCACACCACTGTTGAGAAATTGCAGACTCGCGAGCTTGTCCTTGAGTAACCTCAGCGCTGAGAGCGTGCGCTGACTCATGTCCTTGGCCTCTTTTCCGGAAACGGAACGGATCAAAAGAACACGGGAGCGGCGCGAGACATCGCGGATGACTTCAGCGAAAAGCCCGTTGACTGTGCGGCCCACCGAATCGGTCGTGTCAAGCTCCTGCCCTGCGGGCTGAAACTGAAACACAGCAAAATCGGCGTTGATTCGACCGGCAACATCGTAGGTCTGCGGCAGGCTGATGCGGGCCGCAAACTCAGGATTTTGTGCCTTCCATTCGGCGCAGAAGCGCGAAAGGTCAGCGCAGAACCGGTCACGCTGTTTGTTGAACTCCTCAGCCAATTCCCTCAGAGACTTGATCACTTCGGGAGCCTTTTCAACCGGGACTGCCACTCCTTTGCAGAAAGGCAGACCGGCATCGGCAAGAATCGTTTCCGCACGTTTTTTAAGCGTGTCGAAGATTCTCAGATGCTTCGGGTCAATGACCCGTTTCATGCCGTAGTTTGCCGTCACTTCGTCAGGCGGAAGGCTGCCGTCAGTTCCGGCTGAATAATCAGACCGGGACATTGAGACAGTTCCCGTCCACTGCCGAAAGAACAGGTAAAAAACGACGAGCTTCTTGGCTTTGAGGTGTGCAGGCAGCTCCACGCAGTTGTCGGCGGCGGTGCTGGTGCTGTTGATAACGTTGGTCATGGTAAATCTCCAAAATAAAAAAAACGGAGACACCATGACCCCGTACGGGGAAATCGTGTCCCCGCAGGGTTAAAAATTAAATCACCAGCACAGATTGTTTCGGTCTGTGCGAATGGTATGAATGGCCTCAGCAATATCGGCGTTGCGCTCCGGAACGAAGTCACGCGGATATTCACTTTGGCTCAGAGTCACCTTTTGGATGTTGCGGCTTTCGCGGCGGTAATTGTTGAGTTCATCTTCTGTGAGCGGCTGTCCGCGCTGGGTGAGAACCGACTTGTAGTCGATGCTGCCCCTTTGCGTGTACTGACAGACACTCACACCGTAAAAGTCCGCATTCCTGTAGTCACCCATCAGACGTATGAGCGTCTGTTTGGGTTCCTCAAGAAGACGACTTAACCGGTCGATTTCCTCTTTGATCCGGCGATAATCGGCGGCCGCACGACCCCAGGTAATGAGATCATCACCTTTGGGGACATACAGGTCGCGCTCCGGGATCTTGTCGGGGGCTTTGTCCGCGAGAATGTTTTTCTTCCAAAACTCAGAGCACTTGTTTCTGAGTTCAGCGATCTTGTCATTATCCCTGGCGACTTCAAAATCCAGGATTTTGTCGTCACCGAGATAAAACACAAGCCATCCGCGCGGGGCATCGGCCACCATCATCTGCCACTGAACCTGCCACTGGTACATCTGATAAGCATCAGACGACATGCCTCTGGCAAGCACATCTTCCAGGGTCGACTCCCCCGGACATTTGATTTCCACGGGTTCGCCCTGAGAGTTAAGGCCGTCAAAGGACGCACGGAAAACAGGATTTTGATCCCATTCGCCGCACGCAGGCATCACAACATCTTCGTGCTTGACCATGAAAAGGTTCCTGACCTCGTCCTCGTGTTCAATACCGTACTGAACATAAGGATTGCCTGAAAGGTCGGGAGGCAGTACGCGGCCGGTCTTTTCAGCCCAGACGCGCCAGGGCGTTGCAAATTCCGAATGACCGGATATTGCCACCGCCTCAGTTGCCGTAATACCCTTTTCACGCCACTTAAACCAGACATCACTGCGCTGTTCAAGTTCTACGTATTTCATATTGACTCCCGGTCAAAGACAGCCGGCAGAACACCCGAAGGTGTCTGACGGCCGCTCTGACATTAAGTACCCGAAAGCCGGTCAGAACGCCGGAGCGTCCTCGGGATAATCCGGGACAGCTGCGGCTTCCTGAACGGGATTGGCCTGTGCCTGACGGCGATCTTCTTCCTGAGCGGCTGTGACGCGGCGCTTGACATAGTCACGCGCTTCGCCGGTGAGTTTCTGCTCAACGAAGGCCAGGGACTGGGCAAAGTCGCCTCTGCTTCTGCCCATGGCAATGAGTTTGTCCGCCACCGCATCAAACTTGGACGTATCCAGGGTGATGGGTTTGACGGCCAAAGCCTGCAGCAGTGCGGGCTTAGATGCACCCGTGATGACGCCGCCTCCGTTCATCAGATCGTCAGCTTCAATGACCTCTCCGCCCTCGCCCACACCGACATCGGAAATACCGGTGACGGGGAAGCTGAAGCGGATTGCCTGGATCAGAGCGCGGTGATGGAGCATCAGACGCGGACTCTTGTTCCAGACAGGGCTTTTACTGACAAAGACCTCTTTCATAAACACACGTTCGACCGTGGGGTGCGAAATCCCCTTGAGCCAAATCGTGCATTCCGCCCATTCGGGCACCGAGCCGATTCCTTCAATCTGAACCATCGAGTCACTGTAGGTGACCTGATAGCCGTCATAGGAAGGCTGCCTGAGCATGATGGCCTTCCAGCCGTCAATGCTCACAATCGGTTGCACACCGCCCTTACCGCGGAAAGCCCAAATTTCACGGCGCAACGGGTTGATGCCTAGTTGCTCCGCGACCAACAAAACGTACATCACCTCTTCCGAGGTGAAGGGCGCTTCGTCGCGACCGACCTTAAAGCAGGACGCCTTCATGGTGTCCCACAGCTTGTTGGGGTCGACTTTCAGCTTTTCAGCCATACGGGCGACCAAACTTGTGTTGGAACCGCTGACGGCGGGAGTGTTGTTTGTGTTGTTGCTCATGATTGTGTTCCTTTAAAAAGAAAAAGCGGGAACACAATCCGGCCCCTTACGGGATCAGTTGTGTCCCGCAAAGGGTAAGAAAAAAAAGAGTGACCGGACATATTTTTGAGGCACGTCCGGCGAAGGGGCTTTAACGCCTCTTCTTAATCTCGCGACACTAAGCCGCGTTCCATTGCTCACCGAAAACGGTGACGGCAACGGCGTTGGCGGCTTCACGTTCTTCAGGACTTAATTTGTTCAGGAAGAACAATTCAAGTGCCTTCTTTAACGGCGTTTTATCCATGGCGTAGAACTGAACGGCAGAAGCCCAATTCACGAGGGAACGTGTGGAAAAAGGGATCGAAATCGACGGACCTTTTCCCTGTCCCAAAAAGCTCTTGCGCATCTCCTGTACAAAACGGCACATTTGTGCGCGCAGCTTCTTATCAATATTTCCGGCAACGTTGGCGAGAATACCCTCCTCCACCTTCTCTGTCGGATAATTGACCGTGAGCATTCTGTAGCGGTCCATTGCGGCCACGTTCTGCTGCTGAATGCCCTGATAAAGGCCCGATTCATCGCCTGCACCGTTACTGTTACCGGTAACGATGAGACGAAACATCGGATGGGGCTTTACGGCCTCGCCTTGATTTTCAGCAATCAGCAGATTACGACCTTCAATCACGTCATTTAAAGCCGAAAGCTCGCCCGGAGAGGCAAGATCGGCTTCGTTTAAGACCAAAATCCATCCGTTTCGCATTGCCAGAGGCAGCGCGTTGTAAATGAACTTCATGGTCGGCGTGGACTGTCCCTCAGCCTGCGTAAGCCCCCACTGGCCCTTAAGGTCAGTGAATTCAAAGCGGTTGTTAAGCGTCAGATCCAGTACCGGCCAGTTAAGGCGGCTTGCTACCTGCATCACCGCTGAAGTCTTGCCGCAACCCGTGGGGCCCGTAAGCCATAAGGCCGTACCCTGCGGATAAAGCAGAAAGATCAGCAGATCCTGCAAGAGCGACTTCGAGAAGACATAGTTCGGGTCACGCTGAGGAATGCGCGGATGTGCCGAGTCGGCAAATCCGGTGCAATGCCAGGCGGGATTGAACTTGTACTCGCTGCCGTCGTCGTTGATGACGTGCTCGAAAGCCGAGCCGTTGATTTCCGTGTAGAAGCCTTCTTCAGCAGAAGGCGTAACGGACGTTGTGTTGATGTTTTCGTTTCTCATTTGTGTCTCCAAGGAAAAAAGAAATCCCCGGAGACCAATGACACCCCAAACGGGAAGTCTTGTTCCCGCGGGGAGACGATTGAATTAAAACTTGCGAAAGTGACAGATACACTCCGCCTGTTCGTTCTGCGGCAGAAGCGTGCTCCGCCGCTTTAGTTCAGTTTGGCAGTGAACGGCCTGAAAACAATATCCAAGCGGCACTTACCTGACATTACGCAACAAGCGCGGGACGAATCCCGGACCTGCTGCGCCGCCGTGTCTTTCAGTGTAGCGTTACCACCGCGACAGGCGTTGTATTAAGGGTCTGAGCCGCCACTCTGACAGAGAAGCGGCCGCAGCACTATCGGCAAGTAAAACTTAAACCTCAGCTGCTCTGCGTTTAAACATACAAAAGGGTTAAACCCTCGGAACACAAGTGATGAATCACCGTGTTCCGTCAACAGGAGTAGCGCCTGTTGTCACTCATTGTTTTTCCTTAACCGGGGAAACAACGAAAACCCAAGGCTCGCTAAGCGAGATTAACCGGTTAAGCCGACAAAGAAAGTTGTCGGCCCGCCCCAATCGTTGCGCAATCCTAACACCAGGCAAGAAACCGCGTCGCGCCCCGGAATACAAAAAGTGCTTTCTGTCACGCAAAGCCCCTTGTCTGTGCCAACTAACCTGATCCGAGGCAATTCCGCCCTGACTTAAAACATTGAGAAACGACATGGCTCAGGAGAATTTCAAGGACAAAAATCTATCGGAAACCGCTCAGGTTGAAAAAGAGGCGCTGAGTCTCATTTCCAACGACATCAAGCTGGCCGATCAACAACGGCCGACGGAAAACAGCAACCGCCGGCCTGTTTCTTACAAAGAGCGTGTCAAGCAAGCCCGTGAAGAGATGTACGGGGACAAGTCCGTACCCCGTGTGCGCTATGAACGGCGTGTCGGCGGTTCTTCGCATTCACGTGCCTACCTGAAACGCGACTACAGCCTGTACTCCGACAAGGCTCAGCTCTTCTTTGAATCGCATTATGAGAGCGTCAACATGTCGCTCATCGTGAGCACGCTCGTCATTGAAGCCGTCGGCGGCCCGGAACTCGCACAGAAAGTCTCGGACGAAATCGAAGGCGAATTCCGCAAACTTGAACAGGAAATGATGACAACTTTGGGCGAGCTCTCCCGAATTGCCGCGGAAAAAGGCATTCCCAGTGAAAAACAGGTTCCGGCCTATGACCATCTGCGCACCTACACGCCTCCCGTACATACGCCGCACTCCGTACAGTTTATGACGGTAACCACACTGTTTGACCGCATTGTTTCGCGTTGCGAAGGCTGCTGGATCAACCAAATCATGTCTGCCGACACCAAAGCCCGCATTACATCTTCATGGAGCAAAAAACTCAAGAAGTTCGTCACGGAGATTTACCAAATCCGCCAGGAAGCGCTGAAACAAGCGCGTAAAGCGGGTTTTGCCAAACGTGCCGCCGCAATTGATGAACGCGTCCACAGGGAACACGCCAATGAAACGCTCGGCAAAGCTGACGTGACAACTCAGGCAACCGCCAAAAAACCCAAAGATGCCGCAAATCAGACTGAAGCGCCAGCAACAGAAGCTGCGGTTCAATCACGTACTGCCCGCACTGCAAAAAACAAGGAACCGAAATCCGGCGATACGGCCACGCAGTCGTCGGCATCGCAGCCTGCGTCTCAGAAAGATAAGTCTGAGAAGGAATCCGGCACAAAGCCGCAATCACGGGACGCAGTCACGAAATCCGCCGACACTGAAGCGGCCAAGGAGTAAGCCCCATGTCTGACATCTCTGTCAGATCACCGGCCGCAGCCGGTCTGGCCGGGAAGCTCCGTTCGGTCTACGGTGCAAGAACCGATCTAGCGGTCACGGCAAAGGCAAAGAATGCCGTCCGGGTGCTCAACGCAGCCATGCGCTCGCAAACCATTGCCCTGCGTAACAGTGCAAAAGAAAGGTCTGCACCTTGTCCTGCCGCTGCACTGCAGGTGCATTACAGCAAACCGCCGCAGAAATTCACCACGGACGGGATCAACGAATTTTCTGCCCTGTTACTTTCTGCTGTCAGTACGTATGACGGGCTCGTGAGCGCTGCTGAGGCAGCCTGGTTTACTGCCGCCATTGACCTTTCCGAACGTAGCCGGTTGATTCACAACTTCGCAGGCCGGATTTTGGCCACTGCAAAAAGGCTCGCAAAATCCCAAACGGAGGTTGCTCAGTAATGCCGTCAACTCTGTCAGAACGCTGGGGAACTATCCGCAGTTACAGCTTCCTGGCTTTTCTTGCAATGCACGTCATCTTTGTTCCCTGGACACTGGTCTTCTGTCTTTGGACTGCCGATAACTGGTCGTGTTTTAACTTTGTGCCGCGCCTGATGCTTTTTATGCTCTATGCAGCCTGCTGGTACATCTACTGGCCCGTCCGGCTTGCCTCGGGCCTTTGATCTTTGTTCTATTTCTTAAAAAGGTTTTTCCATGTCCGAATCTACTGATCTTTCCGCTCTGAAGGCACGACTTGAAGATGTTGAAGCCCGCCAGGCGATACTCGATGCCGAAAAGAATGCCATTCGAGAGGAGATCCTGAAGGAATGCGCATCGCTGTGCGCAAAGTTCCGTTTTACTGCACGCGAGCTTCGTCTTCCGTCCGAGGTTAAGCCCCGCTCTGCTGTTTCAGGCGTAGCATTTGCTCCGAAATATAAAAACCCCGACGGGCCGGAGATCTGGTCGGGTCGGGGCGGCAGGAAACCGGTGTGGTTTACCGAAGCGCTGGCTCGGGGCATTCCGGAGGAAGCGATGCGTATCAAGCCCGGTACTGTTGAGTAAAATGAAAAACGGGATCAGTGGCAATTCAACCGGGGGAAACAACCGCGCAGACGGAAAGATTTCCTGCTACTGTGGCTACTTCATAATCAACCGGGGCGCACGATGAAGCCGACCTCCGAAAACCTGACCGAACGCGAAGAAGAACTTTCCGAGACTGACACTGATACCGAAGATGTTGCAGGGGCTGAAAGCGAAACGACTGCCCACCCTGACTCCTTTTGGACGGAAACAAAGGGCGTAAAAGTGCGTCTGACCGAATAGAATCCAGTTCTCATGTCGACTGAATAATCGGGGGTTGGTGGCAATGCACCCAAAATCGGGCTCCTCATGATGGAGAGAGAAAAAACGCCGGATTCGAAGAGTGTCCAAACGTTCATCCCCGCAACGGTGGGGCTTTCGCCGGGACTGGAAGCCGATATTCGCGAGAGACTTGTTCAGGCTTTCGGGGCCGATGATGAAAAATCGCCGATGAAGGCTTACTGGGGATTTGAGGATCTAATGTCAGCCCTACTCGTCGAATGGGTGACGTCCCGTCGCCCGGTTCCGGATGAAGTCGTCAGAAAATGGAAGGGCGCTACCGCTCTTCCGCCTGCGGGGCTCGAAAGCATGGCTCGATACGAGGCAGAGAGAGTTCTGCCGTGTGAAAAATCGGGCGAGACACTGAAGCAGGCGCTGAATAAGCTGGCCGGAGATGTTAGGTATGGCAGCCGTGGCGGCAACTGGCATTCGCCGCTCTGGTTCTGCGGATACGAGCCGGGCGGCTGCCGATTCGTCAAAGGAGAGACAAAATATACAGTCCTTGATGCCGACTCATGCAGCGCAGTGGATCTCGGGTATCTGCCAGACGCTGAGCGGTTCGATCAGCTGAATTATCCGTATGCTAGAAAACTTGCGGCCTTTGTGCGAAGCCTTTTTGGCGAGGAACACGTTGATTCGACGAGCGAAGGGCTTCAGAAGGCCGTTAAAGAGCTGCGTCTTTTCGCCGCCGACGGCATTGGCTGCGACTGCAATCTCTATCCGGTTCAACGGCCCAATCACAACATTTGGGATCAGCTCGGAATCATGTACAAAGGCGTCGATTTCGGCCTAGTTCGAGACATCACCGGAGCGCCTGACTATCCGAAAGACTTTATAGAAGCACGGCGGAATGCCTGGCGGAACCGATTGACGGAAGTGCTGAAAAAGAATCCGGTTGTCATCATTGCCAACGGGAAACGGGAGGAGTTCGAGGAGCTTCTCTGCGAAACTAAGCATGGGCAGTGGACGGAGGGTCTTGAAGGTGATCCTGAACGAAAGATTGCCGTTCGTGAGATCGACTTGGCCAAAGATGAAAACCTTCACGAGGGTCTCCTCATCAGCATGCCGCATTTTTCGAGCCACGGTCTTTCCAACAAGGTGCTGGCCGATCGCGCCAACTGCATTCGAAAGCATCTTGAAGGCCGCGAAAAGAGCGGCAGCGACTGGCGGGAGTGGTTCCGAAGCCCTCTCTGATTTGATCCTCTCATCAAGGCGAACGACACCCTGCAAGGCGCTGGGCAAGGATTTCTTGCCGAGTCAACTGAAGAAGTTTCTTCCAGGAACGAAAGATTGAGTTTTATAGGTGCTCGCCTCTCAATGCCTAAGGATTGGGAGGCGAGTTTCAACGGAGCCCGCTATGGACAGCACCAACAACATTCCTACGACACCAAACTGCGGTTTTGAGTCTCTCATTGAAGACGAGGAAGCGGCCTGCCTTGTCCGCCGTATTACCCTCACCAGCTACGACGACCTTTATCGCCTTGTAAAAGCAAGCATCTCTCCCGACGACCTGCCCAATTCGGAATTGGAGCGCTTCGGTAGAGCTTTTGCCCGTTATTTCGGCGTCTTTCTCTTTGATGTCCGGATGCAGAATCCAACCGAAACGTTTTTAGCCGACCTCGGACGGTGGATCAAGGAACATCGCCATGAGTGCCGCTGCCCGGTCGTTCTGCTGCCGTCTGCTGCAACGTCGCGCGCCGTCGCCGCTTTGGCGGAAACAGCGCTCGTACTTTTTCAGCGCCCTCAGCTTGCAGACGACTTGACGTCGTTCTTCGAAACCATGATGTCCAAAGACACCGTCCTCCGCTGTGACCTTTGGGACATCGTCACCGCAACGCAAAACCGCGGCTACTGGGAACTTGTGATCTGCACCGGCACTACGACCGACGCGGATCAACTGGAGCAGGCCGGCAATCGGTTATTGACGTCGTTTACGAACCCGACAACGCCACCAACCTGGCTCGTCAGTTTTACCGCTGACTCTGAGATCTCACCTGAGAATCCGTTTCGGCCGATCTACCTCCGTCTGGCAGACAACGTCAAAGACGGTCTTCTCTTCTGCGCCGTCAAAAAGGAGTCTTCCTGCGGCCACGGCTTTCGCATTGCTGTATTGAGTCAGTCGACTTTCCAAAATCCGTCGTCGTTCTCCTCACCGAGTTCGAAGTCAATAACCCCCGCCTGAAGGCGGAGGCTTGAAAAAGCCTTTATGACCTTAATGCATATACACGTACTGCCGGTGATATTCCAAATAGTGCTTGCGCTGATCGTCCATCGGGAGCTTTTGATAGAACTGATTGTTCTTTAATCCCAAGCGCTTCACATTAGCCGGTAGGCCCCTAAAACCGAAAATTCGAGTTTTCTCTTTTAAATCGACAAACTATTTTTTGATGCACAAATCCGTTTTGGACAGTAGTGGATATTTTTAATATCTTAGTATCCGGGAGACCCAAATGACCGCTACAAGTCATCTTGCCAGCTTAATTTTGCTAGAAATGCTTCCGCATCTCAATAATTCTCAATTGTCGCGTTTGAAAGTTGTATTAGGAAAGCACTTAAGCAATCTCAGCTGCGATAGCTCGACTCACACAACCGATGAACGAGACTATGTTGAAGCCTTTCTTACAGCCAAAAAAATCGAAGGATGTTCCGAACGATCTTTAAACTACTACAGTCAAGTCCTATGCCTCATGAAACGAATGATCGGGAAAGCCATACGCATAATCACAACAGAAGACATTCGTACCTTCATGGCCACATATCAAAGTGAACATCATGTGAGTAGTGTTACGCTCGACAATATGCGCAGAATTATGTCTAGCTTCTTTGGATGGCTTGAAGATGAAGATATCATTGTCAAGAGCCCTATCCGCCGGATCCATAAAGTCAAGACTCCTAAAACAGTAAAGGAAACCTACTCTGATGAAGAGTTGGAAAGGGGATGTAATGTTTTTTGTGTCCAGGCGATAATAGCGCTCCCGTAGGGCGCGAAAG
>OWJF01000583.1_pt1 | contig 18345 bp, 14 predicted proteins | sample 1732941 | NCBI WGS metagenome assembly OWJF01 (sample SAMN05065770, study PRJEB22554) | human gut metagenome | biome: ENVO:2100002; feature: ENVO:00000062; material: ENVO:00002003 | host: Homo sapiens | place: USA
GCTCGATTAGTTCGTTCTCGAAAGCGGATGCAAAGGTATAACAAAAATCATTACCTTGCAAGTGTTTTGACAAAAAAGTTTCAAAAAAGTTGCATTTTTAGGCTCAATTTGACTTAAATCAACCCAAATGGGCGGTTTTAGGGGGTTAAACGCCAAAAATGTGGGTATAGATGACATGGATGTGTTTTGTGAGGGTTTGGAGGTTATGGTGTATGTATTGTGAGTGGGTGATGAAAATATTCGGGATGTGGGTCGGACGGCGGACGGAATCCAATCGGACGGCGGACGGAATCCGATCGGACGGCGGACGGAATCTGATCGGACGGCGGACGGAGCACGATGACAGAAGTTGGGGTTTCGGGCAACAGAAGTTGAGAGGTTGTATTATATATTTATAATGTGTAGGGGTAATTGGTGGGGAAAAGGGCTTGATTTTGTCAGCAAAAATTTGCACACTATAAGAGTTTTGTGCAGAAAACGAAAGTATTTTGCGTTGAAGATGCAGTTTTTTGCACACTTTTATTGGTAGGTGTGCAAAAAGTTATACCTTTGCAGTCGGAAATGGCAAAAAGATTGTGCATAAGTGTGCAGGATATTCCATTAGAGTTCACTAACAAGGATAATATACATTATATAATAATAGAACATTATGTCTTTTAACTTATTGAAAGGAAAGCGCGGTATCATCTTCGGCGCATTGAACGACGCATCTATTGCGTGGAAAGTAGCAGAACGTGCAGTTGAGGAAGGCGCACAGATTGTATTGACCAACACAGCGGTGGCTTGCCGCATGGGTACAATCGACGAGCTCGCCAAGAAGACCGGCGCAGTAATAATCCCGGCAGATGCGACATCTGTAGAGGATTTGACCAACCTCTTCGTTCAGGCCCAGGAGGCTTTGGGCGGCAAGATCGACTTCGTGCTCCACTCTTGCGCTATGAGTGTGAACATGCGCAAGAAGCGTACTTACGACGATCTTGACTATGGTTTCTTGAACAAGACCCTCGACATCTCAGCAATTTCGTTCCATAAGATGCTTCAGGCAGCCAAGAAGCTCGACGCTCTGTCGGAGAACGCTTCGGTGCTGGCTCTGACTTACGTGGCTTCTCACCGTACATTCTTCGGCTACAACGATATGGCAGACGCCAAGTCGCTGTTGGAGTCGATCGCCCGCAGCTTCGGCTACATCTACGGTCGCGAGAAGGGTGTGCGCATCAACACCATCTCTCAGTCGCCTACATTCACCACAGCGGGCAGCGGCATCAAGGGCTTCGACGGTCTGTACGACTTCTCTGACCGCATGTCGCCTCTGGGCAACGCGAGTGCAGACGAGTGCGCAGACTACTGCGTTGTGATGTTCTCTGACCTGACAAAGAAGGTGACGATGCAGACTCTGTTCCACGACGGCGGCTTCTCGAGCATGGGTATGTCGCTGCGCGGTATGACACAGTACAACAAGTCGTTCCTCGACGAGAACCGCGACGAGCAGGGCAACATTATCTACGGATAAGCAATTGTTCTACGGATAAACAACAGACATGAGCCGTACCAATAATGCGACGGCTTACGCAGAAACAATAAAAAGCGAGTAGCAGAGGTTGTGAAGCCTCAGCTACTCGCTTTTACTATTTTATCAATGCAATACGTTCTATTAACGTTAAGGCAATACGTTCTATTATAACGTCAAGGCAATACGTCTATTCGGACAACAACACAGATTTATTTAGCCACCGCTATACGCGCCTCCTGCAGCACGCCGTCTATGAACGTGTCGGGGTTCACCTTCTTCAGCGTACTCTTCATCTCGTCGATGATTGATGTGCAGGTTTGCTTCTCGTTATCGGTGAGCAGTTTGCTGTGTTCTCGGCACAGACGCGCTATCTTGACAACGATGCCTGTCTGCAGCGTCTTCGCATCGGCATCCTTTATGGCGTCGAGGAAGGCAGCGCGCAGATTGCCGAACATGAGCATGAAGTCGATGTCGGTCTTCACCTCGTTATTTGTAGCCGAAGGAAACGAGCGCGAATTGAAGACACGCACATTGCCGTCGTTGTCGTACGTGGTTGTGGTCACGCCGTTGTCGTCGAGGACGGTCTGCGTGCGCAACATGCTGCCCTTATTAATTGGCTTCGCACCTCTGATGCCCGACTTGAACTCCTTAAAACGAGCCGGCATCACGCCGTAGATGTGATAGTAGTAGCAATGATATTTGTTGCTCTCCTTAAACCATACAGCCAGATAGGCGTGACGGCGCATGGAGTCGGCGGGGTCCTTGAAGCACAGACCGTAGTAGGCGTGCGACATGTAAGAGCCCAGTTCTACGCTGTATTCGTTGTTGGCTCCATAGTCGTACAGACGGTTGCTGGCGAACGAGCTGCTGCCCGGCTTCTTGATGAACACATTGTAGGCGTCGGACTTCGCAAGTAGCAGTTTCTTCTCCATCTGTGCGAGGAGTTCCTTCTTTTTCGCAGGAACGGTGAACTCGATGAACTTGCAATAGCTCACGCCGCTATCGACACAAACTACGTTATAGTCGGAGCTGGACAGCACTTCGGTAGAAGGATTGTCCAGCACTATCTTGAACACCTTTTCGATATTACTCTGCGCAGAAGCCGCAAACGCCTGCACTAAGAATATTGCCATTATTAAAATCTGTCTCATACGTAATATATTTACAGGGTTGTTTGTTATGTTTTCTTTATTATGGGTTATTGCTGTATGCTGTTGCCCGTGGCTTCCGGCTCGTACTCGTCAGCCTCAGCGTCGTCAGCCTCGAACAGTTCCATAGCCTGAAGCTCGAGCTGATTGATCTCAGCCGACTGGTTGACATTTATAGCATGAAGCAGGATGTCGGCTTGGCGCACAGCCTCCTCTATATCGGTGGAGTCGGCACGGGTGGATGCGTTCCTGTCAGCCTCAGCCACATACACCTTCGGCGGACGCGGCTGCCAGTAAGGACGAACAGACTTGTGCAGGCGCTGTTTCCCGGGCTGCTGTTTCACACTGTCCGCGAGAATACGCTGCGGTTGTTCGGCAGAAATGCTGTCGGCGATAGAATCGGCAGGCACAAGGCGAGCTGCTTGCTGAGCCAACGGCGCACCCGACGACTGACCAGACGGTGTATTGTCGGGAAGCAGTGCCGAAACAGCAAACACAAGCACAGCAACGGCAGCAGCCGATGCCACCCAAAGCAGAGTGTTGCGTAGCGTGAAGCGCTGCACGGTCGGAACCGCAGCCTCATTCTGCAGGTCTTTCTCTACCCTTTCTGGAGCGAACATGCAGAACATCTCGCGATACGCGCTCCAGTCGGCGGCAGATATAGCGTCAGGTCGGTCGGCGTCGGTAGCCGTGCAGAAGAAATCAGCCAATGCGGTCTCCTCCTCAACGGTAGTGGCACCGTCCATGTAGCGCTTCAGAAGTGATATTATTTGTCGGTCTGTCATGTTCTGTTCCTTTCCTTTATCTGATTGAATAGTTTACGTCGTGCCGAGGAGAGCATCGTCGCCACCGAATCCTTGCTGATGCCTAATATGGCGGCAATCTGCTCATTGGTGCGGCGCTCGGTCTGACGCAGCCGCATCACCTGCATCTCGCGCGGCGGCAACTGCTCTATGCGCTGGTGCAGCCATTGCTCGTCCTCTTTCCATTCGAGCTGACTCTCTGGAGTATTGTTGTCCGACTCCTGCTGCAGAAGCCAGGACGTGTGCGCTTCGTCGCCGCTGATGCTTGTCGGGCGCCGCCGTCGCAACATGTCGATAGCCACATTGCGAGCTATGACAGCCGCAAGACGAGCGGCATGGGCTGTGTCGCGGAGAGAGTCGTGCACAGCCCAAAGCCTAAGCATCGCGTCGCTTGCCGCATCGTCCGCATCATCGGCACGCGCAAGATAGCGGCGGGCATAGCCTTGAGCTATGTTGCGCAGTTGTGGCGACATCTGTTCAAACTGTATTTGGTTCACGGTAGTCGGGTATTCGTTAGCTTCATTCTATTTTTACACGCATAAGTGCTGGGGCGGCACGCATTATGGACGGGCGATGATGACGCCGTCGGGAGAGTCCGGTCTGCGCGAATTGTAAGTATTGCCTGTTACGTTCACATTACTGCCCATGTTGAGCAGTTTATCGTACTTCAACATACTGTCGTTTATCTTGCCCGAACCTAAGACATACTTTTTATAGTTGCCGGCTTTACCCGAAACAGAGATGCGACCAGAGCCGGTAAGCGTACAATTAAGATTGTCAGCCTTGCTTGTTCGGCAGTTGATTGTGCCCGAACCTGCCATCGTCAGTCCTACATAATCAGCCTTCACATCGTCGACAAGGATAGTGCCCGAGCCAGCGTTGTTAAAGTTAGCATGGCTGGCTACTACCTGGCTCACGGCAATCTTGCCCGAACCAGCCTGATTGAACGTGACAGCCGTAGACTTCATCTTGCCAACAACAATCTGTCCGCTGCCACTCATATTGAACACGCTCACATCCGGCGCCTTTACGTGCACAACAACGCTGCGTCTGTCCGACGAATCGGAAGTTTCGACATACACATTGCCAATGACCTTGCCGTACTTTGAGATGTTCAGATCCGAACCATTGCTCCCTACGCGTATTTGGTCGAATACTGCGGCGTCGCCCACAAGACTCACTTCATACGTACTGCCCTGCTCGTACACTACCTTAAGCGAACCAACAACGTTTATCACGCTGAAAGGTTTCACGCTAAGTTTCTTCTCGCTCTTCTCTGTTGCATACAACGACGCGGTAAGCATGAGCATCGCAGCCGTCAACATCAAAAAAAACTTTCTCATAAGATTATCTCCTATCTATTTAAGTTGCACATTATATATATTATTCAGTTGCACATTATATATATGTATAGGAAAGCACTGAAACGAACAGCTCAGCGCCCTGCCCTTTCTATAAACAATAACGCAAGAAAGGGAAATTCTAAATATGCGGACGCCGCATTTAACACATATTTAACATGTTTCAAATTAATAAAGCGTAATTTGAACCGAACAAGCAAGGCTTTGCTTTGTGACTATCAATAAAATATCGTAACTTTGTAAGCAACAATATATCAACTTGTTTTTATCCTAAGACTCACATACAACTATGAAATCGTTAAAAGAATTATACAGAATAGGCAAAGGTCCGTCGAGCAGTCACACAATGGGACCGCAGAAGGCTGCACAGACCTTCGCTGCGCACAACAAGGACGCGAAATCGTTCGAGGTGACACTATACGGCAGCCTGGCTGCAACGGGCAGAGGTCACATGACAGACGTAGCAATCGACGAAGTGCTGCGCCCCATCGCTCCGCTAAGCATCGTGTGGCAGCCTAAGGTGTTCCTGCCCTATCACCCGAACGGCATGAAGTTCGTAGCGTTCGACGCCGAAGGCAACCGTATGAACGAGTGGATATGCTACAGCGTAGGCGGCGGCGCACTGTCGGAAGGCGAGAAGAGCCGCTGGTTCAACAACAAGCGCGAGGTGTATCAGAAGAACACGCTGCACGAGATACAGCAGTGGTGCGAGAATCACGGACGCGGCTACTGGGAGTACGTTGACGAGTGCGAGGACGAGGACATCTGGGAGTATCTGATGGAGGTTTGGCGCGCCATGCAGGAGTCTGTAGAACGCGGCATCGACCACGAAGGCGCACTGCCCGGTCCGCTGAAGTTGCCGCGCAAGGGTCCTATCTACTACGTTAAGGCGAGCGGCTACAAGCAGTCGCTGCAGTCGCGCGCACTGGTTTATGCCTATGCCCTCTCGGTGAGCGAGGAGAACGCATCGGGCGGCACCATTGTCACAGCCCCCACCTGCGGTTCGTGCGGCGTATTGCCCGCCGTGCTCTACCATCTTGCAAAAGGACATAAGTTCAGCGACACACGCATTCTGCACGCTCTCGCTACAGCCGGCATCTTTGGCAACGTAGTGAAGCAGAACGCATCTATCTCGGGCGCCGATGTGGGCTGTCAGGGCGAGGTGGGCGTAGCATGCGCCATGGCTTCAGCCGCAGCCTGCCAGCTGTTCGGTGGCAGTCCGTCGCAGATAGAATATGCAGCCGAAATGGGATTGGAGCACCACCTCGGCATGACGTGCGACCCGGTGTGCGGACTGGTTCAGATTCCGTGTATCGAGCGCAACGCCTTCGCCGCAACTCGCGCTCTCGACGCCAACCTCTATGCTTCGTTCTCAGACGGAACGCATAGCGTGTCGTTCGACCGCGTGGTGAAGGTGATGAAGCAGACAGGTCACGACCTGCCGTCGCTCTATAAGGAGACGAGTACGGGCGGACTGGCGCAGGCTTACGAGCAACACATGCGTAAGATTGCGCAGGAAGAAAGTTCGAGCGAAGAGAATATCGGTAAGTTCGGATACAATTAAGCAGTTCCTGTTGAGAACTGATTAAGTTGAGAGTTGAGAGTTGAGAGTTATGATATGCTTTATTGCTAACGCTTAAACCATAGTTTTACAATGGTAATCATAACTCTCAACTTTCAACTCTCAATTCTCAACTCAAGAAACTCCCAACTCTCCACTCTCAATTCTCAATTATAACAATCTGTGGCGTGCGAAGCGCCGGCTTCAGCTCGCCACCTATATAATACACGCCGAGCGGTGTAGGCACAGCCTGCGCACCGGCGCGTGCAAGAGTCTGATTTGCGAACGTCGTAGTGAGCCATTGCCCTGCGACAGCATCAAAGACATAAAGATTGCCGCTGAATTTATACCAGTCGATTGGCTGCTTGAGGTAATCGTCCTTCTTAACACATTCGTATCTACCGCTTATCGCATCGAGGAATATCGTGCGGTTGACGCCGCCAGTGGCGTACAAGTGGTCGCCATCAGCCCACGCTATGCCACCAGAAAGCGTCATCTCCTCGCCATCCGCAGAACGCGGAGCGGACAAAGCGCCCCACTCTTTCGCATTCACGTCGTACACATAACCATCAGTATGCACCTTGCTTTGCTCGCCGTCGGCATAGAATCCGCCCCAAACGTACAACTTATCGTTATACGCTGCGGCTACGGGCTGCACACGAGGCGCGCCTGGAATGCGAAGATCGGCAGAAGAAGTTGAATTTGCCCCTTGATTAACCGAGTTTGAACCTTGAGCAATTGTATTTGAACATTGATTAACCGAGTTTGAACCTTGAGCAACCGAGTTTGCGCCGAGTTTATAACGCAGAACATCAGCAGACGGCTTGCCGTTCTGATTGCCACCGACAACAAAAACGTCGTTTCCGACAAGCGCCACCGCCATATTATCCGCCGTAGCCGGCAGGTCGGCGAGTCGATTTATTGAGACATCTGTGCCGGCAGAGTTAAGACGAACGCTATAAACCGCAGCAAGAGCGTGGTCTGTGTTGTTTCCGCCAAGGAACAGCAGACTGTCTCCGCAGGCAATCGTAGCACCATACGCAGCCGCTTCGGGCAGAAAACCCACCAAGCGCCACTGCAGCATCGCACGGTCCATGCGTGCGGCGTACACACCGGCGTAATATTTCTTCGGTTTGCCAGCTTCGGGGAAGTTGCAGCCGCCAGCCACAACGAGATAGTCGCCAATCTGACCTGCATAACATGCCGAGACGCCGAGCGAATAGCCGGGCTCAGCAGCCGGAAAGCCAACAACGCTGCGCACATGCTGAGCAGAAAGAGACAATGCGGCAGAAAGAAAAAGGAATAAGGATAGAAATCGGTTCATAATAGTAATAAAAATTAAGAGGGTGCATGGCACCCTCTTATGCTTATGCTTCGAGCTTTTTCAGAATCTCCTGACAAAGCATGTAGCCCTTTATCATCATACGCGGAATGTGGAACGGACCCTTGTAGAGGTTGCCCTTAGCCGGCTGCGCCACTGTTCCGTCGCGATGCAGATAGCCGTACCACTCGCCGTACTCAGCGTCGGGGAAGTGAGCGTATGTCCACTCGCTGATACGCTCGTGACGATAGAGATACTTCTCGTCGCCGGTTCCGAGATAAGCGTAGAGCGAAGCGATGATGGTCTCGCACTGCGGCCACCAGAACTTCATGTCCTGCGAGTAGTCCTGCGATGGCAGGTTCTTGCAGTCGCGGAAGTTGATGATGCCGCCGTACTGCTTGTCCCAGCCCCAGTCCCAAGACCAGTCGAACACCTGCAGCGCCATGTCGAACATCGGCTTGTCCCAGCCGCGCAGCTTTGCCTCCTCCATGATGAACCAAGAGGTCTCGATGCAGTGGCCCGGATTGATGGTGCGAGTCATGTTGGTGTCGATGAACTCGCCGTTCTCGCCTACCGTTTCGAGCAAGCACTTGAACTCCGGATGGATGAAGTACTTCTTCAGTTTCTCAATCGACTCGTCAATCTGCTGTGTGAGCTTCGGATCGTTTACAACCTTGCGGATGCAAGAGCCTACGTTGATGAGAATCATGACGATGCTGTGGCCCTGCAGCTTCACATCAGCCTCGAACTTAGCGGGCAGGAAGCCCGGTGTAGCGAGGAAGCGCTGTGTGTCTTCGAACACCTGTATGGCGCGCTTAGCCCAATGCTGGTCGCCAGTAGCGAGAGCATACTCAGACATCGCGATTGCGGCGAATGTCTCCGAGAACACATAGCGGCGCTTGCGCAGCGGCTTGCCCTCAGCAGTTACAGAGAAGTACATGTGACCCTGCTCGTCGAAGCAGTGCTTCTCGATGAACTCGAGTGTAGACTTTGCAGCGTCGAGCCACTCCTGATTCTTCTCTACATTATTATAAGCGAACGAGCAAATGAAGGCGAAACGACCCTGGAACCACACCGACTTTGTTGTGTCCATGAGCGATCCGTCGCGATCTACGCAAGTATAGACGCCGCCATTCTCGCGGTCCAAGCCGTACTTCATCCAGAACGGCATGATATTCTCGGTGAGATCTTTCTTGTAAGACTCAGCCCAAGACTTGATATATTCCTTTACATTCATTTTCTTAAAGGTGATATGTTGTTATGTTGACTGGTTGACATTAGAACTGGTTTGCACGCTCGAAGAATCCGATCTCTTCAAGTTCCTTCTTCATCTGAGCCTCTTCCTCGTCAGTCATGTTGCGGAACGGCACACGGTTCGGTCCGAGGTCGAATCCGAGGAGCTTCATGATGCGCTTTCCGCCCACGATGTTGCCGCGGAAGTGGCAGATAACGTTGATAACCTCCTGAGAGAAGTTCTGCTTCTCGCGAGCTGTCTCGATGTCGCCGCGGTTCCATGCGTCGATGATGCCCACGAGTTCACGACCATTGTAGTTGGTTGTGCCGCCGATGCCGCCGCGAGCGCCGCCCTGAGCGAGGCTCGGGAGGATTGTTTCGTCCTGTCCGTGAAGCATATCAAACTTGCCGCCGCCGTAGAGACGACACTGGTTGTACTCGTAGAGAGCCTCGTAAGTGTACTTGATGCCTGCGAAGTTCTTGATGCGTCCGTCGACAGCCTTCAAGAGGTCTACCATCGGCAGGTATGCGCCGTTGAACGCAGGGATATGATAGTAGTAGAACGGCAACTCAGGAGCAGCGTTTGCGATAGTCTCGCAATACTCCACGAGTTCCTCGATGCGACCAATCTTCGGGAACGGAGGTGCCATCGAGCCGATGCCCCATGCACCTATCTTCTGAGCGTGCTCAGCAAGGCGCACACTCTCGCGCAGGCAGCAGCTGCCTACATGCACAATAACCTTGAAGCCTTCGGGAGCCACACTCACCCAACGCTCAGCAAGCTGCATACGCTCCTCGGTTGTGAGCATATATCCCTCGCCAGACGATCCGTTGATGAACACGCCCTTCAAGCCATTCTTCTGCAACATCTTTGCATAAGCCTCGATTGGTTCGAGATTAACGTCACCATTTGCATAGAACGGTGTAAACGGTGCGTCAATAAGTCCTACGATTTTTTCCATAGTCTTGTTTATTTTAATTGATTATTAATTTATTGTTTTCAATTGCGGGATGAAAAGTAATGAAAGAACTGGGAGGATTAAGATAGAGCAGAGTCATCTCACCACCTCAACATTTATTCAACATTATCCGATGTTGGGCGCAGACAAGCCAGCTGCAGCGCGAGCGCCACGATGACAACGCCGCCGAGCACCGCAAAGCCCATGCCCAGATTGCCGCCATCGGTCCACTTGCCGAGCAGGTGAGTAACGGCAGCGCCTGCGAACACGCCCACCATGTTCATCACGCCGTAAGCCGTAGCGCGATACTTAGCTGAGATAATCTGACAGAGTATCGGCATGTTGTTGGCGTCGAACATGCCGAAGCCGATGCCGAACAACATTCCGGCTCCTACTACAGCCACAACGCTATGGCCGAAGCCGAGCAGAATGAGCGCCGGGATAGTCATGCCCAAGCCGATTGCGCTGGTATAGATGCGTCCGCGTATGTTGCGCAGCACCCACTTGTCCGACATTACGCCACCGAGCAGCACGCCCACGAACGACGAAGCCGCGATAGTGATGGTAGACATTGGACCAGCCTCCGCCATATCCAGACCGAGGTTCTCGGCGAAGAGCGTAGGCAGCCAGTTCTTGGTAGCCCATCCCGGCAGGCTCGGCACGGCGAAGTAGATGAGTATCACCCAGAACGCCCATGTAGAAAGCACGACGCTGAGTCCGCGCCACACGCTCTCCTTCTTCATCTGCGTTGCGGGGTCTGGCGAAACTACAGCCACAGCCTTCGGTTTGTCGTACAGCAGCAGTGCGAGCACAACAGAGTAGGCAATGCCGATGATGCCGAACCAGTTGAATGTGCTATGCCATGAGAACGTAGCGGCGATGGTAGCGCCGAATCCGCCCACAGCCTGACCGACGTACAGACCGGTCATGTGTATGCCGATAGCCAGCGAGCGCGATTTGCCCTCATGCCAGTCGGCGATGAGCGACAGAGCCGAAGGTATGTACAGCGCCTCGCTCACACCCATCAGCGCACGCAGACAGTAGAGCTGCGTGAAGTCGGTAGCGTAGCCCATGAGATAAGTTACTGCCGACCATACGAACAGACTGCCCACAACGAGCTTCTTGCGGCTCACGCGGTCGGCAACCACGCCTGCGAACGGGCTTACGATGCCGTATATCCAGAGGAACACAGCCATGAGAGCGCCGAAAGCCTCAGCCTTCTGTAGTTCAACGATGTCGAGTTTCATTGCGCCCTGCATGGTAGAGAGCATCTGTCGGTCCATATAGTTGAGCAGTGCCACCACCCAAAGCAGCGCCACTACCAGCCACGGATAAAACTTTTTGGTTTTCATTTTTTGATAGAGATGGTTTTTAGTTGTTTGTTTGCATAGTTCAGTCTGCGCACCGCATCACTCTGCGCCGCACAGTAACATTATAAATTATAAATGCAAAAGTATCAAATTTTTTCTACACGGCAAAGAAGAACGCCATAGAAAATCAGAACAGAGTCGGCAAAAGAGCTTTCTTTTCTGACAGATTGTCGTTATCTTTCAATACAAACGCCTCAAACCGTGACAGATTGTCATAAATAACGTATTGGAACATAGTTTGTGTTATAGTTTGCAGAAAACAAGAAAACAAAAAGAAAGGAGAACGATATGACATTCGACAAATTCACAATCAAAGCACAGGAGGTTGTTCAAGAAGCCTTGAACACCGCACAGCGCAGTGGACAGCAGAGCATCGAACCGATGCACTTGCTGAAGGCTCTGCTTGTGAAGGCAAAGGACGTGACGACCTTCATCTTCCAGAAGCTTGGCGTGAATGCCATGCAGGTGGAGAGCGTAACCGACGCCGAATTGCAGCGCTTGCCGCGCGTTCAGGGCGGACAGCCTTACCTCTCTAACGACACCAACGCCGTTTTGCAGCACGCGCAGGACTTCGCCACGAAGAACGGCGACGAGTTCACGAGCGTCGAACCCATCCTGCTCGCCCTCTTGCAGGTGAACTCTACGGCGAGCCGCATATTGAAAGACGCGGGCATGACCGAGGCAGACACCGTGAAGGCCATCCAGGAGTTGCGTCAGGGCGAGAAGATACAGTCGCAGTCGGCTGACGAGAACTTCCAGAGCCTCGAGAAGTACGCCAAGAACCTCGTTGAGGAGGCGCGCCAGGGCAAGCTCGACCCTGTTATAGGCCGCGACGACGAGATACGCCGCGTGCTGCAGATTCTCTCGCGCCGTACTAAGAACAACCCTATATTAATAGGTGAACCGGGTACGGGTAAGACAGCCATCGTTGAGGGCTTGGCAGAGCGCATCGTGCGCGGCGACGTGCCCGAGAACCTTAAGGACAAGCAGCTCTACTCGCTCGACATGGGCGCACTCGTAGCCGGAGCCAAGTACAAAGGCGAGTTCGAGGAGCGTCTGAAGAGCGTAATAAAAGAGGTGACCAACTCAGACGGTCGCATCATTCTTTTCATCGACGAGATTCACACGCTCGTAGGTGCGGGCGGTGGCGAAGGCGCTATGGACGCTGCCAACATCCTCAAGCCGGCACTTGCGCGCGGCGAGCTGCGCAGCATCGGTGCCACTACGCTCAACGAGTACCAGAAATACTTCGAGAAGGACAAGGCTCTGGAGCGTCGTTTCCAGACCGTAATGGTCGACGAGCCTGACGAGCTCTCGGCTATCTCTATCCTCCGCGGACTGAAGGAGCGCTACGAGAACCACCACAAGGTGCGTATACAGGACGACGCCTGCATAGCTGCCGTTAAGCTTTCGGAGCGTTACATCTCCGACCGATTCCTGCCCGACAAGGCCATCGACCTTATGGACGAGGCGGCTGCAAAGCTGCGCATGGAGCGCGACTCTGTGCCCGAGGAGCTCGACGAGATTACGCGCCGACTGAAGCAGCTCGAGATTGAGCGCGAGGCTATCAAGCGCGAGAACGACACCGAGAAGATTAAGCAGCTCGACAAGGACATCGCCGAACTGCGCGACCAGGAGAAGGCGTTCCGCGCTAAATGGGAGAGCGAGAAGGGCTTGGTGAACAAGATTCAGCAAGACAAGCAGCAGATGGAGCAGCTGAAGTTCGAGGCTGAGCGCGCCGAGCGCGAAGGCAACTACGAGCGCGTGGCTGAGATACGCTACGGCAGACTGAAGGCTCTTGAAGAGGACATCCGACAGATACAGAACCAGCTGAAGTCGACGCAGGGCGGCAACGCCATGATACGCGAGGAGGTGACAGCCGACGACATCGCCGAGGTTGTGAGCCGCTGGACGGGCATACCCGTAACGCGTATGATGCAGAGCGAACGCGAGAAGCTGCTGCACCTTGAGGAGGAGCTTCACCGCCGCGTAATCGGACAGGACGAGGCTATCAGAGCCGTGAGCGACGCCGTAAGACGTTCGCGTGCCGGACTGCAGGATCCGAAGCGTCCTATCGCTTCGTTCATCTTCCTCGGCACTACGGGTGTCGGCAAGACGGAGCTGGCGAAGGCTCTCGCCGAGTATCTGTTCAACGACGAGACGATGATGACGCGTATCGACATGAGCGAGTACCAGGAGAAGTTCAGCGTATCCCGTCTCATCGGTGCGCCTCCAGGATACGTAGGCTACGACGAGGGCGGTCAGCTCACCGAGGCTGTGCGCCGCAAGCCCTACTCTGTCGTACTCTTCGACGAGATTGAGAAGGCTCACCCCGACGTCTTCAACATCCTCTTGCAGGTGCTCGACGACGGACGCCTCACCGACAACAAGGGCCGCACCGTCAACTTCAAGAACACCATCATCATCATGACTTCAAACCTCGGCAGCCAGTACATACAGGCTCAGTTCGCAGGCATCACGCCCGAGAACCGCGACCATGTCATCGGCGACACCAAAGAGAAGGTGATGGAGATGCTGAAGAAGACCATCCGCCCGGAGTTCCTCAACCGTATCGACGAGACCATCATGTTCCTGCCGCTCACGAAGGAGGAGATTGCCCAGGTCGTTACGCTGCAGATGAACGCCGTGAAGAAGATGCTGGAGCCGCAGGGTTTCACGCTCAACGTCACGCCGGCAGCCATCGGCTACCTCGCCGACGAGGGTTTCGACCCGGAGTTCGGCGCACGTCCGGTAAAGCGCGCCATACAGCGCTGCGTGCTCAACGACCTTTCGAAGAAGATTCTTTCGGACGAAGTGTCGCGTGAGAAGCCGATTACGATCGACGCCGACAGCAACGGATTGGTATTCCGCAACTAAATCTTTAGCTTTCCGCAACCAAATGCTGCGGAAAGCCTAAGCAAGATTTGGCTTGCACTTAAGACAACGCTTGTTACCGGCACCTGGTAAGCATATTACCAAGGCGCGGTAACAATATTACAGAAGTGAGGTAACAGTATTTCCGCTATGCGGTAATGCTGTTACCTCGCTTTGTTTTATACCTAATAGTATTATTAATTTGTATGTTTCGCTAAAAAACTATACCTTTGTTCGTGAAATATATTCAACATACAAAAAATGGAAAACGGAACTATTTGGCTCAAACCTAAACCCACACATATAGACGAATACTTTGAGGACTTTCTCAGCTACCTCAAGTCGTCGGGCAATGCCTACGATACGCTGTACACCGAGTCGCTGCGACTGCTGAAGGAGCGTGTAGCCCTTCTTGTCGAAGCACGAACCGGTGCGCCCATGTACAGACAGGACAAGGCGCAGGAGGTGCTCACATTCAACACAAGGCTCTGCGGCGCATGGCTGCTGGCAGTGAAGGACGCCAGCTGTCAGGAACGCAAGCTGGTGCTGCTCACGATGCTCAACAACCTGGTGTGCCTCTGCATGCAGAACACCACCACGGCTCTTAACCGCAGCACCTTCGCCTATAGAAGTGTGCCCGAGCTTATCGGCATGGCTATGCAACTGATGACGCACGACATGCCCAACGTGCTCACTTTCTCGTGGAACGACATCATAGGTTTCTCGCTCGACATGTTCGTTGTCAACTTCCTCAAGATGAGGTTCGCTACCAAGTCAGAGGCTTGCTGCGAGGGCAAGGGCCTGATAGCCGTGAAGAATGCGGAGATAATGCTTGCCACCTACAACAAGGATGTGCACGATAAGAAGTACATGCCGAAATCGACAACCCACCTGCTGCCCGAGTACGGCTTCGATGTGAGTTATACGCAAGACCTGCAGCTGAAGGAGTCGAAGAAAGACGACGTGGAGGCTATAGAGGAGTTTGTAGACGACATTCTGCAGGCTATGAAGGGCTGCAAGAAGGAGGCCAGCGCAAAGCGACTTCTGAATTATACCGAAGGCGAACTCGTACCTGTAGAGGTGACGGAGGTGACGCCGCTGCGCATTGCGGTGAAGACTATCGACCCGAGCTATGCTCAGATTGAGGGTCAGCTGGTGTTCGAGCAGAATCTGAAGATTTTCTCTAAGATATACCGCCCCGAGGTGTGGGCGAAGGTGCTGAATGTGGGCGACCGCTTCAACGTAAATGTCAACCCTGCGAACAGCACGTTCAGCCTTACCGACCTGTTTGTTGAATATATAGAAGACAACGCACAGCCCGGCGATTGCTTCGACGCTCATAACCACAAAGCGGTGAGCGGCGTTCTGAAGCTGCGCGAGTTCTGGACTGACGAGGGCTTCATGGTCTATCTCAACCTGACCGAAGAGGAGGATGAAAAACTTGACGACAACGACCGTAGTGCATACATTGAGATTGAGAAATGCAACACTTACGGCGAATTCAAAGGCTGTCTTTATGGTAACATCGTTGACTACCAGGTAGAGAAAACAGACATCTCGCGAGACGACGTGTGCCCGAGGATGCTCAGACGCTTCATCGACTCGCTCTCTCATATATCTATAACCGAAAAGGAGGAGGAGCAGGAGGCGATTCAGCCGGAGTTCGTAAAGGAATATCTCAACACGCTGAACGTATTGCAGAGTCATGAAACTAACCCTATGCTGCGCTACCGCATACTCAGCGTAATACGCATACTGTGCACACTGATTGAGAGCGAGAAGGACGAGAAATACTGCAACTACATAGCCAAGTATATCAAGACGCTCATACTCTTCGCCAAGGCTGACAGCGACGAGTGGAACACCATCGCCGTGATTGACACGCCCGAAGACCTGAAGGACGAGGAGACCGTGACAAACGGTGCCGACATCCTGAAGATTCTCTCGTGCTTTGCCAAGGGATACGACGCTACAAGCGACACTCTCGACCGCTACATCGAGAGCGAAAACGAGACGCTGAGCAAGACGGCATCGCTCGTGCAGTCGTACAACCGCCTGTGCGGCATTCTTGAGAACAAGACGCTCAGAGGCATAAAGAAACAGATACTCAACCAACTGTCGGTTGTGACCGACGGCGACTCTACGCTCGAACTCTCTAACGAGCTGGAGGGCATCTTCGGCGAGGAAGACGATATGAAGGAGTTCAAGACCTCGTTCTTCGAAGCGCCTACCAACGCCAAGGTGCAGCAGCAGTCGTACAACATCTTCCGCGGCATCTGCGCCATGATGAACAATCGCGGCGGCGTGCTCTATCTGGGCGTTGACGACAAGGGCATACCTGTCGGCTTGAAGAACGACCTCAACACACTTGCACGTAAATTCGGCATGAGCCCCACTCTCGATGCTTATATGATACACATCAACCGACAGGGCGAGGATTGGTTCGGCGAAACCTACTGGAAATACGTGACGCTGAAACCTATCAACGAGCACAACGTGGTGAGCATCGTCGTGGAGCCGTATCCGTACGACGTGGTCTATCTGAAAGACGGAACGACATACCTCAGAAAGAACAACTCGTCGGCGCAGATAACAGACGAGTCGACAATCGAGGACATACGCCGACGCCGACAGGAGGCTCTGCGCAAGAGCGACGACAAGATAATCATTCTGAAGGACGCTATACAGAAGAAGCGCAGAGTGCGGTTTATGGGATACAAGTCGATAAACAGCGGCACTATCAAGAACCGCATCGTAGAACCGTTCCATATCGACGACAACGAGTATGTTCATTGCTATGAGGCTGAACAGGACAAGGTGAAGATATTCCGCATCTCGCGCGCCGAGAAGATAGTGATGACCGACGAACCGTGGAAGTTTAAGGAGAAGCACAAACAACTGAGCATCGACCCGTTCCACATGTCGGGCGAGAAGAAGATTGACGTCAGACTCCGCCTGAAACTGCAGGCTGTGACTGCTCTTAAGGAGTATTATCCAGGAATATCGCGCTATATCAGACAAGACGGCAGCGACACGTGGATGCTGGAGACTTTCACATACAACCTCTATCCGCTCATGGTGTTCTATCTGAGCCACGCCCAATACGTGGAGATTATAGATGCAAAGGGACTGAAGGAAGCTGTTGTCGATTACGTAAAACAATATCTGCACATTTGATTGATGACATTTCACATTTGATTGGTGACACTTCACATTGATTGATGACACTTCACATTGATTGGTGGTAAGCGTATCCGCGATGCTAGTATATACACGTCAAAAAAATATCGCTCAAGTTTTTATTCTTGAGCGATATTTTTTTGTTTCCATTTATCCGGCAGCAAGTCACGGTACTTGCTTAGCGGTGTTCTTGGCGGCAGTGCTGCAGCTTTGTTGATGACATCAGAAATATATTCAAAGAAGTTAACACCTTGCAGTCTGCAGGAGCATGCAAGGGAATAGAATATGGCTGCCCGTTTGGCACCGGCATGCGACCCGAAGAAAAGTGAGTTTCTTCGGGATAATGATATGTATCTGTTGAGTCGTTCCACAAGATTGTTGTCCAGATGGTAATCTCCTCTGGTAAAGATGTTCATCAAGGCATCCCACTCGTTGAGCATATAATGCACGGCTTCATACTTCTCCGTCTTAGGCAGAAGGCGGCTGTCGGCTGCCATGCGGTCAAGCTTCTTCTTTATGATATGCATGACTGGTATTGCGTATTGTTGTCGCCATTTGTAGTTGTCGCGTTCCGTCCAGCCGTCTTCTCCGATCTTATGCTTGTTGTTCTTGTGGTAAAGGAAGTTGATAAGGCGTACGATAACCTTGGCATCGAAATCGTCCCCACAATCGAGAAATTTTCTCTTCACATGCTGGAAGCATGCCAGGCGCAGCAGCCACTTTGCCATTTTACGGTATGGGGAAAAACCGTCTGACTGGAAGGCTCCTTTATAGCCCTTTATATAATCCAGTATGATGTCCTCCTTTCTGGAGCCGTCATGATAGAAGTAGTATACAAGACCGGTGTTTACTGCAGTCACCACCCATATATAAGCTTTCTTTATTCCTTTGCCGTCTTTGTTCTTGTCTTTGACAAGTACCCTGTGGTAAGTCTCATCGCCTGCGATATATGTATCTTCTTTTATTACGCCACCGAGTGCCTTGTAGAGATTCTCGAAGAGATTCTCTGTCTTGCGGAGCAGACC
>OWJF01000601.1_pt1 | contig 17997 bp, 9 predicted proteins | sample 1732941 | NCBI WGS metagenome assembly OWJF01 (sample SAMN05065770, study PRJEB22554) | human gut metagenome | biome: ENVO:2100002; feature: ENVO:00000062; material: ENVO:00002003 | host: Homo sapiens | place: USA
TAACGTTGCACGAAGGGCTGAACCTAACAATTAAACGATAGTAATTGAAACATACTTCATGAAGGAAAGAATGCAGAAAACATTAAGTAGCGACAGCGAAAGCAGAATCTTTTTCATAACGTTTTTAGTTTTTTTCTGACAATTATTTGTTGTTATTCTTGTTGCACATGTCATTGACATGCATTCAGTTTATAAGTTGCTGGATATAAGAGTTAGGCGTTGTGTGCGCAGCTGCACTGCCGTCACTTTTGGTCTATGGACTGTAGGAAACCGGTCAGATTTTCGCCGCCGTCGAGTCCGAGCTTCTTGCGCAGACGGTAACGTGCCGTCTCCACGCTGCGCAGGTTGGTGTTGAGCAGCGACGCTATCTCCTTGCTGCTCAGCCCCATCTTTAGGTAAGCGCAGAGCTTCAGGTCGTTTTTCTTCAGCGTCGGGAAGCGTGTGACCAACATACCGAGGAAGTTGTCGTAGACAATGTTGAAGTTGTCTTGGAACCGTTCCCAGTTCTCATCGTCTTCCATGTTTAGCTTTATGTCGTGCCTTATTTTGCTTATCTTCTGCTTCTGCACAGCTTTGGACTCGTTTTGTCCCACACTGTCGTATAGCTCCTGCATGTTTTCGTCGATGACGCGCAGTATGTCGTTCTTGCGCACGAGGTTTATGGTAGAGTCGGCAAGCTCGCCGCTCTTGTGCTTCAGCTCCGTCTCGAGTTGCTCGGCACGCAGTTTTGTGAGCTCATACTCCTTTGCTTCCTGCTCGCGATGGAACTGTTCTTCCTGTTCGCGCAGCTGTCGCTCCTTTGTCTCCTTAATGACAAGCATGGCTCTGCGCACCCGTCGCTTCTGCCAACGCACGAGCAGGCGTACGCCAAGCATCGCGAGTAGCATGTAGACGCAGTATGATAGCCAATGGTTGTACCATGTCGGCAATATCTCTATGTCGAATGTCGCCTCAGACGTCTGCTTGCTTATGTTGTCTGTAGCCTTTACGTGGAACACGTATTTGCCCTTTGACAGATGCGAATACTCCTTGAACGTGTTGGTCTGTGGCACGTTCCACGTTTTGTCTTGGCCTTCAAGCCAACACTCATAGGTCACCGCTTTCTCGTCGCGGTACTCTGGCATGACGAAGCTTATGCGCACCGAGTTGAGCGAGTGTGGCACCTTGAGCACGTCGTGGCTGCTGTCTGGCGAGTAGGAGTAGAGCGTAGAGTCGCCCTCGCTGAACGAGCTGACGCGTCTTATGCGCACGTCGCGGCGGCATTTTGCTTCAATGTCTTTCACGATGGAGTTGCGCACGATGTAGAATCCGTCGTTGCAGTTGAGCAGAGTCTTGTCGTTGCCGATAAACCCTATGTGTCCGAGGCTCATCTGTAGCTGGTCTATGATGTTGTACAAAGGCATGGTGCGTGAAGTCCACCGACGTGGCCCAACCTGCTGACCATAAGCCAGATATCCCGGCTTGTATGCCCACAGCGAGCCGCTGGGAGTCTGGTAGACGCGTAGTGACACGCCGTATGTGTGGAACACGTTGTTGAGCCACTGCTGGCTGTCAAGCCCATGTGTGTGAGGGTTGTATCTGAAAAAGCCGTTCACCGACGACACGTAGACCCGTCCGTCAATCTTGACGACGTAGTTGTTGTCATCGATGACAAGCCCCTTGCCACGGTGGAAATAATCTACACTGACTGCGCGGCGCAAGTCGTTGCTAAGCCGCAGGCGGTAGACTCCGTTGCGCCAGTGTGACATCCAGATGCTACCGTCTTCATCTTGCATGAAGTTGCCGCTCGACTCGGTGAAGCCCTCTATGCGCCATGCCATAGCCCATTGTCCGCCAGTGCGTCGCAGTAGGAACAGCCCCGTGTAGTCACAGCCCAGTATGCAGTCGGGATGGCCCTTTAGGGGTATGAAGTCCCATGTGCCAGCAGGACCTGGTATGTTTGTGGCTTTCGTGCCGTCGATGATGAATGTGCCGTCGTTGTTGCCGCAGAACGTCACGTTTCCTATGCGCCGTATGCACCACACCTGTCCGTAGATGCCGTCTACGGCAGTGGGTCGCAGCGGTTTTGGCGACGCTGTGATGGGGAAGTCGAGGTGGTACAGTCCTTGATTGGTGCCGAGGTAGAGTCGTTTGCCGTGTATGAGCGATGCGTAGCCAGTACCGATGTTGTTGCTGAGTCCGAACAGTCCGTGGTAGGGCGAGGTCAGCATGACGTATGAAATGCCGACGTCAAGACCCAGCCACAGGTTGTCGATGCTGTCAAACATCATCGATAGCACGGTGTTGTTTTGCAGACCTGTGAGCACATTGGCGAAGTGTCGTTCACCTGTAGCGAAGTTGGCAACGGCAAGGCCACCCTTCACAGTGCCGAAAGCCACGGTCGAACCATGTACTTCTGCACAGAACACGTTGCTTTGTTTCAGAAACTGTGACAGGCTGTCGTCGAAGGGGTGGCAGTCTGTGCCGTCGTAGAGAAACAGTCCGTCGCGTTCTGTAATCATCAGCCACTGCTTCCCATAAGGCGCTATGCCGCGCACCTTCTTGCCGTTGAGCTGTGTCGTACCAGGTAGAAGCTCTGCGCGTCCGTCGTCTATCTCGTACAGTCCGCGGTCTGTGTCGGCGAGCACGCGTCCGCTGACGGTGAAGATGTTCTCCAAACTTTCTTCAAACTTCACGGTCGAAACGTATCGGTTGTCACGGAACACGAATACGGCACCCTTGCTCTGAAAGTATGTCATGTGCCCCACAGTCTTGATGTGCCAAATCTCTCCAGATTTAAATGGGTGGGGTAATTGTGCTGATAGCGATGTGTAGACGAGTTGTTTGGACTGTCCGCTCATCTGAAAGTAGCCAAACTCATCGGTGGCACCAGCATATAGTAGCTTGCCATCGCTGCTCATAAGCACCGATCTGACGCTGGTGTAGTTGGCAACAAAGCTTAGTGTCCACTCGTCGCCGTCGTAGGAGAGCAGTCCGCGGTTGTTGCCAAAAAACATCTGTCCGCCAAATCCCTCGGCTACACCCCAGTTTTGTGTGCTGGAAGAGTAGTATGACGGTGCGAAATTGCGAATCATCAGCAGCTGGGCTTTACCTGTGGCGGTAAAAAACAGCAGTATAAGTGTGACTAAACAAGTGTTCAGAAGTCTCATGTTATGATTAGATAGAGGGTGGTTTTTATCTCGATTAACGGTGTCGTGTGTTTTTATGGTGGTACGTTGCCAGCGTGTCTTACTGGCTGTTGACACGGTGTAAGTTTTATGCTGCGTTTTGCTGACATTTTTGCTATGATTTTGGCCGTGTTTGCTTACGTTAATTCTTAACGTGTGTTAATAACGTGTTGACATTTCCATTAGGCCGTAGTGGCGTCGTCATTCGGCCGTAGTGACAAGCCCAAAAGGGTGCTATCATTTTGTCAATTGACCCTAATGGCGACATAGATGGTGCCGTTCGTTGTTGCTCTTACAAAGATAACAACAAATGGCGATTGCTCAAAAGAGAGACCGTGCTTTTTAAGATTTGTTAATACTACTTTGCCATCGCAGTGTCGTGCACACAAAAAATGGTTTGTCGTAAGACCTGGTCCTGACCCGAAAAGAGACGTTTTTTTGCCTCAAGAGGTCGCTTTTTGTGTCAGAAACGGGTGTGAAAAAGGCGTTATGAGGGCCTATATATAATAAGGTGTAAATTTAATGGTACGAAAACGACTCATCACTTGTGAAATCACGAGAATATGAAAAATGTGCAAGTGGAATAGTGAGGTGACATGATTGTTGCTGTTTTTGATAAATAGCTAATAAACAATAAGTTGTAAAAAGTTCACTTTTAAAAAGTGAGTTTTTTGTGAGGTTTTTTAGGGTAGATATTTTAGGGATGTATGCTTCTATTAGTTATTTTTGCCACCGAAAACCTGTTACTGCTAATTGTGATGCGCTTGCATCTTTTTACGACTGCTGATGAGTATGAGAAGAAACAACTCGGGGATGAGCAGAAACAAACTCGAGCAAGAGAAGAAACAACTAAATCTATAATAAACTAAACGAAAGAAACATGAGACGAAATCTGAAGTTAATTTCGGCGGCATTGCTCTTTCCTATGGCAATGACGGCACAGGTCAACAAGATTCAGGGTACCATCATCTCTGAGTCTGACGGTCAGCCCATACCGGGAGTTGTCGTGAGAGTGAAAGGCACCGCTTCGGGCACAGTGACCGATATTGACGGCCACTACCAGCTCTCCGTCAATCCTAAGGATGTGGTAGAGTTTTCTTGCATCGGATATAAGACTGTCACACACAAAGGCGACGGTACCTACGATGTGAAGATGGAAGACGACACCAACATGCTCGATGAAGTGGTAGCCATCGGATATGGCTCGATGAAGAAGAGCGACCTCACGGGTTCGATAGCTGTGGTGAGAGCCGAGGACTTGAAGAAAACTCCGGCTGCAAGTGTGGACCAGGCTATACAGGGACGCGTGGCAGGTGTCAGCGTCAATGCTAACAGCGGACAGCCTGGAGCTGGCGCTGTGGTGCGCATCCGTGGTATTGGTACCGTGAACGATTCGTCTCCTATATATGTTGTTGACGGCAACATCACAAGCGACATCTCGTTCCTTTCACCCAACGACATCGCGTCGACAGAGGTATTGAAAGACGCTTCTTCTACCGCCATCTATGGTTCGCGTGGTGCCAACGGTGTGATTCTCATCACCACCAAGAGCGGTGAGAAGGGTAAGGGTAAGGTTTCTTTAGACATGTACTACGGCTGGCAGAGCCGCTGGAATAAACTCGACCTGATGGACAAAGACGAGTTTATAAAGACTTACATCAGCCTCGGCGCATCAAATACAGAGCGCAAATACTACGACAAGTTCGGTTTCAATGAGTGGCTGCAGCGCTACAAGCTCGGCAACGACGCCTACTACGCAGTGGCACAGACCAGACAATACACCGACGGTCTTGACTACTCGGCAGTAAACACCGACTGGCAGGACGAGGTGTTCAAAAGTGGTGCGCCGATACAGAACTATCATGTGTCGTTTGACGGTGGCTCAGACAAGAGCAATTATTCCATCTCCGCTTCCTACTTCGACCAGGACGGCACCATCATGGGGTCGCAGTACAACCGCCTCACGCTGCGTGCCAACACCTCTTTCCAGGTGAAGCCTTGGCTGAAGGTGGGCGAGAACCTCTCGTTTGTGACAAGCGAGGCACGCAATGCCATGTACCAGAACTCGTCACCGGGCGCCAGCATCATCTCCGCTGCGCTCGCTATGGCTCCTTGGGACATGCCCTACTATCCCTCTGGCGCTTATAACCGCAACAAGCAAGACATGAGTGGTAAGATCGGTGTGCCCTCCAACTTCAAGAATGTGACCAACCCGTTCTCGATGGTGAACTACTCTCATCCGCACAACGTGACCAACCGCTGGTTCGGAAACCTCTATCTGGAGTTTACTCCGCTGAAGGGTCTCAACTTCCGCACAAACTTCAGCTACGACCAGGTGAATGAGAAGAACCGCACATTCACAGACGCCCATACCGTCAACTCTTACGACGACTCTAAGGGCAAGAACTTCCTGACACGCGGACTGGTGCAGTACACCACGTTCACATGGGAGAACATTCTTACTTATGTGTTTGACTTGAAGAAGATACACCACTTCAATGTGATGGTGGGACAGACCACAGAAGAGTATAACTACTATTCTATTGGTGGCAGCGGCTCTACCATTCTCAATCCCTCGGAGAAGAACTGGTACCTCTCACAGACCACCGACGACAACACCAATCCTATCGCCGACGGCGTGGGACGCTCACGTCGCCTGTCGTTCCTGGGTCGTCTGAACTACAATCTGATGGACCGTTACCTGTTCACATTCAACTTCCGTGCTGACGGTTCTAACAAGTTCCCGGAGAACACATGGGGCTATTTCCCCTCAACGGCTTTCGCATGGAAGGTGAGCGAGGAACCGTTTATGAAGCATTTTAAGAAGCTCGACTACCTAAAGTTGCGCCTCGGATGGGGACAGATTGGCAACGACAAGATTGGCAACGACGCTTTCAACCAGACCATATTCACATCGCAAAACATGTTTGTGGGCTATCCCTTCGGCGTGAACCAGACCATCGGCACCGGCGCAACCATACTTACTTACGTCAACCAGGGCGGAAAGTGGGAGCGCACCGAGACATGGAACGCTGGCGTTGATGCCGCATGGGGCAATGGTCTGCTATCTGCTAACGTCGATTTCTTCGTGCGCAACACTAAGGACATGCTGCTTTCAGTGAAGGGTCCGGCATGGGCTGGCAACCGCTACGACGCACAGAGCAATGTCGGCACCGTGCGCAACGTGGGTGTGGAGCTTACGCTCGGTCACTCTTATCACATCGGTAACTTCAACTACTCGGTCAATGGCAACGTGTCTTTCATAAAGAACAAACTCACTCACCTCAATGGTGGACAGGTGGTATGGGGCGACCGTGTGCTCAGCGACGAGGGACTGCCGCTCTTTGAGTTCTGGGGTTACAAATACCTCGGAGTGTATAAGAGCAAGGAGGAGGCCGATGCCGCACTGCCAGGCTACGCCCGCGACGGCGAGACCAACCCCTATGGTGCTGGCGATGCTATCTTTGAAGACGTCGATGGCGATGGAAAAATCTCAGACACTGGCGACAGGCAGAAACTCGGCAACAACTTCCCGAAGGTGAGCTACGGCCTTAATCTCTCGGCAGACTGGAAAGGTATAGATCTCCAGATGTTCTTCCAGGGTGTGGCAGGCAACAAGATTTACAACGCTGTACGTGAGCGCACAGAGAGCAACGGACTGACTTCGCAGCTCAGCACTGTAATGCGCGACGTGTGGACGGAGGACAATCCTAACGGCACCATACCTAACCCGAAGGGCGCTAACAACATGCTCAACTCCAGCCGATTCCTCGAGAGTGGCTCATATCTGCGCCTTAAGAACGTGCAGCTCGGCTACACCTTCCCGAAGAAACTGCTCAACGGCTGTGGCATCTCTAACTTCCGTGTCTATGTTCAGGCAAGCAACCTCTTCACAATAACCGATTATACAGGCTACGACCCAGAGGTTGGAAGTGGTGTCGACTACGGCAACTATCCGCAGAGCCGTTCGTTCCTCATCGGATGTAACATGACATTCTAACCCCACGGCAGCAAATGTTAAACAGAAAGATAAAGACATCATAATATGAAACCATTCAAGACATTAACATATTCAGCCTTGGCGCTCGCCACGATTGCATTCAGTTCTTGCAACGATTGGCTTACCGAGGAGACGCCCGGTACAACCAAGGTGTCAGAATTCTTTACGTCGCTCCCCACGGCAGAGGCTGTTGTCAACGCCGCTTATGTGCCGATGACATGGGAGTTCGGCGCGACGTACTACCCAGAGTGGTATTTTGGCGACATCGTGTCAGACGATGCGTTGAAGGGCGGACAGGACGTCAACGACGGTGCAGACCTGCGTGAGCTTGAAAACTTCAAGGCAAACTCAGACAATGAAATCGTGCTTGACTATTATCGCTCACAGTGGCAGGGCGTGCAGCGTTCCAATCTCGCTATAGAGCAGATTCCGACAACGCGCATAGACACGCTGACCGCTGACTCGACGAAGGAACGCAAATATCGCGACCGCTATCTCGGAGAGGCTTACTTCATGCGCGGATATTATTACTTCCGCCTTGCACGAATGTTTGGTGGCATGCCGCTCATCGACTTTGTGGTAAAGAGTTCTAACGAGTGGGCACAGAAACGTGCGACGCTCGACGAGACAATGAAGTTCATAATCGATGACTTCACACACGCCGAGAATCTGCTTTGGCTGAAGGACAAGTACAGCGACGAGGAACTGGGACGTGCTACAAAGGGTGCCGCACAGGCCATGTTGCTGAAGGCTTACCTCTACCGCGCCGACTATCTGCGCAACGCTGGTGACGAGACCGAGGCACAGAAGTGTTTCGCCGAGGCTGCCAAGTGGGGCAAAAAGGTGATAACGAGCCGCCAATACTCGCTCTGTCCCGACTACTTCGACAACTTCCGTCTGGCAAAGGAGAACGGACAGGAGAGCGTGTTCGAGATTCAGTACACTGAAGACCCTACCTCTGACTACGGTGGTGAGGGCTACACGCGAGGCACGATGACCACCATCCTGCAGCGCTCGCGCTCGTCAGCTTTCGGCGAGGCAGGCTGGGGCTACAATCGTCCGACACAGAATCTGTATGACGAATATGAGCCGGGTGACATCCGACGTGATGAGACGATACTCGTTCCGACCGACGATCAGATTGAGACTCCTGCACAGGAGATCTACTGCGGCGACCGTATGCTCAACAAGAAGTACGCTATGTACACCGACGGCACAACCGGTGGCATCTACAAACTGGCTCACGCCACACGCTCGCCGAAGAACAACATACAGATTCGCTACGCCGATGTGCTGCTGATGTATGCCGAGGCATGCTGCGAGACGGGTGACCTGCCAAGCGCAAAGGCTGCACTTAAAGAGGTGCGCGACCGTGTTGGACTGCCACAGTTCCCCTACACCGCAACGATACAGGGTAGGAGGGTGACCTTCACCGACAACCAAGCAGACCTCCGCACGGCGATTCGCCATGAGCGCCGAGTAGAGCTCGCGATGGAGGGACACCGTTGGTTTGACCTCACACGTTGGGGCATAGCTAAGGAAACGATGGACAACTACATGAGTGGTGAGACAGAAGAGGCTCGCTCGCTTTACGGCACATTCCAGAAAGGCAAGCATGAGTTGTTCCCGATTCCCTCTAAGGAGATTGAACTTAGCGGCATTGAACAGAACCCTAACTGGTAACATAGCTTTTTAGATGGCTTATTCGTGGGTGGCAGAGACGTAGGCTCTAAAGCCCATGAATAAGACTTCCAAAAGCCGGTACATCCACATCGCCGCGCCATAGCTTGAAAAAGACACGGTCGCGGACATGACTTTCCAATGTCAACAAAAACTTTTCTATATTTCAAATTCAACTAATAATCAATTTATTAAAAACTAAAAAGCATGAAAAAATTTACTCTTTTCGCTGCTTCTTGCCTCATGGCACTCGCAGCATCGGCACAGACTGGTTACATCACACCGGCTTTGAACGGCGATTTTGAGCCTGCATTCGACTTCAACGGTACAACAAACTACGTCATTCTCTATGCTTCTGACGATGAGGTAGACGCACTGGGTGAAAGCAAAATCTTGAAGAACGAGAGCCCAACCGACCTTGACGGCGCTCGTCCTCTCTATGTTTGGAACGGATATGACGGTGGTGCAGCTGAAGGTTTCAACTCTTTCAACGGCACTGGCGGATACATGAGCTTCGTAGTAAACAAAGGTGGATGGTCAGGACTCGGCCACTGTGGTGTTGTAGACGCTGCCAAAGAGCTTGATGGCTTCGATTTCAGCATGTTGAAGAACGGCAATTGGTATTTCCACATGGCAATGAAAGACGCTGGCTCTATACAGGCAACACACAACATTGCCGTTGGTCCGGAAGCTACAGCACATTTTGCTGTCGGTCCTACACAGACCGATGCTACTTATGAGCTGATTGGCGACTTCACACGTAGCGGTGACTGGTACAACATCGATATTCCCCTTGTAGACCTTGTAGATCTTGGCTTCGACCTCAGCAAGTGTACTGCTAACCTCGCAGGCAACGTGTTTACCGTACTCAGCGGCGGTGTTGAAGGCACACAGCTCAACTACGATGCAGTGTTCTTCTATCAGAAGACAGCCGAGATTGCTGCTGGTATCGACAACGTAAAGAATGAAGCTGCTGCTGCCAAGACAGCCATCTATACTGCTGATGGCGTGCAGGTAAGCAACATGAACAAGAGCGGTCTCTACATCGTTAAGACTGCCGACGGCGTTAAGAAGGTGCTCAAGAAGTAACCTCTTAACGACATTTGCGCGGAAATGGCATCGCCGTCAATCATAGATGGCACAGCTGTCGTCTACGGGTTATGTAGCCATCTTTCCCAGATGACACAGTAATCAACAATTGATGGTGAAGCAGTGGTTTTATTGCACAGCATTGAACAAATAAACTTTTCTTACTGATTTGGGTTTCGCAAGGCTGCGAAATGCTCGCTCCTTGACTGCGAAATGCTCGCTCTTCGACTGCGAAATGCTCGCTCCTCGACATGGTGGCAGCTTGCGAAACCCTTTTCTTTGAATCTCCCTTAAATGACAACGATAATAAAATGACAAAAAACCTGTTGGTGGTAATCGCCACCTTTACCCTTGCATTTACAGCCGTTACGGTTGACGCACAGCCCAAGCAGCGCAGCGAGAAGCGTGGCGTTGCAGAAGACCAGTTTGGCTATGCAGAAGAGATAAAAGCTCTCTCGCCAGGCATTTGCTGGACATACAACTGGGGAGTAGCACCAAGTGCTAACGTCAAGAGTCTGCTTGGTAGCGAAGAGGGCAAGGAGATGGAGTACATTCCGATGGCTTGGGACACCGGCGCCGACGTGGAAAAGCTGAAACAATATTACCGCGACCATCCTGGTTGCAAATATTTGCTCGGCTATAATGAGCCTAATCTCCAAGACCAGTCAGACATTACACCGCAGCAGGCAGCAGATGCGTGGCCTGCACTCGAAGCCATTGCTGACGAGTTCGACCTTAAATTGGTCTCGCCAGCAATGAGTTACACCGGCTCTGCCATCAACGATGGCAAAATCTGGCAGCCCTTCGACTGGTTGGATGAGTTTATAAAGCTCTACAAACAGCAGAACAGTCGCGAACCGAAGATGGACGCCATAGCCATACATACTTACATGAACAGCACCGCTCCAACGCTCGATTTCGTCAATCAATGGGTAGACCGATATGGCAAGAAAATATGGGTGACAGAGTTTGCGGCAGGTGAAAACAACCCCGACTCGCTGACTCAGGTACGTGAGATGATAAAGAAGGTGCAGGGATTGGAACTTAATCCTAACGTAGAACGCTACGCTTGGTTTAAGGGAACGTCTGGTTCGCGGTGGATAGACAAGAGTCCTTACTGGCGATTGCTTATCAAACCGAACCTCCGCACCCACCTTCCCGCCGCAGGAACAATGACTGGTCAGGGCGTGGTCTACACCTATATGTCTACGTTTGACAAGACTTACTACTACAGACCAGGTGAGACCGTCATGGCAAAAGACTACATCAACAGCAACGGCATAGGCTTGGAGGTGAGCACTGACAACCAAACGGGAGCTATAAACACCCACCTCGCAGTGGAGTTTGGTAACTCCAATGCTGCTGAATACCTCATCGACGTGCCGACAGACGATGTCTATCAGTTCACGTTCCGCTACAGCGACCGTGCCTCGGCAGCCCGTCAGCAGGTGTTGAAGCTGTCGGTTGACGATGTGGAAGTAGGCTCTGCTACACTGCCATCCACTGCCGCCTACCGCGATCCAGCCGACGTTTACGCCACCACTACGTGTAAGGTGTCACTGCCAGCAGGTCGTCACACGTTGAAATTCGCTGGCACAGTGCCCATCAACCATGCTCGTGTGACATGGTTCAGCTTCGCCTCGACGACAGCAATCAGCGACATCAACGCCTCCACCGACGACGCTCTCGTGAGCAAACGCTACTTCACGCCACAGGGAGAGGAAGTCGCTGCCATGCACAAAGGCATGTACATAGAGACTTGCACCTACGCCAGCGGCAAGAAAACCAGCCGCAAACTGACGGTGAAGTAATAACAAAGCTCGCCTCTATATAATATAAAGGTGTCACCATAATATAATAAGGTGTCTGCAGAACGGCACAAACCAAAACACGAACAAAACCAAATAACAAATACATTATAATTCAAAACCAACCGCATGAGAACTTTAAATTTATTGACAGCTGTCGCTTTGGCATTGCCCTTAGGCGTGTCGGCGCAGACCACTACGCCCCCGTCAGGCTATGAGCTGAGATGGAGCGACGAGTTTAACGGCACAAGTCTCAACACGACTCTGTGGAATATTGAAGAGAACGGCAACGGCGGCGGCAACCAAGAGTTGCAGTACTATCGCAAAGAGAATGTCGCTGTACACGATGGTAACCTCGTGTTGACAGCTCGTCGTGAGAACTACAACAACAAGCAGTTCACCTCTGGACGCGTCAACACACGCGACAAGGCTTATTTCAAGCACGGCATCATACAGGCACGCATTAAGTTCCCGAAGACCGCCAATGGCGTATGGCCCGCATATTGGATGATGGGCAACGACTACGGTAAGGTGGGATGGCCCAAATGTGGTGAGATAGACATCGTGGAAACTGGCAACGCTGACGGCATAAAGAATGGCACACAGACACGCCACTTCGGCAGCACGCTGCACTGGGGAACAAGCGCTGGCGCTGCCCATAAGCAGTATGGCACCAGCTATCTCGCTCCCGAGACCAATCCTCTACAGAACGACGACTACCACATCATCACCATGGAGTGGAACGGTAACTTCATGCAGATGTTCTACGACCTTGAAGATTTCAGCGTCAGCGCAAAGAGCAAGGCACGCTTCTACTCTGTGTCCATACCCTCAAGCACCAACACCAGCGACATAGGCTACTACTTCCAGAAGCCTTTCTTCTTCATCTTCAACCTGGCAGTAGGTGGCAATTACACTGGCATATACAACGCAGGAGGCATCACAGCCATGCCCAACGCTGGCGATGAGGCTAAGATGTACGTCGACTGGGTGCGCGTTTACCAAGACGCCAACGACGCCGACGCCAAGTACTTCACCCCCGACGGCAACAACATCACTACCAACCCCAGCACTCCCGACACCCCTGAGACTCCCGACACCAAGACCGAGTACGGCTACTGGGGTAGCAAAGCGCTCGACGCCGACGGCAACAGCACGTTCGATTTCACCAACTCTTACGACGCCGTGCTTATCGGTACCAGCTTTGGTGTGACCAACGGCTTCTCTGGAAAGACCACTGCCGACTACAACGTTGACGACGTAAAGCACTTCCTCTACATCTGGGAGAACACCTATAATGCACAGTCGTCGACTGGTGTAAACTCTTTCGGCTTCAACGAAAGTTACAACCACTACACCGTGGGTAGCGTTGGCTGGTCGGGTTTGGGCTACGCTTCCAACAAATCAGGTGGCAAAGACCTGTCCATGATTGACGACGACTATGTGTTTCATATCGGTTTTCGCGGCACATCAACCGACGGACATGTCAGCCACAAAGTTGTCGTAGGCAACGCCTCATTCACCGTAGGCAACACCAGTGTAGAAGGCGCGCCCATCATCGGCGACTTCAAACGTGACGGCTCATGGACATATTTCGATGTGCCCGTGACAGTGCTGAAGAGTCTTGCAGGTGGCGAACTCTTCGACAACGCCGCCAACTACGAAGGCAATGTGGTAGCAATACTCAGTGGTGGCTCGCAGGGAGCCGACCTGGAGTTTGACAATGTGTTCTTCTACAAGAACCCCAACGTGAAGAAGGGCGTGCCCACTGAAGACAACACCACTAAGATAGGCCAATATGCCACAAAGGCCCTGGAGGGCGGACAGAGCACCTTCGACTTTACCAATGTGAGCAAGGCCGTACTAATAGGTACCAGCAGCGGCGTGACCGATGCCTTGACTGATGTTACCGTTAAGAACTATAACGTTGACGAGAAGACCAACTTCTTCTGGATATGGGACGGTGGCGACTATACTGGTCTGCCCTCAAACGGCAAGAACTCGTTTGGATGGGACGAGAGCTCTACACGCCTGCAGGTTACAGGCAACAGCACGTGGTGTGGCGCAGGATATGCTTCACAGGGCACTGGCAAAGACCTCTCCATGATAGACGACACCTGGTATCTGCACTTTGCTATGCGTGGCAGCGACGTGCTCACCCACCCGTCACAGACCGTGACCGTTGGCAACGCTGTGTTCGTTATCGGCAACACCACATCGGGCGCACCGATACTCGGCGACTACTGCCGCGACGGAGAGTGGTACAACTTTGACATACCGGTTGCCAAGCTGCAACAGCTGGCAGGTGGCACCCTGTTTGCCGACGCTTCCAACTTCATGGGCAATGTGTTCGCAGTAGCAACCACCCATAGCAAGGGCGCAGAGGTGAACTTCGATCAGGTGTTCTTCTACAGCAAAAAAGATGGCGGCGAAACACCCGATATGCCTACCTACGTTACAGCAGCCCTTGATAATGAGGGCAAAAGCACCTTCGACATTGAAAACACTGGCAACTATGTGCTCATTGGTACAACAGGAGGCGTAACTACCACACTGGCCAAAAAGGTGAAAGCCGACTATAACGTTGACGACGTAAACAGCGCTCTCTATATTTGGGAAGGCACCATGACAGCCAGCAACGAAAGCGGCGTCAACTCGTTCGGTTACGACGAGGGTGGCTATCCGGTTTACACCGTAGGCACCGTGGGCTGGTCAGGATTGGGTTACGCATCAAAGGCTAAAGGCAAGGATATGTCTATGCTCGACGACACCTACTATCTGCACCTGGGCATGAAGGCCACCAACAATGCTCCTTACCTTATCGCAGTGGGCAACGCAAAATTTGCTATTGGCGCTTCGGCCTTCGTTGATGGCGGCACAAGCTACGCTACCCTTTGCGACTTCCCCCGCGACGGCAAATGGTATAACATCGACATTCCTTACAGCGAGATTGAAGCTCGAGCCACAAAGGTGTTCGACAATGCTGAAGATGTTACTCGCAACGTGCTCTACTTCCTTGCTGGCGGAACAACAGGCACCAAGCTCACCTTCGACCAGGTGTTCTTCTACAACGACGGTAGCGTGCCCTCAGGCATCGACGCTGTAAAGCAGAACAATGCCACCACTGGCAACAACCGCACCTACACCCTCAGCGGCGTTGAGGTAAAGGGCGACAACCTGCCTAAAGGCATCTACATTCGCAACGGAAAGAAATTTATCGTAAGATAAACGTAATAACAAATCAGATAACATGTATGTTCGCTCCTCTCAACAGTGAAGACGAACATACATGTTTACAAGCTATTAAGGAGTTTCCTTATAAAACCTTATAAAACCTATTTGCTATACGCATTACCTTTACACCACAAACACGAAAAAATAATTACCTAATAATATTTTAAACAACAATTACTAATTAAAACCAATAAACGTATGAAACAAAAATTATTAACTTTATTCGTATTGCTTGTCTCTGCTATGACAGCCTTCGCTGATGCGAAGGGTAGCGGAGTAACCAAAGGCAACGACAGTAACAAGAACGGTATTTCCTACGAGTACCAAATTACTGAACAAGACGGTGACGTGACATTTACCGTAACACCAAATTTGGATGGCATCATAGGATATGTTGCCACATATATTGATGACGAAAGCCATCTTCAGGGTGATTACGAAACTAAAGGTACGACTCGTACCTGGAAAGGTCTTGCAAAAGGAACTGAACTCAAAATAAAAGGTTGGTTCGATGCTGCAGGCGGCCGTATGTATTTTGACGAAGTAACTTACACAACTGGCACTGAAGCAGCCCCTGACACCGAAAAGCCTGTAATGGTGAAAGCCGAAGCCACTACTATTCATGACACCAAGGCCACACTGACACTGAACGCCACTGACAACAGCAACGGAGCCTTGACCTATACAGTTACCATTGGCGATAACAGCTATACTGGTAAAGGCAATGCTGGTAAAGATGTAACGATTGACATCACTGGCCTTACCGCTGAAACGAAATACGATTTCTCTGTAACCGCTACCGATGAAGCCAATAACGTATCTGAGGCCAAGACAGGTTCTTTCACAACAACCACAGCTTTTACCTTGACCGCTCCCACCGCTCCTACAGTTGATGCCAGCAAGGTTATTTCTGTATTGTCTGCAGCCTACACTCCTGCCACCACTTGGAATTTCGGCGGTTGGGGCCAAAGCACGGTTCCTGAAAATATCGACGTTGATGGCACACCCATCATCCACCTGTCTAAGTTCAACTACATTGGTCTTGATGGTTTCAGCAATCAGCTTGATTTATCAGACATGACCCACATGCACATCGACGTACTGCCCGTTACAATGGAAGGAAGCCTTGGCGTAACTCCTATTTTGGCATCAGGAGGCCCAAGAGAGAACTCAAAAAAGGTGGGCGACAAAACCACTTTAAAACTGGGCCAGTGGAACGCAATCGATATGCCGTTATCCGACTTCGGCCTTGACTTTATCAACAACAAGGTATTCCAAATAAAGTTTGACAAGGGCAACAATGCTACCGATGAACTTTACATTGCCAACATCTACTTCTATAAAAAATCGGCCGATGAAATAGACGTTACTATCAATGGTAACGTTGCTAAAGTAACAGGCCCCATCACCACTGCCAATGTTGAGGAAATCAACAATAAAGATGTTATGAACATCGATTTAACAGGAGTGAAAAGTATCGAAAATGGTGTTACCATTCAGCCCTTGCGTAAAAATGCCATCATCGTAATATCAGGCACATACAAAGAAGAGAAGATTAACGAAGAGACAGTTTGTACCACCACAGCTGATAGCAAATTTGATGCTATCAAGGATATGAAAAACGTTGTTGTCTTAGCAGCAGATGGTTACTATCATCCTCTCAAGCAACTTGAATTTGTTGATATTCCTGGTGAACCTTTGTGGACGGGTGGTCTAAAAGATATCATCAGCACAGGTAACACAGGTTGGAAGGTAACCCGCACCATTCCGGCTCACACTCATGCTACAGTATGTGTTACAAATTCGATTGTAAATATTCCTGCCAACCTAAGTGCATGGGAGGCTGTTGATTATGATGAAACAACAGGCATCAAGTTTAACAAAGCAAACGTTATTGGAGGCAACTACCCGTATGTGGTTCGTAACGCGACAGACGAAGATACGGATTTGAGTTTTACTGGAACTAACAACCTCAACTTCAAGACAATTATGGACACTGAAGCTAATAAGCATAAAGTTGGTTCTACTAATATTTATTTCTGTGGCAACTGGAAAGAGGCTCTCGTAACCAACGGCACACAGTGGATTATCAAGAACGACGGTATTAATGCTTCTATCGTAAAGGCTGATGGCGTTAAGATTTCTCCGTTCCGCGCTTACTTCAAAGGCATACCTGAGGGCGCTTCTGCCAAACTCAACTTCATCGACGGCGAGGCTACAGGCATCAACGGCGTCAACGCTGAGGCTGCTGCCGACGGCGCCATCTACAACCTCGCTGGTCAGAAGGTGAGCGCTGCCTACAAGGGCATTGTCATCAAGAACGGCAAGAAGTATCTTGTAAAATAAACACACATTGTTTAACCTACTAATAAACAAACGATATGGAAAAGAAACAATATATTGCCCCCGAGATAAGCGTTACGGTTATTGAAAGCATGGCTATCATGGCTGGCTCGCTCAATGCTGCAGACCCGACTGGTACTGGTAACCTAACTATCGGCACTGGAACCGAGACAAGTGGCTGGGCCTCTTCAAAACACTACGACGTATGGGCTGACGACGAGGAGTAAATCTCTCTTGTGCCAATTGTCGGCAACGGCCGACGCAAGCCGTGAGGGCTTCTGACAAATATGCGGTAAGACACGAAGAAAGCAAAACGCGCGTTTTCGTGACATGTCATTTTGTCAATTGGCACCTATTGCGCGTCCATGACCTGTGCATGTGTCGCAGACGGAGGGGCTGTGGCGCGCTGAAGCGCCTTTCTCGCCACGCTCATGTGCTGGTCTGGAGATAATTCACTATACTTGGAAATCGCGTTGCGGAGCAATCTGCAATGCGATTTTTTGTGCGACTAATCGTATTTGCCAATGCGAATAGCCTCATAAGCCATTGCGACTAGTCGCGTTTGCTCTTACGACTAATCGCATGAGCCAACGAGGCTACTCGCATTTTTTATGTGATTATTCAAAAAAATATGCGCTGCTTGCAACAAATCTTCGTTAATCTACGTCTAAACAAA
>OWJF01000613.1_pt1 | contig 17890 bp, 15 predicted proteins | sample 1732941 | NCBI WGS metagenome assembly OWJF01 (sample SAMN05065770, study PRJEB22554) | human gut metagenome | biome: ENVO:2100002; feature: ENVO:00000062; material: ENVO:00002003 | host: Homo sapiens | place: USA
ACGAGATGCAGCGTAGTCTCGTGGGCTCGGAGATGTGTATAAGAGACAGCGTCCAATAATTGCGGATTCAGGGTTAATCTTCAAATGAATTTGCCATAATGAATTTAATGTCGAATGAACTAATTGGTCATCAGCATGTAGAAAGACCATATAATCCGCACGAGCTAACTGTATACACCTATTCCAATTGCCAAATATACCAATATTCTTTTTATTTTTATAATAACGAATTTTGTCACTTTTAAGCCCCTTAACATAATCAAGAAAACTATTCGTTTTATCATCGGAATCATTATCTATGATAACAATTTCATAGGAATCCCCAAAATCTTGATTTAATGCACTATCAACTGCCTGTTTTAGCAATTCCTTTCTATAACATGGTATAGTTATTGAAATAAGAGGTTTACTTGTTTCAGTAGTTCCATCATATAACAGAATCGACTCTATATGATCAAAATCATTTATATGATTACTATATTCATATAAATCTTTATCCTCTAAAGAGTTATTAAATTTCAATTGCTTCATATAACTAACAAAAGTTTTCTTTCAAGCTACTTTATCCCAAAGGAAAATTAGCTTGAAAGAATTATATTTCTATTTTTTATTTAAGAATTCCATTAAAGCCTCTTTATTTTGAATAGGAGTTGTCGTTGGACGACCAAGGTCTTTACGATTACCTTTCTTCACACAAACTTGTAGAAGTATAGGACCTTCCACATTTTTGATATCCTCAAGAATCTTTGTAAGAGTCTCGGCTGTATCTACAGAATAAGTAGCAGCATAGCCAACAGACTTAGCAACTCCACACAAGTCAATCTTCAAACCGACTGTAGGTTGACCACCAACTGAGTCATGAGCTCCATTATTAAAAACTACATGAACATAATTCTTGCACTTCATGCTGGCAGTAATAGCCATATTACCCATATGCATAATGCTTGCACCATCACCATCAAAGCAATAAACTCGACGATTTGGCTTTTGAAGAGCAATACCAAGTGCAATCTGAGAAGCATGTCCCATAGAGCCAACAGTTAGGAAGTCGCGCTCATGGCCTTGATTCCATGCTGTACGTGCCTCAAACAGTTCACGAGAAATCATACCTGTTGTTGATACTATACAAGCATTAGGCTCTATACTTGCAGCAACTTTCTGTATTGCTTCTTCACGAGACATTGTAAGATTATTAACTTCTACATTTTGAAGTTTATAAGTATCAAATGTTTCTTTTTCGATGACAAGAGCATAACACTCATTAGTATTCTTCATATAATCTGCAGCTATCTTAATTTGTTTAGCTGCACCTTCTTCATCTTTAGGAAGAATAGCATAGTTGATACCCATAGTATTCAACAAACCTGTTGTTATCTTGCCTTGCTTAACATGTTGTGGCTCATCATGTACACCTGGACGACCACGCCAACCTATAACAAGAAGCACTGGGATATTATATACTTCCTTATCTGTTAATGAAGCCAGAGGATTAATAATATTACCCTCGCCAGAGTTCTGCATATAAACAACAGGTATTTTGCCTGTTGCAAGATGATAACCCGCAGCTATACCCATTGCACCACCCTCGTTGGCTGCGATAATGTTATGATCGGCAGGAAGATTGTCTGTTATATAAGCACAGATATTTTTAAGCAAAGAATCAGGAACACCTGCATAGAAATCTATGCCATTATCCTTCAACGTATTTACAAAAAACTCAGGTCTAACCATAATTATTATTTTTTCTTTGTTCCAGGAATAAGATTAAGAATCTGCTTAATTGGCATACAATACTGCTCTGATGCCTCTAGTGAACGCCCCGTACGAAGTATTGTCTCTGCACACTTCACCATAGCAGGATAAGCAGAACGCAACATGTGGTTAGCATAAATAACTACATTAATGCCCCATTGAGCCAACTCTTCTTCTGTAAATTGATTATAAGTCGTTGGAACTACAACGATTGGAGTATATGCATCCTTTTCACGGAATCGCAAACAGAACTCCTTAATATCCTCACCAGACTTTTCCTTAGAATGAATCATGATACCATCTGTTCCAGCTTCTACATAAGCATGACAACGCTCAAGTGCATCTTCGATACTCTTACCAGCAATAAGCGACTCACAACGAGATACTATCATGAAGTCACGAGTAATCTGTGCTTCCTTACCAGCACGAATCTTAGCTTGGAATCCTTCTATGGTATCTTGTGTCTGTACAGCATCTGTTCCAAAAAGGGAATTCTGCTTCAAACCAACTTTATCTTCAATGATAACGCAAGAAATACCCAAACGTTCGAGTGTACGTACTGTAAATCCGAAATGTTCAACCTTACCTCCTGTATCACCATCAAAAATAACAGGCTTTGTTGTTACTTCCAATGTGTCGTTCAAATCGTGAAGACGTGTTGTCAAATCGACAGCTTCGATATCAGGCTTACCTTTAGAAGTTGAGTCTGTAAGCGAAGAAGCCCACATACCATCAAACTCACGCTCTTGACCATTTACTTCAACCTTAGTATGTTCGGCGATAAGACCTGTCAAGCCATTGTGTGATTCAAGGATACGCACAATAGGTTTTGCAGCAATAAGACGACGGAGAGAAGAAAGGCGCATTTGTGGTGTAACACCAAGAGCATCAATTTCCTGCTTGATACCTGAGGCAGAAATGTTCTGTGTATATGGAATTTCAATAACCTCGCCACCAAGTTTCTCCATTGTTTTATATACCTCATCACGCAGATACTTCTCTGGACCACTCTGCCAGTCATCACCATGAATAATATAGTCCGGCTTGTATTTATAAAGATTTGGGACATAGCTCCAATCATCTTGTGGTACTACACAAGATACATTTTTGATATTCTCAACTACATTTTTTCTCTGTTCCCAAGTAAGATATGGGAGACGGCGATGATTAGCTATCGCCTTATCTGTAAACAAACCGACCATCACTTCGCCGTATTCTGCGGCTTTATTGATGATGTTAATGTAACCAGGATGCATGATATCACCAATCATGCCTAAATAAATTTTCGAATTCATATTTAATTTTCTATTCTTTTAATTATATTTTTTTCAGCAAAATCAAGATCATTTACATCATCTATCTCATACCAGAATACATTGTTATCATTTAAAACCTTCATTGGATAACCATGTTGAGACATCCACAATAATTGATACTCATAGCCCATCTTTGGCTTATCTTCAAGAACTTTAGCATACTCCTCACACATTGAATGATAGTAAGAAGAAGACAAACGATGAATACCAACAAGTTCACCCTTATAAACAATCTGTTCTTTATCTGTCGAACAATTTGTCAGTACAAAATCATCATCATATTCTACATAATATTGATCTTGAAATTTCGTAACAGGTGTAATCAACATAATGTTTTCCCAAGCAGAAGAAATCAAGTCCAGAATTGCAACTTTATTGAAAATGATATCAGATTCCAACAAAATGAAATCATCATTTCCAATAACATCTCGACAATTATACAAAGTATACATACTATTAGTGTCTGCATATTGAGGACTATAAACACATTCTATTTGAGGATATTGCTTTGCAAGCTCTTCATAACTATCTTTCTTATAGCCTGTGCCTATAATTATTCGCTTAAATCCACACGACAAAAGTGTTTCAACAGAGCGAACAACCATAGCCTTACCACCAACTTCTATAAATCCTTTGGGGATAGATTCTGTATATTTACCAAAACGACTACCTAAGCCAGCAGCCATAATAACAGCAGTTGTGATCTTCATTATTACTTATTATATTTAACCGGAATTGAAATACCATTTTTAACCAAGGCATCTTTCAAAACTACAAAGAACTTTTCTATATCTGGTGCATCAATTGCACCAAGAGAACAAAGACGGAAAGTATTTGTTGTTGAGATTTTTCCAGGATATATAGTAAATCCATGATCAAAACAATAGTCATGAACCTTACCAAAATCCCAGTTTACATCATCAGGGTACAACACAGAGGCTACCAATCCCGATTGAATTTCAGGTTTAATAACTTCCTTGAATCCCAATTCTTTCAAACCTTGGTGTATTGCGTTCATCACACGTAGATGACGATTCCACTTTGTCATCTCTCCCTCTGCGTAATACTCTTTCAGAGCTTGGATTGCTGCATATACAGTTTGGACTGGAGGCGTAAAATGCATTTCTCCCGTTTCCTCAAAGAACTTATACTGTAAATAAAGATTACAATAATAAGAACGCTTAGGATAATCTTTAGATTGACGAATAATGTCCTCATTACCTATAATAAAAGATAAACCTGCCATGCCCATAATTCCCTTTTGAGCTGAAGCCATACAAAAATCAATATTGTCTTTCTCTATATCAATTGGCAACATTGCTAATGAAGAAGTTGTATCAACCACAAAGATTGCCTCGTGCTCATGTGCCAACGCACCTATCTTTCGGATAGGATTCAGAATACCTGTTCCTGTTTCATGATGAGTCGTATAGACAAGAGAAATATCCGGATTCTCGTCTAATGTCTTTTTTACCAAGTTTAAATCTGGTTGTTCAAATACCGAGCTTTTCAAATCGATATGAGGTAAGCCATAATATTGACAAACTTCTACCGCCCTACTACTATAAGCACCATTATTAACAACCAAGATCTTCTTTCCCTTTGGTAATAGAGAGTTCAAACAAATATCAATGTTAATTGTTCCAGATCCACAAAACAACACGCTTGTATACTTATTAGAATCAGCATGTACAATACCCAACAAATCTTTACGAAATTGTTTCATCTTATCAGCAAATTCCTTTTCACGAGGACAAATGTCTGATACTACCTGAGCCAGCTTAACTGTATCTGTTGTTGTTGCAGGCCCTGGATTTAAAAGTATAGTTCTTTTAATCTCCATAATACTATTTTTTAAATAATTTTAAAATACAATTCATTCCACTTAATAAACTTTGGTTGCTCCAAAGATATCCCCATTCTCCAAATCGTCCGAAAGGTTCTATTCCTACAGATTTAAGATAGCTTCTCACTATCTCCCGACTAGCATAAATATTCTGATCGAAGATTACGTTGGCATACTTTTCAAAACCGACATGAGTAAAGAGTATATCTTCCTTCTTTATAATACCTAATTCTATCAACTTTCCTACAGTTCCATTCAAAAGCTGCCTTTCTGTGTATTCACCCTCCTTACAATATACTTCCATTTGCAAAGACGAGCAACCTTCAGGAGCATTCATTGGTGACTTTAATGATGGTGAATAGACTCTAGCTGCCAAAATATCCTCATCATAGATATACCACCACAAGTATGGAGGAATATTCCTAGTTCTTAAGGCAATAGATATATGATAACCAGAGGTACATTTCAACTTACTTATTGCTATCTTTACATCCTCAGGGATATCATGCAAGAGGTGACTATATTCTGGCAATGGAATAGAAGAATAAAGCTTATCGTATTGATATACATAGCCATCTTCTGTCTTTACTTCTTTTTTCTCTGTGTTAATTGCCACAACCTTTTGATTGTATCGAATGTCAGTACTATCTGCCAAAGAACTAAAGAAATGCTTAAAACCTCCCGTCTTTGGATAACGCATCTCCTTTGCGTAATAAGTAACAGGTGTATCTGCGGTTTTAGATCCCTGGATTACTTCCTCAACAGATGGCTGATATACTCGCTGTCCTACCCATTTCGTCTCAAGATTCTTTGCTTCACACATCCAATACTTTTTGGTGTAAACCATAGGGAAATGTTCTGCAAAGTAATCGCCAAACTGCATCCTTAGCCATTGCTCATAATTGGTAATCTGAGACATATCTACTTGTGGACGAGCCAAGAAATCGTCTATGATACGCTTCTTCTCATCCTCTGCCAAAGGGAACAGATTATTCTGCGCAGGATGCTTAATCCACTTCCTGTGATATATATTATAAGGATTAGGTATATGAGTGATAATTTCACCTGCAGAGTCATTAAAAATGTCCAGCACTTCTTGCTCCTTGGCAAAGGACAAGTGAACGAATCTATCAAATGTAAAGCCATCAATAGTAAAGCAGCCACAAAGACCACCAAATGTATCATCCTGTTCCAAGACTATCGGTTTCAATCCTTTTTGAAGGCAAGCATGGGCTGCACCAAGCCCAGAAATGCCTGCACCGAGTATGACAATTTTATCCATTGTTACTATTCTTCATTTTTATAATTCCATCCCTCAACGTTATCTTTGCATTCCAATGTAGCAACTCCATGTTCTTTGCAATCGGAGCTACGGCATACATGGTATCCCTTTCTCGATATGGGCGACCACCCCAATTAATATTGCAAGGACTGCCATATACTTGTTCTATCATGTCAGCCAAATCACGAATGGATGTACCAACGCCAGTGCCCACATGAAAGCTTTCACCTGTGTTTACGTTCTCCCAAAGTTCTTGATGCTCCAACAAATGTACATAAAAGTCACATAAGTCATCAACGTGCGTAAAGTCTAATACCTGTTCGCCCAAGGTCATATCAACTGGAGATGGAGAATGCATCGACTCCAATATGTAATCCATCAATCGCTTGATGGTAGGTCGACCACCATAAATGGTATAAGGCACCACATTGATATACTTGTATCCAGACAATTGGGAATAATACGCAGCGAAACTTCTAAAGGCACTTTTAGTTGCAGCATAGAGATAAGCATCATTTATACTTTCTGCTCCATAACGGTATTCTGCAAAGGTTCCTGTATTCACAAACAGTTTCAAATCAGCAACATCTTCCAATGCAGAGAGCAACTGCACACCATACATCACATTCGACTGGATCAACCCTGGAATTATCTCAGCATCATTGCGTGATGTGGACAGACTAGCCAAATGCAATACCACCTCTGGGCGAAACGCAGTAACAGCCGACCAATCATCAGATTTTCTGACGCAAACATTGGCATAAGGGTACAAAGACTTAGCTTTCGCCACATCTCTGCAAAGCAATAAGATTTCCGATTGAGGACATCTATCCTCTAGCATAGGCATGAGATTCATACCTACAAAGCCCGTGGCTCCTGTAATAAGTATTCTCATGCTGCCAAAAGATATAGAGATTTAACATTACCTAGTAAGGGGGAGGGGGGTAATTCTTGTATCTTCCATAAGGATACTTATCCCTTCCTCCAAACTAATCTTAGACTTCCAATTGAGGAGTTTCAAATTCAGCTCAATCGGAGCCACAGCATGCATGATATCTTGCTCAGAATAAGCTCTGCCGCCCCAATTGGCATTCATTTTATGTTTCCAAACTTCTTCCATCACTCCTGCAACCTCACGAATAGAATGACCTTGACCTGTGCCTAAATGGAACTGATAATAGTCATTCTTTAATGATGAGAGTTTTTGGATTAATGTGAAAAAGAAATCTGCCATATCATCTACGTGAATAAAATCAAGAACCTGCTCTCCCTTGGTAAATGCCACTGGAGTTTCAGCATCAAACGATTCTATCATATAGTCTATCACTTTCTTATAGGGATTGTATCTTCCGTATGGCGAGTAAACCACCACATTAATCCAATTCCAATGAGATATACTTTGGTAATACTGAATGATAGGACGCTCAGCTGTCTTCGTTGCCGAATAGAGATTATTAGGACCATATTCTCCATTGCCATTTCTAAACTCAGAGAATGTTCCGATATTTATGAAATGACGGCATGATGTCTTTGACAAAGCCTCCAACAACAAAGTGGTAAAAGACAAATTAGCCTCTATCAACTTGCTGATATTCTCCTCATCATGTCGACCAGTAAATGCCGCAGCAAGATGAATAGTTACATCAGGATTGATCTCTGTAACTTGGTTCACCCAAATATCATCTTCTGTTGAAATAACAGAAACATCGAATTCTGGGAAGAGATTACTTGCCTTTGCCTCATTACGCACCAGAAGGACAATATCCTCCATCCCCTTATTATATAAATAAGGTATCAGCGTTTTTCCAACAAAACCTGTGGCACCTGTAATTAAGATTCTCATACATTGAATTCATAAGGGATTTCAGACAAATCGACACGAGATGCCTCAGAATCATCATGTACCTCTGGGATGATGTCCATCAACATGGAAGTACCCTCACCTGCACCAGCAAATGCCATCCATAAGCCAGGTTGTACGGTTAAGCGTTGATAATTATCCTTTGGTGAAAGGACAATCTCTTCAAACTGTCCTTTTGTCTTGCTGCCTTCACGGTCATCGTAAACAACAAACTTAACTGCACCAACAGGAACAACGATGTTCAACACCATACGATTATGACGTTTCCATCCTTTCACCATGCCTTGCTTGATTTCTGAGAAATAAGCTTCTCCAAAACCTGCATATCCTTCATCTGTACAATGAATGGCATGGAAAATATCACCCTTAGGTACAGCTATGTGCTTCATAGGGTGTAATTCTATTCCTTCTATCATATTACTTTGTCCAATTTAAGTTTTGCTTTTCAGCCTCAGCTGTATAATAATGGATTTGCTTCTCTGTCAAAGCGAACATATCCTCATTGTTTCCCTCATAGAAAGCCTTGTACCATTCTGCTATAATATGTACGCACTGCTCATAATGGAGAGTAGAGTGCCAATTAAGATATGCCAAAGCCTTATCACAATTCAGTTTCAAGAGTGTAGCCTCCTTAAATGGAACATTACCTGTGAGTTTGGAAGCCTTGTCCTTGTCGAGTCCCCACTCCTCAGCCAAATCTTGTGTCAACTCAAACACAGTCTTGGTCTGCTCTGCACGAGGTCCAAAATTGTAAGCCTCGCCATTCTCTGATTTGTTCTCATATAGATACTGACCCAAAGTAAGATAACCACTCAATGGTTCCAAAACATGCTGCCATGGACGGGTAGCCTTTGGACAACGAATCTCTACTGTTTCTCCCTTAGAGAAAGCCTTTACGCAATCCACGATGATACGGTCTTTAGCCCAGTCACCACCGCCGATTACATTACCTGCACGAGCCACACCCAGCTTGATGTTTGGCATATTCTGAATGAAGGAATACCAGTAACAACGGATAGCCAACTCAGCAGCTCCCTTAGATCCTGAGTAAACATCCTTACCACCTACCTCATCGGTTTCACGGTAGCCCCAAATCCATTCTACATTATTATATGCCTTGTCTGAAGTAATCAATACACAGGTACAATTCCAATCAATATTTCTGATTGCTTCGAGTACTGATGTTGTACCGATCACATTTGTTGTCATTGTATCAAATGGATCTTTGTATGAAGTCAATACTAATGCCTGAGCTGCCAAATGGAAGATGAAGTCAGGCTTCACTTCCTGCACATAAGCGTTCATTGCCTCTTTGTCACGGATATCTCCAAACTTATGGTGAATCTTATCATTCAATTTACATACATTGAACATTCCAGGTTCTGAAGGTACATCGATAGAATAGCCATAAACCTCAGCACCCAACATAGTGAGCCATGTAGAAAGCCATGAACCTTTAAAACCTGTATTTCCTGTAATCAATACTTTCTTTCCTTGATAGACGTTATTAAATGCCATATTATTTATTTTTAATTGATTTATAAAATTGATGATTTAGGGACTTCTCTTTCCCATTTCTTCCATGGAGCAGTATTAGTTTCCAATAACTTCTCCAACATATTCTTCTCACGGATGTTATCCATACACTGCCAGAATCCTTCATGGACGTATGACATCAGCTGGCCTTCTTTTACCAATTGTTCCAATGGTGCTTTCTCGAAGACGCAGTCATCACCTGTTAGATAATCGAATATTTCTGGTTGCAAAACCATATAACCAGCATTGATAGGTGCACCATCGGTGATATTCTTCTCACGGAAGGACTTGACAGCATTATCACCACCAATATTGAGTACACCCTTCTCTTGCTTCATCTTAACAGCTGTAAGGGTAGCTATCTTTCCATGTGACTGATGGAACTCTAGGAGTTTGTCTATATCTACATCACAAACGCCATCACCGTATGTCATGAAGAAAGGTTCGTTACCCACATATTTCTGCACACGCTTGATACGTCCACCTGTCATGGTATTATAACCTGTATCTACCACGGTAACCTTCCAAGGCTCCAACTCGCTGTGATGAATGGTTACCTCATTACCTCCATTCCGCCAATCAAAACTTACATCGCTATTATGGAGGAAGTAATTGGAGAACCATTCCTTGATGTATTCTTGTTTGTAACCTGCACAGATGATAAACTCATTGTGCCCATAATATGAATATTCCTTCATAATGTGCCAAAGGATTGGCATTCCGCCAATCTCAATCATTGGCTTAGGCTTAAACTGGCTCTCTTCACTAATGCGAGTGCCAAAGCCTCCTGATAAAAGTACTACTTTCATAGTTATATCTTGTTATTATGAAAATCTATCTGTTTTTATAAATTAACATTTTCATTTTTCTGCTCTAATTAATTCTCTCGATCTTTGGAATTTGACATATAATCTATGTCCGTTAACAAAGAATGCAAATAGGAATCATCCATCAATCTCAAGAATGCATTCTGAGCCTTTTTTGTATTCAAATCAATTACACCTTCATTGATTTTCAAAGATTCCGCAAGTGTTGGGCGAGATTGAATAAATTTAAATAGTCTCTGTTTTGTTATATTTCCACCTTTGTATTTTGAAATAACCTCAGATGCACTGGCTATCTTTATGATTTTACGAGCAAAAGACACGTCATTAGCAATTCTATCTTGGAAAACACTAATATCATCTATGAAATCAACATCATTAAGATTATTCATATACTGATTAGCTTGGTTTTGTATCACGATTTTAACATCGTCATATTGTTCCAAGACCTTCAAATTATTGATGATAAAGGTATTATCGATAAGGAAAAAATCAAAATTTCCAACCAGTTTAACTAAAGGAGAGTCTATTAATCCCATTTGGTTATCATTATGAAAAATCAAGAAACTGCCACTCTTCAATTCAAAAGTCTCAATGCTATAACATTTCCTATACGTTACAATATTATAATTATCAATACCAATACTATAGATAACAGCATATATGTCTTTAACACTATCATGACGATCAAAAATTGAATTTTCCCAATATGCCATATTTTCGTCATTTTCCCTAACCGTTAGCATATGCCTAAACGATGAAGGATAATTGTCCGTAGGAAGGTCATACTCAAAAATAGCATTTTCTCTTTCATCAGCAGTGCTTAACTTCAAAAATGAAAATGTCTCGTCATTCAAATCTGCTACTATAGACTTTATCTTTCCAAGTAGCTGATTTTTTATACCAGAAATAGCCTCCTCATTGATGTTTGCCATTTCGATAGCTCCATTTTTCATCACAAAATAGACAAACACTCCAACTTCTGCTTGACTTACATTTTGCAAAGCATCTATTAATTCTTGCCTTTCCATAATCACTTAAGATTTAGTTACATAATAAACATTTTCATATATTTTTCTGCAGAATAATACCTCATTATCACTCAAATCATCAAAAGACATCAATATACTGTGATCTCCTAAAAGAGAATCATCTACTTGGTATATCTTTAATCCAAGAATTCTGTAGAGTGGACTCGAATAAAACATTGAAGTTTTTGCAAAAATCGCAAAGATTATGAGCATTATACCTATAAACAAGAACAATCCCCTTATCCCTTCATAGTTGAAAGAAACGATAGCTAACAATGTGACAAATGTTGGCACATAATCATAATTCCATGGAGCAATATTCTTAATATGCTTTGGTTTGCAACTTGCTCTATTGTTTTGCTTATACTTCAATACTCTTATCGTATACAAAGCACAACCAGAAATCACCAAACATAAAAACGGAACTATATTATTTATCCCCATAATACTAGTCAGACCATTCCATTGGAAACCTTGCTTAATAGAAAATGGCGGCTGGACTGTTTCTAAAAACACTAATCCCACAATCAGGCATAGATAAATACAAAATAAACCTAAGCGTAACATATTTATAATATTTCTATTTCTCTTTCCTCAAACCAACCATATTGAATAGCGGTCTGTTTTGCTCTTTCGGTATTACTTGTATACATTAATATTGCTAAAGACTCTTTAGCACGTGTACAGGTCACGTAAAATAGGCGGCTTGTTCGATCTATTGAATTTTCCTTACCCATTTCTTTATTTTTTATATCTGTTTGAGACAAAGGAGCGACACTGAAAAGTTTCTCATAGCTGAACATGTTTCCTTTTGCAGCTTCCTCATCAATGAGGACTAGTACTCTTGGAAATTCTAATCCTTTCACTCCCTGATGCGTAGCATAAGGTGTTCGTTCATGGACATAATCATCGTATGCTTTAAATTGCCTCAAAGGTAACTGTAAAGCTCTAACCCAAGCCAAAGACTCTTTATCGTCCTTGTCAACCTCTTCTTCCTTGGAATTTAAAGCCAATGTCAAATTATTGTCTCCTCATCAACTTTGCTGCAAATTCAAAGAAATCTGCAACATTTTTGAAATTATCAAATTGTTGGCAATAAATACTTGCATAAGGCTTAGGGACACGACTTCGTATGTTAGCCTTTATCATATTGGCGAATGCTTCCTTGCCTATGGCTCGGAAGAGTTCATTATATTCATGCTCACTTATAAACTAACTTTTTATACTAAATGTGTCGGAATGGAATAATTTCCACTTCTTTTACTCTGTTCTTGCTTCTTGATGTTCTCCGCAAACTCTCTGACCTTATTGCATATCCACATATAGGCTGTAGTTCCTTCACTATAGTCAGCCTCAGCAAACATGTCAATTCGGTCATCTTCACGAAGTTTCTCTACTTGGGCAAAAGCCCTTTCATCTCCTTTAGGATAAATGGCAAATGTTGCTCCACCCCTTCCTTTAACTACAGAGAATGCAGGAATATCGCTAGGACCATCTGCTATATATATCATATTGTGGAAATCAACACGGCGCAACTCATCTGGAAGCTTAGAATTTACAGTAATATCCTTCTCTTTGTTTACACCTTTGTTAATCTCAAAGATTGCTTTTGTCTTAGTGGAGTTATCCATGGTAAAACCAATTTCATTGATAATCTTATGCTCATCATCTTCGATTAATTCACATCCCCAGATATTCTCAACATACTCCATCAGCTCTGTACCTCGAATCACTTCCGCAAAACCAGTACTTACGATATAATGCTCAACCTTAATATTATACTCCTCACATACAGGGTCATTTTTCAACATCTCCTTCGTATGTTTGAATATCGCAGGAATTCCAGCATAAAAATTCTGACGTTCGCCATAACTCTTTAGCTTGGCATTGTTCAATCCTTCAAACTTTCCAGACTGGGCATATCTGATAAACTGATTGAGATAAATGGTATCAGGATTCACCTTTACATGCTGCTCCTTCATATATTTCTTAGGCAAAGCATTTACCTCAGTCCAAAACTCATGCGCATTGACATTATAGTCTTGAAAAATCGGATCCTGCATATACCCATTTATAAGAGTTTTATCAAAATCCCATATGATAGCTATGATATTCTTCATTATTCTATTCTCCTAGTTTTTTGTATGCAATAACGACTTCTAATATCTGATTTTCTACACTTTTCCTTGCCTCTCTTGCACAAACTTTCATTGAAATCACACAAAAGAACGCAAGCATTGCATGCAAGCAAATATTAGAGTCATCAAACCAGCACAAAATTACAGAAAAGACAAATGTCAACAAGGAGGTGAAAATCAGGCCTTCATATACAGCCTGCATCACCCATTGACGAAATAAATATGGATAAAACTTTCCATGTATATCTTTTTGTTTAATCACTAACCACATCATGCTATAAGCTTTTCTACCAGTAGGTAGTATTTCTGTAATCTGAAATTCCCTTAATGCAGACTCAAAGAGTTTTTTAAAAGATTTCACTCCTCTTTTCTTAAAGTATTTTCTTGGTTCTCCCTCACTATCAAATACACAGAACGTCCGTAACCTCTTACCTATAGAAAATGACAATAAGCCACTTATGTATATTAAGACCAATGAAAAAACTATCAGTTCCCAAAGAGGAAGCTCTATCGTTTTATAGAATCCTTCCTGTACGAAGTATACGATTGAACAATAAGTAGCAAAACCTGAAATAAAGTAAGAGAAATCAAAGAAGTTCAATCCCTCGGACAATTTATCTATAATGCTTTGAACACTATTTTCCATCTGTTACACCTTCCTTTTAGTCATCATGTTGACAAAAACATTGTTCTTTTGTCATTCTTCTTATAGAATTCAACCATTCCATCACTGAACGAGGAGAGTTATCATTTGTCTCCTCTTTCTCCATTGCTAAAGCCATCAAAGAATATTCCCGCTCCAAAGAAGTGGCAAAGACACCTGCATCATCGGTATTAATAGATACACAAATATCATGATGAGGGTATAGAGTATTTAAACCACGATTATAAAACTTAACAATTGGATGTTGATCATAACGTTCCATTTCTCCTATCTTGAAATTGGAAGAAGGATTGCATTCGATTGATACATGCAAATGCTCCAATTTGCATAAGAACTGTTCTTGAACTTGAGTAATCAATGATATAAAATCATCACGATACTGAGGTTTTATCCTCAGCACTTCGCCCTCACTACCAACCTTTCGTACCTGCTTATGATAATGATAAAGGTAAAATAAATATAGAGCATCGGAATTACCATGAGCATCATCAATTTCTATACCATGATTTTGAGCTACAGAAAACCAACAATCCATATACTCTTTCGAAGCATCTCTTTCTAGTGCGATTTTACCATTATGGGCATCCAAATGATAAATAGCAGGATCATCACCTCTCAACAACCATGACTGGTAATAAGTAAAAATATCTACATCCTCGTGTATTGCATTGAAAAAGACCTGCATAAAATACAAATGATATAATTCTTTCAAGTATGACAAAACCTTATTAGAGGCACCCAATCTTGCACCTTGTACATATAACCAAGCCACATTATCTAGGAGAACTTGCTTGGTAGCATTAATCCTAAAATTTCGCTTCTGATAATAAGAATTAGCATCTGTACCCAACACCAAAGCATGTCCAAGTCTTGCCCCATTACGGAAGTGCATGAACTTTATGACTTCATCTACAGCCCTTATCCCATCCACAATATCATAGAAATCCTCACCAACATGGTATGTCAAGCCCAAATCATTATTAGATGTATCATCATTGACTTGCTTTGCAGAATTCAAACCCAAGTATCTAAATGCTTGCGCAAACACCTCAGGACGACAGAATATCTCTGAATTTGCAGCATCGATGCCAACCAATCGTTTCCGTACAAAAGGACTATGATTTCTAAGTGCATAAATAGCCTTGGCTTGTGTGGCTACCTCTTGACGCAAATGAACATGTCTTGGCTGCAACTCAAACTGTGTTGCTCCTCCATTATCGCAGACATCACATTTTTCATTTTTCTTGATGAAATGAAAGATGTAATAGAAATTTGCTGCATCGATAGCATGATTTCGATCAAACACCTTATCTGTTATGAAAGAATCCTTTTTCTTGATGGCTAGATAATCTTGTACCATGGTTTTCTTTGGAGCAATTCGCACCTCCATGTATCTTTTCTTTGTAGAATCAGACATAAAGGAACCAACAGCCATTTGAGACAACAATCGCTCATAAAGAGATTGCCCATTATAAAGAAATTGATCTTTTCGATCTTGATATAAAGAAAAATTCGCAAAACCATTTACGGTATTGATTTGTACCAATTCTTTTCTCAGTTCCTCTTTTATCAAGAGATAAATATAAAACAAAGTTGTCTTTCTGTCAAGATAATACTCACCAGAATAAATCTTACGAAAGATTCGATACATGAATTTTCTTTCACCTCCCAAAACCGAAAAGATATTATCATCTTTACCAGTAATAGCATAATCTGGAATATACTTCACCGAACATAATTTATCCTCATATCTACGCCCATATTGTTGGCTCACAATATCTATGGCATTTTGAATTTCTTGCTCATACATCAATGCCTGAATTAAACTACCACTAGATAAAATGTCAAAGATATTAGGCAACAGACTAATTTTCTCAGTCTTATTATCGTTAATAATATCCACATAAAGATATACCCTTATTGCGGCAGCCATCATTACCTTCATATAAAGAGGCTTTGAATTATGATTAAAACGATAATTTGAATCCAATGAGAGTTTTAAAGAATCTAACTTTGCAAAATTAACTTCATGCCCACATATATGATTCATCAAGTTCATCCAGTTGATTTCAAAATTCAAAGAAGAGCCATTTAGATGGGCGTGTAAATCCAGCATCTCATGCCTAAACATTTGATTTAGCTCTGTAGAATCATGTCCAATATAAGGAGCCCAATCAAAGTGATTTGTATATTGTTGGTTTTTCAAATCATAAGCTGCCAAATATGATGTAAGCAAAAGATCTTCTCCAAAATCACGAGTTACCTCATGCCAAGAAAACAGCTCTTGATATTTGCATATAGGCAGATGATGCTTGAGATACACTTTGTTGTGGCTAAAATGCAATAGTACATTAAAGACATTGGATTCCTTGCAATACAACAACTCATGCACACATGTATCCTCCTTAGACCATTTATCAGAAAGAACATGATAAAGGACTTCTGCTTGATCCAATGTATGTGCCATATTAACCCGAACCATTTGCTGACAAAAGATTCTTTCATCAACAAAACGCTCAATACCTATATATTTGACACATTTATCAATATAGGTATCTATGACATCCTCACTCCTCGTTTCTTCAAACAAGACCTTTAAAACTTGATTAAGAGTCTCCATTGCTATATATTTGCATTATGAATGCTTCGTATCTAGCGAACTACTTTCCGCAGAATCCGATGAAGATGTAGACTCTCGTCCAAATATGGCACAAAAGTCCGAATCAATACTGTTGTCTTTTAGCAGTTCGCTAATTTTCTCCAAAAACACAAAAGAAATTTTATGATGTCCATTAGAGCCAGTTTCTTTCTCATAAGTATCGATTTTATATTCCGAGCACTTCTTGAAGAAAGCTGCCAGTGTCAATCTATCAGAATTTGAATAATCCAAGTTAGCTTGAGAAATGCTTTCTATAAAATCGAGCAATATCTCTGTATTTCTAAAAGCACAACAGGACAACCAATTTGCATCATAATGCGAACAACCTTCTCCATCACGTTGTTCATTACAGGGATTTGGGCATGGTATACTACATTGCTTTCTCTTAGCAATATTCATGAAATCAGAAAATAAGGTTCCCGAATCTGATTCTAAAATAAAATCTACAATGTCTTTTTCACCACTTTTAGCCAATCCCTTGAAACGTATATAGCATTTCTCGATGCGTGTTAGATTAAAGAAGAAAGCTCCTAAATCATAACATAGCATATTGTCTTTACCGATGATTATAGGCGCATCAAAAGCCATAACAGTATTTGACCTGAAATTATTATCCAACGCTACTGCATGTGAAGTAGCTAACATAAAGAACTCTATCAAACGTAGCTTATTGCTAGTCTTAGCCTCTTCAATATTACACAAACACCCTTGCATTAGCTCCTGCAATTTAGCACCTTGAATTTTATTACTATGCTCTAGATAGGGCTTACTAAAGAAATGATTAATTGAGACATTGAAAACATAGCCTAGTAAATATTTCTCATAATCGTTTAATGATTGATATTGAGCAACGCTAAAGATTTCTTTATCTGTATCTTTTCCATCCTCCGACTCATCTTTTTGTTTAGAAGGTAGTTTCAAAACTTCCGTTCTGTCTCTTATACACATCTCCGAGCCCACGAGACTACGCTGCATCTCGTA
>OWJF01000615.1_pt1 | contig 17866 bp, 14 predicted proteins | sample 1732941 | NCBI WGS metagenome assembly OWJF01 (sample SAMN05065770, study PRJEB22554) | human gut metagenome | biome: ENVO:2100002; feature: ENVO:00000062; material: ENVO:00002003 | host: Homo sapiens | place: USA
TATTTATGAGACTACCAACTTTTTTATAAACTGTTTCTTATCCCGAACTGGGGTAATATATAATAAAATGGGATAATTATGAAGATACTTCCATACATCGGTTTCTGCTTTCTCTTGCTTTGTGCATTGTGCACAGGCGTTAACAGCTATCACAGAACTAAAAGCATTATAGCGCAGGACGTTAATCGGGCATTGGAGCAAGTGCTTGCGAAGATGCCTGATAATGTGGTCACTACAGATACTATTCGTTGCTATCGCAATTGCCTGACCATTGCTGAACTGAAAGATACGGCAGGCATAGCTATGCGCACTGTGCGTAGGGATGGACGCTTGGAGACTAAGCTTGTGGCTGAGGCTAACTGTAGCTTTGCCACTACATTCATGTTGTCCGATCAGAAGGCTTCAGGTTCTCTTCTCATGGTTGGAATGTTGTGGCTATTGGGCAGTTTGTGGTACGTCAGGAGTAATAGGCCAGCGTTGATAGTGCAAGGTCTGTCGTATGGAGGTATTGTGTTCAATAATGATAAGTTTATGACGCTTTCGGGCGAGCAGATTCATCTTACACCTATGCAGCATTCTCTGCTCGAAATGTTTATGACAGCAGACACTCATACACTATCCAAGCAGGAGATTTGCGACCGGTTATGGCCTAAGAAGCCAGATGCCAATGACACGCTCTACACTCTGATAAGACGCATTAAACCAATCATAGAAACCAACAGCGATTTGAAAATCGAATCAGACAGGGGCAAGAGTTATAGCTTGAAACACAGATAGATAGGTAGTTGTCAGACAATTGTCAGGGAAATGTCAGACAGATAAATTGGCATTCTTTTAAGGAGAGCATAAATTTGCGCCAAGTTTAACCCACAAACGGTCATAAGGCCGTTGGATGAAAAAATGGCGCAAAATGAAACGATTGATTACACTTTCCATTATTCTCTCTTCCGCATACTGCGTTTATGCACAGGATGTGGAGAAAAACATCACACTCGGCGAGGTTACGGTGAAGGCAGCCAAGGCGGTGAACAAGTCAGACGGTATGATGATCTATCCGACGGATGCCCAGAAGCAGGCGTCAAACAATGGCTACAGCATACTTGAGAAACTCACACTTGCCAATCTGCGCATCGACAACATCAACCATACAGTCACAGCCATCGACAATAGGGGAGGAGTACAACTCCGGGTCAATGGCATCGTAGCGGGCAAACAGGAGATGCTGGCTCTCAATCCCAAGGATATCGCAAAAATAAACTTCATGAACAATCCTGGCGTACGTTATGGCGACGGCATAGCCTATGTGATAGACATCGTTACACGCAGGGCCGAGAGCGGCTATACTGTTGGCACAGACCTGACCACGGCACTCACCACATTGCAGGGCGATGGTATGGTTTATGGGAAATGGAACAAGGGCAGGAGTGAATGGTCTCTTACGTATGATGTGAACGGATATAAATCCAAAGGCTCAAAGAGCAGCCAACTGGCAGAATATACCTTGACAGACGGCAGTATCTATACAGTCGAACGAAACGATGTGGAGTCGCTTCGAAAATCCATAGCCCATGATGCAAAACTGACCTATAACTGGGCAGACACAACTGCCACCGTCTTTCAGACATCATTGAGCGGAGCGTTCAACGATGCCCCAGACGACTATAATATAAAGGAAATAGCAGATGGCGCCCGCCGATATAGAGCCACGAGCCGGGATGCAGACAAAAGCTGTTCGCCGGTATTGGATATCTACTTCTTCCGTCAGATTACTCCACGGCAGTCAGTTACCGCCAATGCCGTGGGTACCTATATCTCCACTCAGACCTGCAATTATTATGATGAGGGGAATCCATACCAGTATGATGTGGATGGCAAGACGGCTTCTCTCCTTACTGAGATAATCTATGAGAACCGTATGAAGCCTTTCACTCTATCAACGGGCTTGAACAACAGTTACAAACACATCAATAACGACTATTCCGGCGACGCTTCCTCTTTGACCAAGACGAGCAACAACCGCTTGTATGCCTTTGCTGAAATCAAGGGGACGATGCGGAAATTGCGCTACACGTTGGGAGCAGGAGCAAGCTATATCCATTACACTCAGAACGGGCACAGATATAATTTCTGGACATTCCATCCCAAGGCGTCGCTGACTTATGATATCAATAACAGCATGCAGTTGGGTTATACCTGTCAGATGCAAGACAAAGTGTCTCGCATCGCCATGACGAGCGATGTTATGGTCCGCACCAACAGTATGGAATGGACAGCAGGCAATCCCGACTTGAAGCCATCACACGATATGGATCATCGGTTGCAGTTCTCGTATAACACAAACCGCTTGCAAACCTTTGTAGAAGGCTATTACAAGCAATGCCTCAAACCGAATATGGCACATTATGAACGCACCGCCGACAACCAATTCATATATACCCAGAAAAACCAGAAGAAGATAGACGTTTTGAATGTCATGGCATACGCAGGCTATTGGATATTGCCCGAAAAACTACAGGTTGCCGCCAATGGAGGTGTGTACAGATGCTTCAATTTCGGCAACGACTATACACATTGCTACACCTCGTGGTTTTATGCTTGCAGCATCACTGCTTACCTCGGTAACTTCACTTTGCAGGGATATGCAGATAACGGCAACCGCTTCCTGGAGGGCGAGTCGAAAGGCTACAACGCAGCCTATTCGGTTCTGAAAGCATCATACACATGGCGCAACTGGCAATTCTCGTTGTCGTGGGCGAATCCCTTGAACAACAACTACAAGGCATACGAAAACGAGTTGCTCAACCGCAATCTCTATAAGCATACAGTAGGCTATTCAAAGGGCAGCGGCAATCAGGTGTCTCTGAATGTGTCTTGGCGACTGAGCAGAGGCAGCAAGCATAATTCGGCAGAGAAGAGAATAAGTCTGAGTGATGCGGATAATGGTATACTGTGATTGACAAAGTGATATTATTTGGTCTGATATAATTCCTGCTGGTATAAATGCTGCTGGTATAATAGCGGCAAATGAATTCAAACCTATGCGCCGGACATGCTCAGGCGAACTCCAGATTGAGCAGTTCGCCGAGTTTCCCGACGGCATCATTCTCTTTGCAGAGCTTCAGGTAAAACTCCTTGGGGGAGAGAATACGCTTTATCTCCTCAGGACGGGCCAGACGCAGCGACAGTTCTATATCGTCGTTGCGGAGCTTCTGCACGAGAGTGTTGCGAACGCGGTTCTTTATTTTCTGCACGTCCTCCAGCAGCATCTTGTTGTCTATCACCACTTCCACTTTGGGGAATTCCGTAATGACAGGCGTGAGGTTCTTCATTCGCTTCGAGGTGCCCAGCATGTTGGGAGGCATACGGTTGCACATCAGCAGCCATTGCTGCAGGAGCATGTCGTCGTCGAAAGACTCATGCAGTCCGGTGGTAGCCTTCTGCTCCGGTTCCATTTCGTAAGTCGGTTTTTCCGGTCCTTTCATCAGATTGCCGAAAGACTTTCCTATCGACCCTAATTTCAGTGCCGGTCTGTGTTGAGGCTGTGTGACCGGCTGTGTGGCAGATACCGTAGAAGCGTTGCCCGGCGTAGCCGTGACTTGTGAAGATGCAGACGGAGCATTGTCTGGTGAGGACACAGCCACTCCCTGCACAGCTTTGTTCTCACCAGGCTGTGCTTGCGACGCAGCGGCAGCCACCTGCTGGACTGCCGTGTGGCGCTGCGCCGAGGCTATGAGTTTCTTGAACAGGCTTTTCAGTCGCTTGGGGCTGCGCCCCGCGACGCCGTCTTCGTCGGGCTGTGTTATCTGTGCCACGCGGATGAGCGTTATCTCCACGAGCAGTCGCTTGTTGCTGCTTTGGCGATAGTTGATGTCGCATTCGTTGAGGATCTTCAGTGCCGAATACAAGAACTTGGTAGGACATTTCTGTGCCTGCTCCTTGTATTTCTGAGCCTGTGCCTCGCTTGTCTGCAGCAGCGGCAATGTCTGCGTGTCCTTCGCCATCAGCACGTTGCGCACGTGGCTCGCCAGTCCGCCGATGATGTTGCCACCGTCGAAGCCTCTGGCGATGACGTTGTTGAGCAACACCATCACTTCAGCAGCCTTGTTCTCCATACATAAGTCAATGATGCGGAAATAATTGTCAGAGTCGAGTACGTTGAGGTCTTCTATCACCTTCGCGTAAGTGATGTCGCCCTGACAGAAGCTCGCTGCCTGGTCGAACACCGAGAGGGCGTCTCTCATTCCGCCGTCAGCCTTTTCGGCTATCACGTTGAGAGCCTCCTCCTCATATTTTATCCCCTCCTTCTCAGCCACCATCTTCAGATGGTTCACGATGCCCGGCACCGTCATGCGCTCGAAGTCGTAAATCTGGCAGCGCGACAGGATGGTGGGCAGAATCTTGTGCTTCTCCGTTGTCGCGAGGATGAAGATGACGTGTGCCGGCGGTTCTTCGAGAGTCTTCAGAAAGGCGTTGAAAGCTTGTGTGGAGAGCATGTGCACCTCGTCGATGATGAACACCTTGTAGCGTCCCACCTGGGGCGGGATGCGGGTCTGGTCCATCAGCGCCTTGATGTTTTCCACCGAGTTGTTGCTTGCCGCATCGAGCTCAAAGATGTTGTATGAACGCTGTTCATTGAACGCCTTGCAGCTTTCGCATTCGTTGCAGGCCTCACCGTCGGCAGTGGGGTGCTGGCAGTTTATCGCCTTGGCGAAGATGCGGGCGCATGTGGTCTTACCCACGCCCCTCGGTCCGCAGAACAGGTAGGCATGGGCGAGCTTTCCGCTTCTCACCGCATTTTTCAGAGTGGTGGTGAGAGCCGACTGTCCCACGACGGAGTCGAACGACATGGGGCGGTATTTTCGTGCCGAAACAATGTATTCTTCCATAAATAAATATAAGATTTCGCTTATTTTCTTGCAAAGATAATGTAATTTCGTTCAATTGAGCTATCTTTGCACGAAAATTATGATACACTAATTCTATAAAATAAAACAAAGACAATGAGTCGCATCAACCCTCTGTGGAGATTTATGTCGCACAACATTTATTGGATAACAACGATAATTGGTGTGCTCATCGTTGCCGTGCTCGACGAGAACAGCTTCCTGACCCGCATGAAATATGACATGCAGATAAGCGACCTGGAGGAACAGATCGATGAATACAACAGTCAGTATGAGCGCGACGACCAGAAACTGAAGGAACTTCGCCGCAATCCAAGGGCTATCACCAAGATTGCACGCGAGAACTATATGATGAAGGCCGACGACGAGGATATCTTCGTGTTGAGCGACGACGAGAAACAAGAGACAAGCAAGAATGAAACAGCTGAATAGAACGCAAAGCGCCATTATGCTCATAGGAGCATGCCTGATGGTGGCGGGAGCAGCTCTCTATGTTTTTGGAGAGCAGACTGTAGCACCCTGTATCTTCACTCCTGGCACACTGATGTTCGCTGCCATGCAATATATGCAGAAATACACAGGCACCGACGTCACAATGCGCCGACTGAGAAGAATCATGCTCACCGGAGCCGTATTCTTCATCATCTCAGCGCTGCTGATGGTGGAGAACGCATATCACGTGGTATTCCCTCTGTTTGCAAAGACAATCAACGGATACACATCATACGTAAAGTACATCCACAACAACTGGGTGGTGACTCTGCTGGTGGCTGCCGTGCTCCAACTCTATTCCACACACCGCATCTCATCTGAGCTCCAGAAGAACAAACAGCGTGAGGCATAAACGATCTGGACTTGCAGCGTTGACATGGAAATGACAAACATGCGGATGCTGTGTCGTAAAGACTAAAAAAAGCTAAAAACAGGGAACCTTGTTTTAAATAGAATAAACATATTTCCATACATCCGTAATACGACTTACATTTGTATGGAATTTCAAAAACAGATATGAATAAGATATTTTACTCTCTCATCGTTGCCGTGGCAATGATACTCACATCTTGTGCCGGAACATACGATATCAAGGGCACATCCAACGTGTCGGTGCTCGACGGCAAGATGCTATACCTGAAGCAATATCATGACAGCGACCTGAAGAACATCGATTCTTGCGACGTCGTTCACGGACAGTTCGGCTTCAGCGGAAGACTCGACTCCGTAAGGATGGTGACACTCTTTATGGACGACGAGAACATAATGCCTGTAGTCCTGGAGTCAGGAAGCATCAACGTGAAGATTGACAATGGATCGCAGAAGGTGAGCGGAACGCCGCTCAACGACAAACTCTCTGAATTCATTGAGAAATACAACCAGCTCGAGATGCAGATGAACGACCTCGCACACAAGCAGAGCCAGGCGATAATGAACGGTGAGGACGAGAATACCATAAACCAGAAACTCGCAATCGAAGCGCAGCAGATCACTCAGAAGGAGGACAAGCTCATCACATCATTCATCTGCGACAACTTCGACAACGTGCTCGGTCCCGGGGTGTTCTTCATGATGACTATGGGATACCCGATACCGGAACTCTCGCCATGGATAGAAGACATCATGAGCAAGGCGACGGACCACTTCAAGAACGATGCCTACGTGAGGGACTACTATCAGAAGGCACAGCAGAACCAGGAAATATTGAACGGCATGGCAACGCCAGACGGACCGGCTCCGCAGCCGGCGGCAGGACCACAACCCACCGATGCTCCACAGCAGCCGATGGACGGACCGACGCCAAACCAGTTGGCACAGCCTGCTGAATAACCCCATAAGCCAAGGCTGGTCCTGAGAGGTAAAGATTCTTCAGGACAGGCCGTAAACTTTTATACCTTACTTGAATAATGAAGACATTGATTACAGGAGCTATGGTCGTGAACGAGGGAATGGCAGTCAAGGCAGACATTCTGATTGAAGACGACCGAATAGTAAGCATACTGAGCAATGGCGAAACACCCCGGGACAACTACGACGAAACAGTAGATGCCACGGGGTGTTTCGTATTGCCGGGAGTGATAGACGACCATGTGCATTTCCGTGACCCCGGACTGACACACAAGGCAGACATGCAGACGGAGAGCAGGGCAGCGGCATACGGAGGAGTGACGACATATTTCGACATGCCTAACACCAAACCTCAGACCACCACACTTGCCGACCTTGAAGACAAACTCGATATGGCACGGCAGAAGAGTCACGTGAACTATTCCTTCTTCATAGGAGCTACAAACGACAATATCGACCAGCTGCTGAAGGTGGATACAAAGAAGGTGCCGGGAGTGAAACTCTTCATGGGATCGTCAACGGGAAATATGCTCGTTGACCGTGAGGAGGCGTTGCGGCAGATATTCACTAAGGTGAAACTTCCGATAATGACACATTGTGAAGACACCGGCATCATCAACCGGAATATGGCTGAGGCAAAGAAGAAATGGGGCGAAGACCCCGATATCTGCCACCATCCGGAGATAAGGTCGGTTGAGGCATGCTGGCAATCCACAGAACTCGCCGTGAAACTGGCTAAGGAGAGCGGAGCGCGACTCCATGTGGCACATCTCACCACGGAGAAGGAGCTGGAGCTCTTTGAGAAATATTCAGAGAAGGAAGTGCTTGCCGCTGCGGGCAGCGACGGATTCCCCAAGATTACGGCAGAGGCTGTGGTGGCACATCTTGTATTCACCGATGCCGACTACAAGACTCTTGGAGCAAGGATAAAATGCAATCCGGCAGTGAAAACCGCCGCCGACCGCGATGCCCTGCGTGCCGCTCTCACAGACGGACGCATCGCTGTGGTGGGGACAGACCATGCTCCACATCTCATAGAAGAGAAACAGGGTGGTTGCCAGAATGCCATGTCGGGAATGCCGATGCTTCAGTTCTCGCTCGTCACGATGCTCTCGCTCGTAGACCAGGGTGTGCTGACGGTGGAGAGAGTGGCAGAGCTGATGAGCCACAATCCGGCAAAGCTCTTCGGAGTGAAAGACCGCGGATTCCTGCGTCCGGGCTACAAGGCAGACATCGTGGTGGTGCGTCCAGGTGTGAAATGGACGTTGACAAGCGAAGACATACAGAGCAAGTGCAAGTGGAGTCCGTTGGAGGGCAAAACCTTCGGATGGAAGGTGGAGCATACCTTCTGCAACGGTCACCATATATATGATAATGGAAAGTTCGACGATTCGGTGCATGGCGAACAGGTGGAGTTCGACCATTCTTCCAACTAATAACGAAATAGAATAATGATAGTAAAAATACTGATTCCCATACTGCTGCTGCTGCTGGTTTCCGATGTTTACGTATATCTGCATTTCCTTCGCTACTTGAAGCGCAACAAGATAGCAGCTATTACAGCTTGGGCGGCACAAAGCGTGGCGATGGTGGCATATAGCGTGGTGATGGCAGTTCAGCCGGATTTCGCTCCGGCAGACATGGATTGTCTCAACTTCTATCTCCTGCTCCTCGGAGTATGGGCAGTGCCGAAGTTCGTCTTCACGGTCTGCTCCATCCTGGGATGGGGACATTGCGTCTATCACAAGACAAAGACAAACTGGGGCAACTATGCAGGAATTCTGGCAGGGGCCTTCTTGGCTGTCGTTTGCGTATATGGTTTCACCAAGGGATTCAACAAAGTGACGGTGCGCCATGTCACCTTCGAGTCGGCAGATCTGCCAGAGGCTTTCGATGGCTACCGTATCGTGCAGTTCAGCGATGCCCACGTGGGTACATATACAGGACAGAGGGCTTTCATGCTGAAAGTCGTGGCAGACAGCATCAACAGTCAGAAGGCAGACATGATAGCCTTTACCGGAGACTTGCAGAATATGCGCCCTTCAGAACTCTATCAACACGAGAAGACCCTCGCTTCCCTCAAAGCGAAAGATGGCGTGTTCTCCGTGCTTGGCAACCACGACTATGCCTATTATGTGAAGGCAACCGAAGCAGAGCGGCGTCATAACTGTCAGGAGATGAAGGATGTGCAGCGCAGGATGGGCTGGAAACTGTTGCTCAACGACAACTGTGTGATACGTCGCGGCAACGACTCTATCGTTGTGGCTGGAATGGAGTTCGAGGGCGAGAGTCCGAGAGTGCCGAGTTTCGGCAACTTGAAGAAGACCCTCCATGGCGTCAATCAGAAAGGTGCGTTCATACTCATGCTTCAGCATGATCCGACAAGCTGGCGCACTGACATACTACCGCATTCCACTTCGCAGCTGACGCTCAGCGGACATACCCATGCCGGACAGATGAAGTTCTTCGGCTGGTCGCCAGCCTCACTGAAGTATGACGAATGGGGAGGGTTATATACCGAGGGCAGACGTGCCATCAACGTGAGCTGCGGTGTGGGAGGTTTCGTCCCATTCAGACTTGGATGTCCTGGCGAGATAGTAGTCATAGAACTGAAAAAGCATAAATGATATTTGTGCAAATAGTGTTCTTATTGTTAAAAAAGATATAATATTCCGATGCCTCATAATAAGGTTTCGGAATATTTTTTTATCTTTGTATCGATAAAAAATATCCCCACAATTATGATAGTATCAGTATTAGTTATAATCAGCATCTCGGTTTCCGTATTCTTCTGCATAAAGTAGAATACCGATCATTTTCGTGTCTGAAACAGGAGACCCGTTTAATGAAGTCTGACGCTTGACGGCATTTGACTTCAAGTATACTATTCCATGGTTTTGGAATGGCAGTGTTGGCAGGTGCTTGCAGAAAATCATAAGTCCAACACTCTGACTTCCGCATTTGTCATCTTCTGCACATCCTTCATTTCCTTGTTGTAATAAACTGCCTGTATAGCCTTGTTTATTATTCCATGTCCAACGGCAAGGACTGTCTGTCCGGGATATTCTCGCTTTATGAACTCAAGAAAATCCCATGCCCTCGCCTTCAGCGTGTCGAGAGATTCCACATCGTCAGGCCACACTGCGTCTTTCAGGTCTGGGATATATCGTCCGGTGAAGCTTCCCCAGTCGCGTTCTCTCAGCAGTGGAGTGGTGCGCACATCCGCATGATGCGGTTCGGCGATAATCCGGCAGGTGTCTATAGACCTCTTCAGATCGCTCGACACGAAAGCGTCGAAATGCTTCTCGGCCAGTTTCTTTGCCACTTCCTTCGCCTGTTCTATGCCGTGGTCGTTGAGTCTGCCCGGTGTCTGTCCCTGCATTATCTTATTGGCGTTGTCGTAGGTTTCGCCATGCCTTGTGAGATATAGTCTTGTCATATTCCAAATGTTCTTTCTGTTTCTTCCGCAAAGATAACGCAAACCGAATGCATAATGAAATAAATGTATTTGTTTCTTATGCTGAGGTGCAGCTTATCTTATGCAAAGATAACGCAAACCGAATGCATAATGAAATAAATGTATTTATTTCTTATGCTGAGGTGCAGCTTATCTTATGCAAAGATAGGAAAATTAAATAGAATAGCCGCAATGAGTGTCCTTAGTGTCGCTTGACGTGCCGTTTTTTTAGCTTTTCATCGTGCGTAGATGATGCCATAGCTTCATGACATTATCCATGTCAACGGTGATTACCATTGGCATGATGGTTACAAAACGCCCCGTGCCGACGTCTTTGTTAATAAAGAGGGCAGTCTCCTATATATGCCCACTTTAAGAATCAGGAAATAAGAAACCACATTACAATAAATGAAGAAACTACTATTTTCAGCAGCCGCTGCCATGATGCTTGTCCCAAGGGCAGGTATGGCGACGGACATTTTCGTTTCGACCTCGTTTCATGAACCCGCCAACGAAGGACTGCGCTTCATCTATAGCCGCGACGGCATACATTGGGACAGTATTCCCGGCACCTTCCTCAAGCCGGAGGTAGGCACACAGAAGGTGATGCGTGACCCGTCGATAGTGAAAGGTCCTGACGGCACATACCATTTCGTGTGGACCTGTAGCTGGAGAGGCGACAGAGGGTTCGGATACTCATCGTCGAAAGATTTGATACACTGGACACCGGAGCGTTTCATCGAAGTGATGAAAGACACCACCACCGTCAATGTGTGGGCACCGGAACTCTTCTACGACGACGTGAAGAAGCAGTATATGATAATATGGGCATCCTGCATACCGGGAAAATTCCCCGACGGTATAGAGGAACACAAGAACAACCACCGTCTGTACTACTGCACTACAAAAGACTTCAATTCTTTCTCTGAGACCAAACTCCTTATCGATCCCGGTTTCAGTTGTATCGACGCTACGATGGTGAAAAAGGGAAAAGACGACTATGTGATGGTGCTGAAAGACAATACCCGCAAGCAGCGCAACATCAAGGTGGCATTCTCAAAGACACCCTACGGTCCGTGGAGTGAGGCTTCAGAACCATTCACACCGATGTATAGCGAAGGTCCGTCTACGGCATACGTCAACGGATGGTGGTATATATATTACGACTGGTATCGCCAGTTTATCTATGGCGCACAGCGCACGAAGGATTTCAAACACTTCCAGGACCAGACGGGAGCCGTTTCCTTCCCAGACGGTCATAAACACGGCACCGTGTTCATGGCACCGGAGGAACTTGTGGAAAACCTTATAAAATACAACAGCAGTGCCGTTCACTACACCGGCAGCGACATTTCCCTGCCATCGCGCCACGACGGCGGACTCTCCCCCGTGGTGGGAGTGCATAGCATACAGACCATGCGTGCCGAAAAGGGAGCCACATACAACCACCAGCCCATGATTGCATACTGGAAGGGAAAGTTCTATATGCACTATCTCACCGACCCACGTAGTGAGCACGAGCCGCCAGGAGTCACCATGCTGCAGACCTCTACTGACGGATACACATGGACGGACCCCGTAAAGCTGTTCCCTGAATACAAAGTGCCCGACGGATTTGAAAAGCCTGAAAAATATCCGGGCCTGAAGGCAAAGGATCTTATGGCTATCATGCACCAGAGAGTGGGGTGGTATGTATCGAAGAAGACGGGCAAGCTCCTGGCTATGGGCAACTACGTAGTGTCGATGACACCGAAAGACAACCCCACCGACGGCAACGGCATCGGCAGAGTGGTGAGGGAGATAAAGAGCAACGGCACCTTCGGTCCAGTATACTTCATCTACTACAACCACGGTTTCAATGCCGGCAACACAGACTTCCCGTACTACAAGAAATCCAAAGACAAAGCCTTTGTCAAGGCTTGCGACGAACTGCTCGCCGACCCGATGGCACGCATGCAGTGGGCTGAAGAGGCTGACCGCGGCGACGACATATTGCCGCTGAAGACACCATATAAGGCATTCTCAGGCTACACGCTGCCAAACGGATGGAAGGTGGGACTCTGGAAACACGGACTGACTACCATCAGCTGTGATGGCGGCAACACATGGCGCACTCCGGCTAAGCGTGCTCATGGCTTCGTGACATCCACAGGAAAGATTTGGGGACAGAGACTTTCCGACGGAACTTATGCCACGGTATATAATCCTGCGGAATACAGATGGCCACTTGCCATCTCGCTGAGTGCCGACGGACTGGAATATACTACGCTGAATCTTGTCAACGGAGAGATAACCCCAGAGCGCCATGGCGGTAACTACAAGAACTACGGTCCGCAATACACCCGTGGCATCCAGGAGGGCAACGGCACTCCGGCAGACGGAAACATGTGGGTCACCTACAGTAACAATAAGGAGGACATGTGGGTTTCGCGCATCACAGTGCCTGTACAGACTGCTGCAACATCTCATGCCGATACAGACTTCTCCGCATATTCAAAGCTTGCTGATATGGCAGACTGGAACATCTATTCTCCAAAGTGGGCACCTGTTGCTCTCGATGGGAAATGGTTGAAGCTGTCAGACAAAGACCCTTACGACTATGCCAAGGTGGAACGTATAATACCTGCCACAAAGGAACTTACCGTAGAGTTTGATGTCCAGGCTGCACAGAACGGTCACGGAGAGCTTGATGTGGAGTTTGTCGACGCCAAAGGACAGGCTTGCTCCCGTATAGTGCTTGACTCTCTCGGAGTGATGAAGGTGAAGGGCGGTCCGCGTTTCGGTACCATGCTCAAGAACTATAAGGCAGGAGAAACCTATCGTGTGAAGGCTGTTCTCTCTGCCGACATGCATGCCGGCACATATTATATCAACGGCAAGAAGGTGTGTCAGCGCCAGTTCGACACTCCTGTGGAGGCAATAACAAGGGTGGTGTTCCGCACCGGCCCGCTCTTTGCCGAACCTAACAATGAGACTCCGGCAGACCAGTATTTCGATATGCCGCGTGCCGACGAGTCGGACCCTGTGGCTACTTTCTCTATCGCAAATGTGAAGACCTACGCTGCTGATGCTGACGGACAGGCTGCTGTGCTGAAGTTCGACGACTACAAACACTACATAGACTACTTCAATACGATGGAGGACGAGAACATCGCCAACGCCATCCCCAACAGCAAGGCGGCGGAATGGATGAGCAAGAACGTGCCGCTCTTCGACTGTCCGCAGGATAATTTCCGTGAGATGTATTACTACCGTTGGTGGACTCTGCGCAAGCATATCAAGCGCACCCCAGTGGGTTACGGCATGACGGAGTTTCTCGTGCAGCGTTCCTATGCCGACCGCTACAACCTCATTGCCTGTGCCATCGGCCACCACGTGATGGAGACCCGATGGCTGCGCGACACAACATACATCAACCAGATTCTCAACACCTGGTATCATGGCAACGACGGCAAGGCGATGCAGAAGATGGATAAATTCAGCTCCTGGAATCCTGCCGCAGTGTATGAGGCTTATAAGGTGAACGGCAACAGGTCGTTTGTCGACTCTCTGAAGCCTTCGCTCGAAGAGGAGTATGCTCGTTGGCTGAAGACCCACCGTCTTGACAACGGACTCTATTGGCAGGAGGATGTGCGCGACGGAATGGAAGAGAGTGCCAGCGGAGGTAGAAGGAAAAAGTTTGCGCGTCCTACGATTAACAGCTATATGTATGGCAACGCCATGGCACTTGCAGAGATGAACAAGCTTGCCGGCGATGAGGCTAAAGCTGCAGAATACAACAAGGAGGCTACAGAACTGAAAGAGCTTGTGGAGAACAAGCTTTGGAACGGCAAACATGAGTTCTTTGAAACGTTGCAGACCGATACTCTCGCAAATGTACGCGAGGCTATAGGCTTCATTCCGTGGTATTTCAATATGCCTGACAACAAAAAGTATGATGTTGCGTGGAAGCAGGTTACCGACGAGAAGGGCTTCTCTGCCCCTTACGGACTTACCACCTGTGAGCGTCGCTCGCCGCTCTTCCGCACCCATGGTACAGGAACTTGTGAGTGGGATGGTGCCGTATGGCCTTTTGCCACGAGTCAGACGCTGACGGCAATGGCAAACTATATCAACAACTACCCGGAGCCTATCGTAGGCAGCAACGAGTTCTTCCATGATATGGAGGTGTATGTAGAGAGCCAGCACCATCGCGGCAGACCATATATCGGTGAGTATCTCGATGAGACAAACGGTGCATGGCTCATGGGCGACCGTGAGCGCAGCCGCTACTACAACCACTCTACCTTCAACGATCTGATGATTACCGGTATAGTGGGCTTGCGTCCGCAGGCTGACGGCAGCATCATCGTCAATCCACTTGTGCCTGAAGAAAAATGGGATTATTTCTGTCTTGACAACGTGATGTATCACGGCAAGAACATCTCCGTGGTCTACGACAAGACCGGTTCTCACTATCGCCACGGCAAGGGCCTCATCCTGCTTGTCAACGGCAAGAAGGTGGCACAGCGGGACACGCTCGGAAAACTTGAATATAAATTATAGCTGTTATTAGGATAATAATGCAGCATATAAATATTAATCCCCGTCAAGTCGATTTTGTACTTGGCGGGGATTTGTAATTATGATAACCGATTTTTAATAACTATTGCGTGGAAAAAGTCTATAAATGCAGACACGCATTTGTTGAATAACGGTAGAGATACATCTGTATTTATTGTTTGTTCGTTTTAATAACTCGTCCATCTTGAGTCTTGATGATATTAAGACCATTGATAGGATTATTAATTTCACGACCTGTCGCATCATAACGTTTAGCGTCTTGATAGCCTTTATCTTCATTAATACCATTTATTCCACTTGTAGCATTTATAACGCAAGTTGCCATATAGCCACCATCTTCGGTTATTGCAGAAATAACAGCTGTTCCATACCCTGTACAAACAACATTTCCATTGCTTACTATAGCGACTTTTGTGTCAGATGACGCCCATGAAACATTCTTGTTGCTTGCATCCTCTGGTAAGACGTTAGCCGTAAGCTGAACGGTTTCTCCAATATTTGCAAACGATATATTCTGCCTGTCAAGGGTTATACCTGTGACTGGTTGATGAACTGTTAGTATGCATTCATCCTTTAGTCCATTCGCATTTGTCGTTACGATAATTTTCGTAGTTCCAGCCTTGTGTCCTGTAACAACTCCATCGTTTGTAACACTTGCAATATCGCTGTTTTCAGAACTCCATACAATAGTTTTGTCGTCAGCATCAACTGGCAATACGTTTGCTTTCAAGGTTGTGGTTTCGCCAACTTTTATTGTTGCTTCGTTTCTATTCAATGTTATGGATGATGGGAGAACAATCCTTTTTGTTGCAGTAACATTACAAGTGGCAATATATCCTCCTTCTTCTGAAGTTGCTGTGATTATTGCTGTGCCGTAGCCTGTACATGTTACTTTTCCATCTTTTACCGTTGCAACCTTTGTATCTGAAGATTTCCAAATAACTTTTTGGTTATCTGCATCTGTAGGTAATATTGTTGACGTAAGCTGAACTGATGCTCCTATATCAGAGAATGAAATGTTTTCTTGGTCTAAGGTTATTCCTGTGACTGGAACTGTTTCTTCAAGGATAGTGGCGTATGACCAGTATTTTGCCTTTTTATAAGTGTCTATACTCCCTTTAGGTACATAGACAGTTGAACTTGAAAGAAAATCATTCCAATATCCACTATTACTAATTTGAGGAGGTGTTGGACTTTCCAAATGGATTTTAAGACCTAAAAAAAATGATTCGTTATGGTTATAATGATGTCCAGATACACATGAACGGTCTATTATTGTTACATTCTTTGGCATAAATAATGTTGTACCTTTATTTAAGCCGAATGAACAAGTATATATTGTACTAATACCCTTGGAAAATCTAATTGTATCTCCAACAAGTGTCCCAATTATTGCTCTATGATCAATAAAATGTAGGTTATCAAGATTTATATCTATCGTGTCACAATAGAATGTTCCTTCTCCTAAGCTTTTTAGTGTCTTTGGCAAATGTATTTTCTTAAATTGTTCTTTACGATAATTATATGGTTCGATTGAATCTACACCTTCGCGTATATACAAATATTTTATATTGTTACGCAAATAATACTTTGAAAGCATATTTATGCTACCTCCAATTATCAATGTATCAACTTTATCATAAAAGCTATTTATTTGCCTACTTTCATCTGGACTAGCTTCTATTTTTGTTATTGATAGCGGCAGAGCGAGATAATCTATTCCATTTGCTTTCCCAGAAAACATCTCATTATACAAAGTATTATCTTTTTCCACTTTGTAGGTATTATAATAATTTTCTCCACCTGCAACAATATTTGTATTAGTCAAATCCAGATGTGTCAAGGCTCTATTATTTATCAATTCTCTGATGAATTTGATATCCGTTCCATTTATATATCCAGTAACAGTAAGATTCTTCACACTCTCTTGATTTTTAAAAGGAATCTTGCTTGACAACCAACCAGGATTCTGATTGTCTACAACCAATGACGTGTTCTGAGCAAACATTATATTAATGTTGCCAAGAACTAAAATAATCATTATACTTATAATCCTATTCATAGCTTTATTTCTTTTTTTTGACGGTTAAATTTTCAACATCTTTTTGAGAATATTTTTTTGCTAAGCCCTTGCTATGCCTTTTGACGGAATTAATTTTCTCATCTTCTGTTAGATTCTTATTAGCATCAGGTATAGTAACTTTACCTTCATATTCTTTTCCCTCTAAAGAAAAAGAAACGTCATATTTTTCGTTCATAAGCTTGCCACAATTTAGTTCTTTACATGATACTTGCCATTATTCTCTACAATAATATTTGCAGCAAGCAAATCATAGAAGATATTCATTCCAGCAGGAATGACACGCTCATTTACAAAACTGTGAATTTCTTCTTTTGTCATGGAACCTTTCTTTTGAATTTCCGATACGACACCCCTGTAACCAGGCCCTTTCAATAATTCTTTGCTCATACTTTTACATTTTAAATTCGACAATATGTTTCTCTTTAAAATGCGAGTGCCACGATCTTTCTTTTACCTTACGGATACAACACGCGGACGAAACCTGTCCAAGTTGCAGCCGTAGGAAATGCTGTGAAAGACGACAAGTAACGTCCACGATATCGTGAACGTCTGCTAAATATCGTTCTTTCAATTGCATATCTGAAATTTCCTACGTTTCAACTTGCATGACCGATAGCAAACGCTAAATTAATTTTCCACAAAAACGGAGTCAAACATCCACTGATATTTTTATCCGTTGCAAATATAGTAATTATTTTTATACAACAAATATATTGTTGTCATTTTCTTTTTTCTTTCTGAAAATGTATTCAAATTATTCAACTCCAATAATGCATAGCGGAACTTTCTAATTTGGGCAAAAGCCTTAAACATATAGTCAATTATAAGTACTACGTTCTTGATTATGCAAAGATTATTGTGGATAAGTTTACGAGTGCAACGCCCCTGTCCCAGTGGCAGCGGCTTGATATATAAGAAGTGTCACGGAAAAGGTATGTAGGATACTTAAAAAGATTTGCATTTTTCCATTATCTGCAAGTATACTTTAAAAATAATTCTGTATTTTTGCAAGGTATACAT
>OWJF01000617.1_pt1 | contig 17852 bp, 10 predicted proteins | sample 1732941 | NCBI WGS metagenome assembly OWJF01 (sample SAMN05065770, study PRJEB22554) | human gut metagenome | biome: ENVO:2100002; feature: ENVO:00000062; material: ENVO:00002003 | host: Homo sapiens | place: USA
CATCAAGCGCATTTGGAAACAAAGTGTGCTGAAAGATTTCCAGCATTCTCAATACGTCAAACTTGAAAATGGATATTCTGCGCATGTCTATGATATGGAAGTGATTATCGACATAGCACTTCAAATGGATACATACCAAGCATTGCTTTTTAGAAGATGGCTTGTTGAAAAGATAGGAAATCGCAAAGAATGTCAAGCTACTTCAGGAAAGCAGGGGCGAACGACGATTATCGTGATGAATGGAACGATGCCGAGAGGTATCAGTTAAGCATTACACCTTAATTATATAATAGCGTACAGAGAAGAAATACCAAATGGTTGTATCACTCTGTGCGCTTTTTGCTTTCTATTTGTAGCGCAGTTTGCATATTTTGGAATGTTTGTCATCTATTACGGTGCGCTTTCTTATACAAAATAATCGAGATATTCAAGCGAATTGGCTTAAATAGTCTTAAATTTGTGTTGCAGTATTTATATTTCCTGCCATTTCTTGTCTTTTCTCAATAAATTTTCGTATTTTTGCAGTCGGATTGTATAGCCAGACCGCAGTTGTCGCTGTAAGACGAGTTCTTTCATGATAACCGAGTCGGCAGCCTACGCCGTGCTGAGTGTAGTGAAGTCAACCATGACATATCTATACGAAAGCGGGCTTTGGGTGGGAAGACAATCCAGACATAATGGAAGGCGTTTATCGACGCTGTGTTTAAGACTTCCTGTAATCTTGCAAATTCACAGTAAATTGTTGTCTTGAACGTAGTCAACGGTAGATGTCCCGGGTGTGATTATATCAATCCCGTGGAGACCTGTAAGCATGGATTGTGTCCTTTCGGGCGCAGTCTAATGTGTTATTAGGTCTCTTTACGGACATGATTTTCATATCGGCGTGGGCTCTGACGTTGTCTGTTCAACAACAATAGGCAATTGCAAGAGCCTCAGGAAGTGGAATGGACAACAGGACGATTCCACGCTCTTTTTTTCTGTCGCAATTTAACGGATTTCTGTCTAGAAAAAAGTTAGCACCGATATGAAAGTCGATGAATGGACATCAGAAGATGTGCACACCCCAGGAGGTGGTGAATTCCCTCCTTGCGCTGGACTTACCTCCAACGCCCTCCCCGAAGCTCAAAGCATAGTTTCCGCCAAGAGTTCACAAACAGGGGTGTCCACCAGAAATGCCCATATAGCAAGTAAGCCTAAAGCACAAAAAGAGGAAGATAGCCCTCATTGGTATGCCTTACGTACCACATACGGTAGAGAGAAAAAGGCATACGACTACATGACAGCCAAAGGCATCACTGCTTTCTATCCTACTACAGATACTGTAAAACTTATAAAAGGTAAGCGCAAAATTGTTACCGAGTCTCGTTTACCAAATATCTTCTTCGCCTACGGTACAGAAGAACAACTCAAATCTTTTGTTTACGACAACGTAAACCTCCCATTCCTTCGTTTTTATTATCGACACGTCCACGTTGGTCGCAGAATAGAGAAGATTCCTATGATAGTTCCTGACTATCAGATGGATAGTTTAAAAATCATCTGTGCTTCCGATGCGGACAATACCATCGTGTCATTAGTCGAAGTGCCAAAGTTCGAAAAAGGACAATTGGTAAGGGTTACAGATGGAGCGTTCAAAGGAGTGATAGGAAGAGTTGCGAGGTGGCAAGGACAGCAGAGGGTTGGAGTTGTGGTGGATGAATTGGTGACTGTTGTTACAGCGTATGTGCCGAGTGCGTTTATAGAATCAATAGAATAAATACCATTTTTATTATGCAAGAGCATACTTTAATAGCCAATTCTGGTATTCAAATCATAACATTTCCATTGAGTATAAATACTCAAGAAAAGTTCAAAATGTGGTATCATGAATGGTATGATATCGAAAACGGAGAATGGCGGCTTGATCCTGTGTACGAACTTCGTACAGATGACGAGTGCTATTATTATAACAAACAGAAACTCCATAAAGGTGGTTATTTAAGCGACCCTACTATAGAAATTGATGTCAACGAACTTAAAAGCGATGATATTTTACCATTGAGAATAGAAGATGAAAATTGTCCAGGTGTAAGGGGCGATATATTCAGCCTTACATTCTCAGACAGAGACAACAAGTTTTCCATGTTTGAAAATGCTTGGCTTCCTGTCCCATATTTCTTTAAACGCACTCCCAAGCGTTTTAAGTTCGGCCCATTAAATTGGGTACGTATGAAATTAATACCAACAAGAGAAGAAAAGGGAATAAAATGGTACAATGTAGTTCTGGCATTCGATACAAGAGCTCGTTACGAGAGTGACGAATATGATGAATGCCCCGTCTTTCCAGATGCGTTTAGAGGCGAAATGGATTTCGAATTATGTAGTAATGAGTTCTATCTGATGGACTATTGTTCTCCTAACAATAATTGGAGTTATATTGATGAATATTTGTTGCACTTGGTTCATCCTAATGTTCAACGTGTATCTCAATTAAAAGGTGCGAACGTGAGGAAAATGTCGTATATCGCATCGTACATATTCTTAATCAACTATCTTGCTCAAAAGAATCTATTCCCCAAGGTTAAACTTTACAAGGATACCGATGTCGAAATAAAGGATGTTGATATGGTTGTTGATATAGGAAACTCTCGTACAACAGCACTTTTAATAGAAGATAATACCAATTTTAATCAAGTAAGACAGCTTGAACTTATTGACTATACAAATCTTGTCAAAGAAGTGAACAATTCACTTGTAATCAACAAACATAACGAGCCTTTCGATATGCGTTTGGCTTTTCGTAAAGTTGACTTTGGAAGTTTTGGCATTAAAGACAGCAAACAATTTGTTCATCCGAGCTTAGTTCGTTTAGGACAAGAAGCCAACGCACTTATCCATTTGGCTACAAACACCGCAGATGATATGGAGTCTTTGTCTACCTATTCAAGTCCAAAGAGATATTTGTGGGATTGGAGACCAAATAAAGAAGAATGGAAATTTCTTGTTCTCAAAGGCGAAAAGGATGACCATATTTTGAACCTTCGTGGTATAACAAATCAGTTGAAAAGTGACGGAAGTATAGATTTGTCCGGAGAAAGCGGCAGCTCGTACCACTATTCCAGACGTTCTTTAATGACATTCTCTTTCTTGGAAATGTTGGTGCAAGCTCGTACACAAATTAATAGCGAGGAATATAGGTCTAATCGTAGTGGGTTTGGAAAGCCGTCCATTCCAAGAAAAATACGAAGAATTATTGTAACTTGTCCTACCGCTATGTCAAGGGTGGAGCGAGAGGCTCTTGTACATTGTGCTAAAGATGCAGTAATCTTATTGGATAATTTCGATTATAATAGCCCTGTAGAAAATCCACATCCAGGGAAATCGGTAGACGTTGTCCCTGCCATTCGCTCTATGAAAGATGACGATGGACTGTGGTACTATGACGAAGCGACATGCTCCCAATTGGTATATATGTATGGGGAGGTTGGACAAAAATACAAAGGATGTTGCAGTGAGTTCTTCAATCTCTATGGAAAAATAGAAGGTGGCGACAGCCAGCCTTCAATAACTGTTGGATCTATTGACATAGGTGCAGGAACATCAGACTTGATGATTAGTAAATATACTTATTTAAAAGGTGATGTTACAACCATTACACCAGATCCTAAATTCTACGATAGCTATTATTTTGCAGGAGATGATATGCTTTATGCCCTTATCAAGAATATTATGCTCCTTGATGAGAATAGTGCATTCAGAACAGAATTAAAAGACTTGACAACTCAACAATATCGTCAAAAGATAAAGAATTTCTTTGGAGAGGATTATAACGGACAAACTATAGCTGATAGAATATTAAGAAAAGACTTTAATATTCAATATTCTGCACCGTTAATGTGCCATTTCTTGGAGTTGTTGAAACAAGGCTGCAAGGATTGTGTTGTCAAATATTCAGATGTATTTTCCGAGTGTCCCCCTAATGAGACAATCATAGAGGAATTCAAACAAAGATTGAATATTGACATCACATCACTTTCTTGGAAATTCAACAAAGAGATGGTTTCAGAAGTCGTTCGTAAAGAATTTGAGCCATTGCTTAAGAAGGTAGCAACCATCATGTATTCCTATGCTTGTGATATTGTATTGCTATCAGGCCGTCCAGCTTCACTTCCTGTAATAAGGGATATATTCCTAAAATATTACTCTGTTTCACCAAATAGACTCATTGTTCTCAACGATTATTACGTAGGGGATTGGTATCCGTTTGGTGAGAATACTGGCTATATAAAGAATGCAAAGACCATTGTGGCTATGGGTGGTGTCATTGGACATTATGCATCGGAACTTTCAAATCTGAATAAATTTATCATCAATTTAGATTTGCTAAAGAAGAATCTAAAGTCAACAGTGAATTATATTGAAGCCTCTCGTGAGGGACAGCCAATTGAATACTTCATAACACCAGACAAGCACCGGGGCGATCTGACTATTAGCAGTATCCCTCAATCACTCCATGTTCGTCAAATAGGGATGGATTCATATCCAAGTCGTGCCTTGTATTCAATAGACTTTAACCGTCATAAGATGGCTGACAAGATTCGGAAAAAGGCCATTATAAATGACGAAGACTGTCCGACTGACGCAAAAGTAATAGGACTTGTAAATGAAGCCATTGATGTTTTGAAAAAACGAATGCCATTTAAAGTAACAATTGAGCGTGACATGGATGACAAGGAAAATCTTTCCATTTCGGCAATAACGGATAAAAATGGTAATGATGTAATGGATGGTAATCTTGAAATACACATCCAAAGCCTTGGTGTTGACGAGCAATATTGGCTTGATTCAGGTGCGTTTGATTTCTAATCTCTAAAAATGGAATTATGCTACAAGATATAAAGCAACATTTAGATTTAGTTGATGGCTCTATTGCATGGGCTAAAGAGTTTGGAAAGGAATCTTTTCCATACGATGTTTTTAAGGAATATCGTCGCAAACTCAAACGCATATATGCAGCCTTGGAAGAGAATTGTTCTGCAGCAGCTTATGGCGAAAGTCAGGTAGGTAAGTCTTATTTGATGAGTAGCCTGTTGTCTTCTCCAAACTCGCCTTTTGTCATCACAAATGCAGGAAAATCATATAGTTTTATAGATGATATAAATCCGAGCGGAGGAAACAATGCCAAGATAGAGTCAACGGGTGTTATCACTCGTTTTACTCTTAGTCAAGGTTGTTCTACAATGCGTGACTTTGTAAAGGTGCGCAACTTGTCTGTTGTGGACATCATTCTTCTCTTGGTTGATTCGTATTATAATGACATTAAAATCAATCAAGATAGCGTATTGCGTTATGATGATATAAACAAGGCTCTTGAAGATATGAATGGGCTTTGGGCATCAAAGATTGTTGCACAAAAAGAAATAGACGAAGATGATGTCAAGGATATTACAGATTACATCCACGATGTAATAGGGAATGCTGCGGCTGGTGTAAATCAATCAAACTTTTGTAAGATAATTGCTCCTGTAATTCAATACGTTTCCTATGACAAATGGGTTAATATATTCAGTCTTCTTTGGAACAGGAATAGTGAATTAAGTCACTTGTTCAGTGTCCTCATTAATGAATACAAGAAGCTTAACTTTCAAACGGATATTTATATACCATTTGCTGCAGTGCTCCGTGAAAAAGGAACATTGTTGAAGATTGAATGGCTTGACACTGTTTGCGGTGTACAGATAGATACTGGACATGATGAAATATATACAGATGTATATAATTCAAATGGCAATATCCTTGCTCATGATTTTCATAAAGGAAATCTTTCGGCACTGATCGCAGAACTTACCTTTGAATTGCCGCCTTCTGTTGCAGACGACAGGAATTTTTTGCATAAACTTGACCTTCTTGATTTCCCTGGTGCTCGTTCTCGTGAGAAATACAAGGAGCAGGACATTCATACAGTTCTTCCCAAGATTCTTAGAAGAGGAAAAGTGGCCTACCTGTTCAACAAGTACTCTCGCTCATTGAGGATCAGTAGTGTATTATTCTGTCATCATAACGACCAAAAGGCGGAAGCTACCATTGGGGAAACTATAAATAGTTGGATTGAAGACAATATTGGTTCTACACCAGAGGAACGAGCCAATATGCTCAATGACACAAATGGTATTGCACCATTGTTCTTTGTTGCAACAAAATTTAATATCGATTTAGAGAGAACAAAGACTGACAATTCCTCAAACATAGACAAACTTGATGCACATTGGAACAGGTTCGATACCGTATTCCCAGAAATTATTAAGCCTAACAAATGGCTTGATAATTGGGTAAAACCAGGCGGATTATTCCGAACTACAGCTTTCCAAAACATTTATCCATTACGTGATTTCTACTGGTCTGGAAAGAATGGTGTATTTGATGGCTATAGTGATGGTGCAGTCAAGTCAGAAGAGAAAAGTGTTCATACGTATGCTGATTATCCGGACTATTTTGAAAATCTGAAACAAAGCTTTCTTAAGAATGCCTTTGTACAACGTCATTTTGCTAATCCCGAACAGACATGGAATGATGTTGCTACTATCAACAATGATGGTTCAAAGGCCATCATTCGTAATCTTGACACTATCGCAAGTGTACTCGAAGATGCAAGAAAAAAGAAATATCTTGCACAATTGGCTAAAATAAAGTCTGAGATGTATAATGCACTTTCTGTTTATTTTGAGCCAGAAGATAAGGAGGCAAAGAATCAAAAGGTAAAACAGATAGCCAGTGATATAAGAATGTCCCTTATTTTAAGTGTTGGCGAGAGGCCAGAGATATTCGGTCATATCATAGACAACCTCATGGTGCCAGTTGGTGATTTGCGAAGCATTGCCTATGATATTATCATCTGCCATACCGATACTCCAAAAGACTTTTCTATAATAAACTTTATACGCAAACAAGCGGACATTAATCCATCGGACAACAAGAAAACGAACACTCAAAAATTATGCGATTTCTTTGGCTGCGAAAAAGCAACATTAGAAGATGCGTTAAAAGAACGTGGCTGTACCATTGCAGAGGTGGTTTCGAGTGAAACGGAAACCTTGACAACTGTAGCGGATGTTGTCACCAAACATATTGTTGATTATTGGAATGCCTATATCAATAACAAAGTTAAGGTTCTTGAGCCGATGCTTCCACATTCAGATGAGGTAGTCTTTATGCTCTCGGCATTACTGAAAAAACTTGGGATAAAACGTATCCTTTCGGAACGAATAGACCGCTATTGTAAGGTATTCAGTCTTAATGAGCAACCAAACGCTATAGCTGATTATGCATCATTGACACTCAACAACTTTGTAAGTTCTGTCGGGCGCAAATATATTAACGATGAGGACGTTGACAATATTCGTGCGAAAGCAGATAAGTGTCACATTAAAGTTGATTTGAGTTCTTCTGCATGGAATGTAGTTAGAAAACCTCAACCATTATTACAAACTTTGAGCGCATTTGATGCCGCAGCCGATATAGATACTGTTGACAAACTAACGTTAATGAAGCTTCCACTTTGGGATAACTTCCAACGATGGGAGAATTTGGTAACGATAGGTCTGCTATATGCAAGTGACATCTCTCATGTTGACCCAATAGCCAATGCTAAAATTAAAACAATCATTGATGCTTGTGAAACTTTATATAAAGGATAAATAAATGGCAGGACATTCATTTTTTGGAAAACAAAAACTCTGCTATACAGAGGTGTCTGATTTTACCGACTATCAAGGTATAGGTCACGACCCCATGTACAAGAGATACGACAGTATTTTCAGTGTTGTAAAAAGGGTTATACCTATAAATCTGCAACATTTTCTTGCGACTCCAGAATATATGGATGATGAAGATCAGATTTGTTGGCATATAGAGAAATGGCAGCAGCATCCCACCCGTTTGAGTGAATTGTCAGGAGCAGAGTATGACAGATATAAGGGAATACTTGATGACACCATAAAAATATACAAGTCCTCTATTATGGATTTAAGTGGAGAGGATTTGCAGATTATGGCAGGTGCAATTAAATATGTCAGTGAAGATAGGGTATATTGTACAGATGACAAGGTGTATCTTGTAGCATGGGGTATGACTCCTGATGTGCGTCAGCACAAGGTTGTTGGCTCCGTGATTCACGACTTTGAATACACCAAGAAATATAAGATTACATTCGATGCTGGCGAACATGGAACAATTTCAAAACTTGACAAAACCATCAGTCGTGCCGAAGGATCGATACTTTCAAAATTGGATATACCTACAGTGGATGTTTGTGAGGGCTGGAATTTTACAGGGTGGATACCTTCGCCTATTGGTCAGAGAGTAAACTCCAATATGACTTTTACTGCCCAATATGACGAGGTCGTTTCAGAAACGCCTGCTATTCCTCCAATATCTCCAGAACCTTCAATCCCTTTAGATTCTCCAACAGAAGAACCTACGACAGAACCAGAAGATGTTTTCTACAATTGCCGTTTTGAAGCAGGTGAACATGGTTCTATTGAAGGTTCGTCTTCATTTAGAAAAGCTGCCAACACTACTTTGTCAAGTGGAGAAATACCTATAGTTACACCTAACAAAGGGTACAAGTTTACAGGATGGAACATATCTCCAAACAATATCCTCGTAGATGAGGATAAAGTGTTTTTCGCCCAATACGAGAAAACTTTGCCTTGGTACAAAAGATGGTGGCTGTGGTTTGCAGGATTGTGGACTGGCAAAGGTTGCTTAAAATGGTTGTTATGGCTGCTTCTTATAATATTGTTGATTTGGTTGCTATCATGGCTACTAAAAGGCTGTGGCCACCATTCGCCTGTAAACGGCGTTGTTCCTATTGATACCATCACGAGAGCGGATGGTTCTCGTGTTGATGATAATGGAGCGGTAAGACCGATTACCGGAAGTGACGGCAAGTTGCCTGATGACAATACGGTTGTTGCTCCAGTCATGGGCGAAGGTGGTGAAGAACCGCCTATTGTCAAGCAACCTGGTGTACCCAATATCATTGCCAATCGCCTGTTTTTGTATATGGAAAATGAGAACGACAATGTAGATGCATTGGCACGTGACTTCAAACAAGCGTATCCAGATGATAAGTATAGCATTATTGGATATGACAAGGAAGTAAAATTGCTTGTCATACAGATTCCAGAAAACGAACGTGACCAAATTCGCAAGACCATAAACAGTAAAATTCCTAATCATAAGTTCATTGTTTTTGACGAGGAAGTGTATGAACTGCATGGTCAAATCAGTAATTCGACAGAAAATGTAGGTTGGCATTTGAATGCGATACATCTTAAGCAAGGATGGACATATACAAAAGGTAGCTCAGATGTAAAAGTTGCCATTGTAGATGATGGCATTCAAGCAAGTCACCCTATGTTTAAGGGAAGAATTGTTGACGCATACAATGTCTTTACCCAAAATAATGCTCTAAGTCTTGGAGAAGGACATGGTACACATACTGCAGGATTAGCAGTAGGTTCGGCAGATTACTTTTCAAAGGGGGCTTCAGGTGTTGCTCCCAACTGCCAGATAATGCCTATACAGGTATTTGACAATAAGCAGTGTCCTTTGTCGGCTCTCATTGCAGGAGTAATGTATGCACTTCACCATGATGCAGATGTTGTAAACATATCCATCGGTCCTTCTTTCAAAGGTTTGAATGTGCTGCCTGTTGAACAACAAGCAGAAATTGCCAAGACGCAATTCCAAAATGTAGCTTTCTTATGGACTCGTGTTTGTAAGCTTGCAGCCAAGAAAAATACAATTCTTGTATTTGCTGCAGGAAATGACGACATTCTTACAAGTATTCCACCAGAGAATCGCAACGCTTCTTCTATAGTTGTAACAGCAGTTGATAAGAGGCTATATCCAACAGTATTCACGAATTATGGTCCTTGTTCCGATATTTCAGCTCCAGGCAAAGGTATCTATAGCTCATTTCCTTCTAACACCTTTCAATCATGTGATGGAACAAGCATGGCTGCGCCAATAGTTACTGGAACTATAGCTTTGATGAAATCGCTTAAAAAGGACATAACTGTAGCGCAAGCACGGAATGTACTTTATAAAACTGGTGCTGATGTTTACGGATATATTCCCCCTATGGTTTTGGTTGACAAGGCTTTGATGGCTGTTAAAAATGGTGACTTCAGTGAACCGACAGAACGGAAAATAAAACCTGTACCAGAAGGTGAAGGAGATGAGTCGGCGGCGAATAGGCAACAACCTATAGTAGACACACCTCCGAGTGCAAACACTGATACGCCTACATCCCAAGGAAATGAAACTGACTATGATGCTATTCGCAGAAAGATAGCAGAGTATAAACAAAAGATAGAAGAACTAGAACGTTTACTTCCGCAAAAAAGATAGATATGAATAGAAAACTTAGATTTTCGTGGGGACACATTGTGGCGTTCCTCGCACTGATTTTTATTGCGTATGTCGTTTTCATGGGAGCGACATACTACACCGTTGGTAATTATTGCGCAGGTTTATTTACCATGGGATGTTGTGTCCTTTTAATTGTTCTTACTGTATTAGGGGCGCAAGTTCTAAAGGGTGTGGATAAGAAGTTTCACAGGAGTATTATTTGGGAACGCATATTAGTAGCATGTTCTCCATTTATTATTATTATTGTTGGTGTTCCTTTCTCACATTTTTGGACAGTTCAAAGTTCGGAAGATGAAATCATCCAGCAGTTTGACAAATCAATTAAGGCTTCTTTGGGTATATTTTCAGATTATGACTCGTATTCGGATTCCAGAATAGAGCAACTTAAGTCTTCCTTAACATCAACAGTTAACGATGACCAACTCATAAATAATAGGATTACTGAGTTGTCACTATACTTGAAAAGTTCGACAAGAAAATCCATTGATGAGGCAAAAATTTGGATTAATAAGGTTAGTGATTCTCCTTCTGTATGGAATGTTTTTCTTTTCGGAAACATCTCCACCATTGAGGGAGCAATAGAACAATGGACAGAATCCTTAAACACAATTTCTCAAAAGTGTATTTCTTCTGAAACGGATGTCGATCCATTTTCCACAGCAAACATACATAAAGAGAAAGCACTGAACGGACTAACAAGTTTGAAAAGCTTATATCAAGAAGCAAAGGCTCCAAACGCATTAGCGATAACGACATTGCTTATTTGCTACTTGCTGCTTTTGTGCCCATACTTCGTACAAGAACGCCATTCAAGAAATATTGAGACATTCTTTGGAAAGGGAAATTATCACAAATCAGTTTCTATAGATAAAGCAAACAAAAAGCAAGGGACTAATAGAAGTAAATACGACTCATTTTGATTATGAATACAAAAGACAACATATTAGACAATCTTTCCGAGTATAGTCCACGTCAACTTGCGGAGTATGTAGACAAGGGCGTGATTACTTGGGACGATATGCGTGATACAGGCGATCTTACGCCGTCATTACGCAAAGCTATTGAGGAGCAAATTTCACAAATTGCTCAAGTAGAAGACAAGGATTGGGAAAGGGCACTTGCTGCTGGTACAAAATCGGCATTTCAAGAATATCTTTCAAAGTATCCTTCTGGTAAGTTCACTGATGCCGCTAGGGGCAGAATTTCCGATTTAATAAGAGAAGACAACAAAATCCAAATCGAAAATGAATGGGATTCTCTAGACAAATCGGACATAGAAGCATTGCGCACTTTTATCCGTGAGAATCCAAGGAGTCCGCATGTTACAGAAGCACGCGCAAAAATCAACGAATTGCAAAGAGAAAAGAGGCGCGGTAACGGAACACGTTTGGTCATCTCGGCGATTAGAGAAGGCTATAATAGCAACCGTCCTGATCTCAAGATACCAGAGTTGCTGAAAACATACCTTAACTCCAACAGAATTTCATCTCATGATATTGCAACTGTTATTGGTGATGACAATAATATTATGGAGGCAGAAATCGTTCAGACTCTGTGTAATGAAGGAATTATCGAGTATGATGATTTGGAAAATATCAGCGGCATAGACTCAGTTTTTGTTGACAAATTGATAGATTTTCAGTCAAGTGATGTTCCAGACCTGCCACCTGCGCAACCTTTGGAGGAAATTAAAAAAGATTATACCGAGGTGTATTTCTGGGGCATTCCATCATCAGGGAAGACATGTGCCTTGGGTGCTATTATGAGTGCGGCGAAGAATGGAACCAATGTTAAGGCAATGCATCCTGATGGAAATTGTCAAGGTGCGGCATATATGATGCAATTAGCAGATTTGTTCGACCCAGAAGCCGTTTCTGTTTTACCTCCCCGTACAGACGTACAAGATACCTACGAGATGCGTTTTACTCTTGTCGGTGAAGATGGTCGTGAGCATAAGTTAGCATTTATTGATTTGTCTGGTGAGTTGTTTACATGTATGCATCTCAAAGCCTCAGGTTTGCCATTTGAGAGACAAGAACAGGCGGATGCTATAAATACTCTTGACAACATCCTTGTTAAAAACAGAACCAACAATCGTAAGATTCATTTCTTTGTTGTTGAATATGGTGCACAAGACAAAAAGATTAGAAGCATGAGTCAAGACTCTTATCTTCAGGCAGCCATTAGCTACATAAATGAAATGGACATATTTGATGAATTTACAGATGGTGTCTATATGATTGTTACTAAAGTTGATAAAGCTAATGTTGATGAGTCAGAGTTAGGTACACATCTTGCGAATTACATCGAAACATACTATAAAGGTCTTTATGGAGGCCTTGTTGATATATGCGAAAAGAAAGAGATAAATGGTGGCCGGGTATCAAGATTTCCGTTCTCTATCGGAAAAGTCTGTTTCCAAAATCTGTGTATGTTTGACAAGGAGTGGACACATCGTATAATAGAAGAAATAAAGGAACGCTCCTATGCAGAGAGAGCCGGCCGATTAGGTAAATTAACAAGAATGTTTGGTAAATAATATGGAAAAGAATAAGTTAGGTATTGTTATTAATACGACAAAAGCTAATAACCGCACAAGCGGTTTTAGAGCCATTTATCGTTTTAATGATGATGAATGGTCTTCGGTAGTGCGTGATACTGGGGCTGAATTGAAGAAGGTGACAAACAATTCTGCTTCAGTTCCAATTCATTTCATCCAATTCGAAAGTAATGGATGTTTCTATTGCATTATGCAACCTATTGCAGGAAGAAATGATTATCAGAGTGCATGGATTTTCATCCATAAAGACATTCTTCTTCCCAAGGGAGAGTTGTCTTCAATAATACAAAAGGTTGAAGAAATCTTGTCTTTCGATGTTGAGGACAAAAAGGCAGAACTAGACAATCTGTTCGAAAAGCCTTACCAAACAACCAACAACCCAAGCTATTCTGTCAGCTCTGGGGACACCTATGCTGTACGCTACTATGGTAAAGGAACAGAACTTGTGTACACACAGAGTTCGATATTGGAAGATTACCTCTATCAATCAGAGTATTGCAAATATAAGTCCGTATTCTTAATAGACAAAGAAAGTGGGCTGCAAGTTTCTGATGCACAAGACTTGTCTAACACAAAGCTTGAAAAAAGCTTTGTGATAGAACTTCCTTCGGAACGTTACGGTTTCAAGCATAATTGGGGAGCGAATTCCTTAAGGGTAACAGAAGGTGCCCAGGTGAGAGTTAGATGGACACGCTCTGGTTATGCCCCAGTGGATAAGCAAGGAAGATGTAGTGAGGATTTATTGATACAAAAAACAGACATGAAGCGTTCCTTTCGTCTTGAGTTGTTTCGAGTTGTTGACAAAGTTACAGGGAAAACTCTGAAAGTACGACCCATATTTATTGGGAAATATTGGGTGGATGATAGTAAGAACCCAACTGTCTTTTACTTCAGAGAAGATGACTTGAACTGTGTATCTTGTCGTGTTGATTTACAAACTTATGAGCCATTCAATGGCACATTAGATCTTACCCAACCAAATGAGAAAGGAGAATTCGTTATAGAACTCCAACCTGAGAACCATGAATATAAATGCTGCATTGAAACGAAGATTCCTGACGTTCGAACCATCGAGTTTGTAATCAAAACACAATATAAGCTTAAAGGCTCAGAGATTCCCGGATTCCAATTCGAAGGGACTCCGTCTGAAACAAGAACAAATAGACTTAAAGGTGCTCATAAACAAGCAGCGATGCCTCCTATCGGAAGAGATGCAATGTCTGTAAGACGAGAAGATTATACAAGTCAAGAAAGAAAAGGGAATTCCTCAAAAGAACACCACGGAAAAGGTACCCCGTGGTTAAAGTATCTAGTATACACAGTGATAGTTGTTGTAATCATTGCATGCTGTTATTATGGATATCAGTATATATCCCCATCTGACAAACCACAGGAGTCAGAAATCGCAAGTGATGAGTATGATGATTCTACATCTGATTGGGAGTCAGCGGTAGAGTATTTGCGACAGAATAATACAAAATGGATTGAGTCAGAAATGGAGAAATTCCCCGACTTAAAAGGAGTGTACGCAATGATTCGGGATTTCCAATTCAAAGAACTTAAGAAGTTCATAGATGATCATTCTGACCTGAAAAATATCAACGAATGGGAACGTCTGTATAAGATTGTTGAAGAGAATAATAATAAAAAGGGAGTATGGTCAACTGATGGAAGTATAGATGTAGAGAAATATCTAAACACAGATTTTGCGTCTAAGCCAGACGCAAAAGAAAACGACATACCATCCGATTCTTCTAACGGTGTTGAAGACTATGATTCAAATCATTCATCATCCGTAGTTTCTGAAACTACTAGTAAAAATAATAGAACATCCAACAACAAAGGAAATTCAAACGGCAAAGGGAACTCTACCAACAAGAGTAATTCCGGTAGCAAAGGAAATTCTAATAACAAAGGAAATTCCAATGACAAGGAAACTACCAACAAGAGTAACTCTGGTAGCAAGGGAAGTTCTAAAGGGAATAATAATCAAGATAATTTGAACTAATGAACAAATCTCTTATAAAATCGCTGATACTTGCCATTGCAATAGCAGTGGCAGTAGGTGGTGTCTTATTTTTTATCCAAACAGTAGTAAGTCCACCTGAGAATATAAAAACGGAAGATGTGCATACGGCCGACATCCAAAAGTTTTCTAATTCTTATAATCCAGACACATTGGAATTAAAAGAGGCAGAGAAATTGTTTGATGTTATAGCTGACCGCGCTACATTGTACAGAGAGGATTCTTTGATAGACCAGAAGTCATGTGACAATGCAATATCTAGTTCTGCAGAAAAATTCTCCGCAGCATTCGTAAAATGGTCGATGTCTAAATTTGGACAATCCATATGGAGTCATAGTGACCATGTCGTTATGACAAAGATAATATACAAGCTGCGTAATGTCACGATTGCTCAAGGTTCGAAAAAGGCTTTAGAATCTACTAGTCTTGCTGTACTTACAAAGATAGAAAGCATTATCAGTGAATATGGTAATGCCTGGAATGTTGCTAAGCAAACATCTTTCAATAACTACAATGATGCATATTCTAAACGCAAAAATGCAGAGTCTTTGGCAACGAAAGAATATCTAAAGAATTGCGTCAGGTTGGTAAATGCATTAAACTCAGTGGGGCAAAAACTCGAATTGTCTTGTTATTATCAGCTTAAAAGGCGTGTTGATAATTTGCAGAATTTGTACTCTTTCGGAACAAAGAGTGCTTATGATAATGAGTCTAGCAAGGTGTACGATTTAATCCAAGAGTTCGAGAAGACGAAAGTTTTTGGAGTTAGCACTTCCGCACATGCACAATCTCTTAAGAATTCTCAGGACTATTACGATAGATCTGCAGAAAACTATACATGGAATGAATAAACAAACAAGGAAAATGGAAAAGTCATTTAGGATTATCTATACGCTTTTGCTTTGCCTTCTTGCAGTTTCTGCAAATGCTCAAAAGAACAAGAAGGACAAGGATGAAGTAAAGATTTCTGCTGCAAAGTATGACAAATTTCGTGATGACATAAAATTATTGTCCGATAGCACGAAAACTTTAGCAGATAGCTGCACTTCTCTTAATTCTATTATCCAGAATTTACAGAAAGAGAAAGAGTATTTGGATGATGTTATAAGAAATAATAAAAAGGATATAGAGGAGAAAGTAGCTATTATTGGAGAAAAGAATGCGCTGATTGCATCTATGCAACAACAGCATAAAGCAGATAGCTTGACTATGTCCACAACGCTCCTGTCAATGTCTGAAATGCAAAAAACAGCGGATGAAACTTCTGCTAAATATGCAAATGGTCGTTTGTATTTCAAATATGATGCCAAACGAATCCAAGGATGCATTGATGACTTTAACAAGATAAAAACTGCATCAGTGAAAGAGAAATTCAAACAATTGCCCAATTTGCTGAGCAACTACGAAAAGTATTCAAATCAACTAAAGGCATTACTCGAATCTGCTCAAAATGACCCTGATAGAAAGGTAAGGAATAAAGCTGAAGAATATAAAAATAAATATAGCAGAGAGATAAGGAATTCTGTCTACTATTCGAACTACTATGCAAGGCAAAATTTGGGAACATGGAGTATCCCCTATTTAGACAACATTATAGAGGTAACGATGTCCATCCTTAAAAAACATGATCCAGGACATAATGACCCAGTGAATTTCAATTCATTAATAGAAATGCTTTAATCGTTCTTCTATATATCGCCTAATTTTAAGATAAAGAACTAAGGTCAAGTGTTTTTCGTTATAATTATTGCAAGCTCAATAAACTTCATTTATGCTTTCTACCAATAGTGGCACATTCGCTTTGATATATTCATTTCTATTTCTTCTTGTAGAATCTTTTGTTTTTGTCAAAAAAATATCAAGAATGCCTTTGGGCTGCATTGAGAGTATTTGTAATGGGCATCATATTGCACTTAGCCGTAGCATAATGAATTTGTCAAGTTGAGATATTATATAATCTCAGTACACAATCGAAAAGGATGGTAGGATTCATACTCTTGCCATCCTTTTTGCATAAATGTACAACTTATGACAATACTATCTTGTCACATAAAAATGTGTTTTTTGTGACAAAATTGGTAAGTATATGAATAGTACAGCTCAGAAAATAGAAACCTCAATAGAGGAGCAAGGTCTTTGCTTGAACCAAACGAACAAACTTATATCCGAAGCATGGTGGAAGAATTGTTCCCTTCCATTCAAACTACACTTGTTGACAGCCAAGTGACAACGGCATTGGCAAGCAAGACTTTCCTTGAAAAGGCGTTCCTCTTGCATGAACTGTTTTCTATGGAAGGGTGGGGTGATATAGCGGAACGCAAGTCAAGACACCTATATGATTTGTCAAAAATGATGGATGAAGACTTTGCGCTAAAAGCTATCGGTGATGATGATCTTTGGGAATCCATTCGCCATCATCGAGAGGTATTCACAAGCGTCAGAGGCATGGACTATACTCCCGATGTAAGAAAACGAATAGTACTTGTTCCTCCCTCAGAGATACAGGCAGCATGGGAACAAGCCTACAAGAGCATGTGCTCGTCCATGATATTTGGCGGTAAGCCAACATTCAAGGAACTCTTGGAACGAATGCATGAATTGGAAAAGCGTTTTCACAATGTGTAAAAAAATCCAAGTGTAACAAGCGTAATAAGGTTCAATTTCATAAAAATTTCATGTAAAGGATGGTAGGATCGTATTTCTTGCCATCCTTTTTCTGTAGGAGCAAACTTCGATGTCGAGTTTTGTTCTGTCTTTGCTACCGTAATTCCCAAAAATTATAAGTTTATGTAACATATCGTCAGATTGGAACATGGGGAGCCCGACTTCGGAGAGGCTACCAACCCGGCA
>OWJF01000626.1_pt1 | contig 17780 bp, 17 predicted proteins | sample 1732941 | NCBI WGS metagenome assembly OWJF01 (sample SAMN05065770, study PRJEB22554) | human gut metagenome | biome: ENVO:2100002; feature: ENVO:00000062; material: ENVO:00002003 | host: Homo sapiens | place: USA
TTTTGAAGATAATGTCTAATACGGTTTCTCCTATTCCTATTACTTTACGCATGGTCTTGTCTTTATTATCTTGGTTGCAAAGATAGTGCAAGTGAACGGAATGACAAAACAAAATACGCAGTTTTTGTTTTTCATTCCTGAACGCAGCCCATCTTATTCAAAGATAGTGCAAGTGAACGGAGAGATAGTGCAAACGAGGGCAATGTGAGCTTGCTCACAAATTGCCGAGTGTAGCCTGTCTCATTAAATGACAAAAGAAACGGCCTTATTTTTATTTATTGTTTTAATTGATGTTGAATAGTTTTGCAATTTAGGAAAAAATAGTTACTTTTGCAGAAGAATAAATAAAAAGATGTGAAACTGAGATATTTTTACGTCAATAACCTAAAAGCTAAGCCATAAAAACTAGACCAAAATGACTCGAGAACATAAAAGTTTAGGCAATTTCGTATTGTGCTTGATAGTAATAGTATTGATACTGTTATTTATCAATAATAGGGATAGCCTACCATCGTTTAATATGAATAAGAATGCTGATACCAATTTGGATTATTACGATGATAATCCTAACAGCAACTCGAGCAGAGATAATATGAGTAGATATTATTCTACTCGACATAGTAGAAATATTGACTTTAGATATAATAATTGATATATATATAATATGGGACCTTTTGTGGGTCCCTTTTTTGATATGATGAAATATAATATTGCAACTCTTGACAATGGACTAAGAATAATCCATTTGCCAAATACTTCGAAGATAGCATATTGCGGATACCAGATAAAGGCTGGTACTCGCAACGAGAAGCCTGGCGACGAGGGCTTGGCTCATTTCTGCGAGCATGTTACATTCAAGGGCACTCAAACTCACACTTCTACAGCTATCATAAACAAGCTTGAGAGTGTGGGGGGCGATCTTAATGCCTTTACGAATAAGGAAGATACCGTTTTCTATTCTGCCATACCTGTAGAGCATTTCGCCAAGGCTGTGGATGTACTCTCGGATATTGTCTTCTATAGCATATTCCCACAGGCGGAGATAGATAAAGAGGTAGAGGTGATATGCGACGAGATAGAAAGCTACAACGATTCGCCTGCCGAACTCATTTATGATGAGTTTGAGAATCTGGTATTCAAAGGTCATCCCTTAGGTCACAACATTCTTGGCTCAGCAGATAGAGTTAGAGGTTTCGCTACTGCCGATGCTATGCGCTTCACTCAGCAATACTATCGCCCAGATAATGCCATATTCTTTGTGTATGGCAATATTGATTTCAAACGATTGGTAAAGACCTTGGAGAAGCTAACTCCAAAGCAACTGCAGGAAAACGTGGTTGATGAGGCTCTGGTGGTGGCAAACGGTAAATTGCCCGAACTAACGATACTTAACCACGACACCCATCAGGCACATGTGATGATAGGCAACCGAGCTTATTCTGCCACTCATCCTTTGCGCATACCTCTATATCTGCTCAACAATATGCTTGGCGGTCCTGGCATGAATGCTCGTCTGAATGTTATTCTGCGTGAGCGTCGTGGACTGGTTTATTCTGTAGAGAGTAGCATGGTTTGCTATGGCGATACAGGCTTGTGGTCAGTATACTTCGGTTGCGACCCACACGATGTGAACAGATGCGTGAGATTGGTAAAGGGCGAGTTCAATAGATTAATGGAAAAGCCTTTGCCTGAGAAGACTCTTGCTGCAGCCAAGAGGCAGATTAAGGGACAGTTGGCTGTGGCTTGCGACAACAACGAAAACTTTGCTATCGACTTTGGTAAGAGCTTCCTGCATTTTGGCGACGAGAAGGATATAGAAAAGCTATATCAGAAGATAGATGCCGTGACAGCCGAACAGATACAACAAGTGGCGAAAGAAATCTTCGACAAAGACTCTCTCGCCACCTTGGTTATTAAGTAATACTTTGGCAGTTAAATACCTTTTTTATTCCTTCGCTTATGCTCTTTAGTCCGAAGTCTTCAGGATTAATATCCTTGGGCTCAAGCCACATACATTCTGCAGCATCGTCCATGGCTTTTAGCTGCGATGTGTCGGCAACTTTGCATTCGAAGAACAGGTCGAGGGTAGGAACGTTTAACCCACTATATAAATAGGTGTTGGGTAGTGAGAACAGAAAGCGACATGATGTCACTATCAAGTTTGTCTCTTCCTTAACCTCTCTTGTCACTCCTTCTTCTGCCGTCTCGCCCATATCGGCAAAGCCGCCAGGCAAGTCTAATGTGCCTTTAGCCGGCTCGTAGAGTCTCCTTGTTACCAGCAGCCTACCTTCTGCATCGCGTATCAAAGCCACATAGGCTGCACTTGGATTCAAGAATTGCTCAAAGCCGCAGTCTTCACACTTCTTGCTTTTAAAGCTGTTGGATATATATCTGCAGCTTCCGCAACAAGGACAATATCTAAATATGTCTAAAGAGCTCATAGCATTTTCTACTTCTTATCGATTTCCACCTCTGTTATAGCGTCGCCTATACATCCGTTAGGCATCTGAATTCTCAGAAGGTCGCAGATGGTAGCTGCAGTATCAATGATACGAGTAGGAGTTGCGGTACGACCTTGGCGCACGTGCCATCCCATGAAAATCAAAGGGATATGTGAATCGTATGGGTTCCAGTTGTAGTGAGAGGCACCACGATATTTGTCGTCGTATGTCCATGTGAAGCCAGCAGGACGAGGCAACACCATGATGTCGCCAGAGCGATGAAGGTTGTAGCCATTTATCACACGCTCTCTTACTATCTGTGGCACACTTGCTGTTGCGGCATGCTCCATGTCAACAACCCATTGCAAATCCTTCTCCTTCTTCAGTTGCTTTATCGCGAAAGCCTTCACCTCGTCGGCATCAATATTGTTTGCTTCGAGCCATCCGTGGTTCAAGTAAACGCGGCAATCCATGATAGAGCTGATATATTTGCCCTTTTTGCCATATTTCTCGGCGAGCTTAGCGTTTATGTTGGCAACAACCTTATAGCCATCCCAGCCTACAGTAGCAATCTTGTGTTCGGCAAGATAGTTAGGATTGTGGCATCCACCATGGTCGGCAGTAAGGAACAATAGGTATTGTCCTCTGCCCACTTCCTTGTCGAGGAAGCTGAGGAAATGTGCCAATCCCTTGTCGGTAGCCATGTATACAGCCTTGTTGTCTTCGCCACGTGTGCCATATTTATGGCTCATAGCGTCGGTCGATGAGATGCTTACGCATATCATATCCGTATACTTTCCTTTGCCCAGCTGCTCATTCTTTACAGTAGCTTCAGCCAAGTCGAATGTCATTGTAGCGCCTTCAGGTATCATCTTTGGGTCTGTGCCTGGCTTAATCTTTATTTTGCCATTAAACTTATCTACCCATTTAGGCAATTGTGGCATATAGTATGTGCTTGTAACAAACTTGCCAGCCTTTGTGTCGTACCAGTATGCAGCATTTGCCGAGCGACCAGCAGGAAGTATGGCTGCTCTATCTTTCAAAGCTACGCCAATAACCTTGGAGTTGAAGTCGGTAGCAAGGCGAATTTGGTCGCCAATAGTTGTCGACAGCAAATTGCATGGCGACATTCTGCCTGCATCATTCTTTGAACCTACCGACTCTACGGTAGTATCCTTGCAGCAATACACATCTTTGCCATCTATCTGGAAGCTGTTGCCAGCTATGCCGTGAATGGCAGGTGTGGCGCCTGTATACGTACTTGTATGGCCAATAGCCGTTACCGTAGGCAGATAGTTAATCATGTTGTTGTCGCATGAGAAACCCTCGTTGATAAGACGCTTAAAACCTCCGTCGCAATATTGGTCGTAGTAATAATTAAGGTAGTCCCAACGCATCTGGTCGATGATGATGCCTACTACCAATTTTGGTCTTTTGATTTGTGCATTGGCAGCAAAGCCCGTGAGGGCTAAAGCCAATAGCAGAATGAACTTTTTCATATTGTTTGATAATGTTTGTGGTGATAGCTTATACGCTTTTACAGCAAAGCCTTAATCTCAGCATCGATATCCTTTATCTGAGCATCACGTTTCTGCAAAACGTTGTTCTTGTCGATAAGGAAGTATGTAGGAATGTCTCTTACGTTGTACATACCAAGTTCTGCAGCATTCAAGCCGTCGTCGGAATGAACGCATACCCATGGCAAAGCAGCCACACTTGTCTTCCAGAAATGCTCGTCTGGGTCGATGCTTACCTGATAAATCTCGAAGCCTTGAGCATGATACTTGTTGTATAGTTCGCGCAACTGCATGATGCGAGCTGTACTCTCCTTTGTTGCAAACAGATGGAAGTCGAGCATCACCACCTTACCCTTTAGGCTCGATAGCTTTCTGATGTTGCCCTTGTTGTCTGGCAAAGCTATGTCGATAACGCCAGTATATTCCACCTTGCTTGGGTCTACGGTCTGCTGCTGTTCAGCCTTCATGATGCGGATATTCTTCAATCCTTCGATAGCTATGTTGTGAAGGTTTAGTCCGCGCTCAGCCTTTGGATAATAAGTATCCCAGCTTGTAGCTACAGCAGCAAACACCTTTACATCGTCTTCGTTGCTGCGAGGGTTGAATACCAAAACATTCTCATAGCCTAATGCAATTGTCTGGAATAGAGCAAAGTAGGCGTATGCCTTCATAGGCTCTTTGAAGATGTAGTTGTTCTTCACGCCCTCTTTGTATTGTGCGAGGATAACTCTTATAGAGTCGCGCATAACATCGTCGTTGAGGTTGGTGTTTCTTACAATATTATTAATAGAAGCCTGAAGAGCCATCTGGCCTATTGCCAGTTCCTTAATCTTTGAACATTCGTCAGAACCCGAGACCTCGTATTGGCTTGCCATAGTAGGGTAGGCAGCCTTGATGGTTACATGCTCCGTAGAGTCGGCAGCAACATTGATAATCTGACCAGCTATACGCAAGCGATAGAACTCAGGTGCAGAAGGAGCATCTACAGCAAACGAAAAGTTGCCGTCGGCATCAAGTTTGGTAGAGTCGACAACAACAGCGCCGTTGAGGCTCATGTTCTCAAAATACAATAGTGAATCCTTAGCGTCGGTAATGTTTCCGCTTACCTCAAATTTCTTGTTACTACAAGAAACTGCTCCCAACATCATTAATGAAACGGCGAGAGCAGAAAGTGTTTTTGATATATTCATTATTTTATTCATTTATTTCTTTCGACAAAGATAATGCAAAAGAGTGGAATGGCAAAACAATCGATAAAAAAGACGTTAAAACAGAGCAAGAAATCAAAAAAAACACATGTTTATTCTTATTTCTTCGTTTATTAATAATAAAATAGGTATATTTGCACGATTTATATTTTTAGATGTTTGACACAATCAACAACATTAAGATTTTTAGATGAACGTAATTACGAAAACAGTTCAATTGCCTGATGGAAGAACCATCACAATTGAGACCGGAAAAGTTGCAAAACAGGCTGATGGTGCTGCGGTTCTCCGCATGGGTAACACAGTGCTTCTCGCAACTGTTTGTGCAGCAAAGGATGCAGTTCCGGGTACAGATTTCATGCCTTTGCAAGTAGATTATCGTGAGCAGTATAGTGCTGCAGGTCGTTTCCCTGGTGGCTTCACCAAGCGCGAAGGCAAAGCCAGCGACGAGGAAATCCTTACCTCTCGCCTTGTGGACCGTGCTTTGCGTCCACTATTCCCATCAAACTACCATGCCGAAGTTTATGTACAGGTAATGTTGCTCTCAGCCGATGGTGTTGATCAGCCAGATGCCCTTGCTGGTTTCGCTGCTTCAGCTGCCATGGCTTGTTCAGATATTCCTTTCGAGCACTACATCTCTGAGGTTCGTGTAGCTCGTATCAATGGTGAGTATGTTGTTAACCCTACATTCCAGCAGATGGAAGAGGCTGACATGGATATCATGGTTGGTGCTACTAAGGACAACATCATGATGGTGGAAGGCGAGATGAAGGAAGTTTCTGAGCAGGATCTCATTGGCGCACTCAAGGCTGCTGCCGAGGCTATCAAGCCTATGTGCGAGCTTCAGTATGAGTTGGCTAAGGAAAAGGGTACTGACGTTAAGCGTGAGTACGACCACGAGATCAACGACGAGGAACTCCGTGAGCAAATCAAGTCTGAGCTTTATAAGCCAGCTTACGATATCAATCACCAGGCTCTTGAGAAGCATGCTCGTCAGGATGCTTTCGACAAGGTTTTGGCTGACTTCCTTGAGAAGTATGACGCTGCTCATACCGACCTTTCTGAGGATGAGCTTGAAGAGAAGCATGCTGAGGCTACTCGCTACTATGATGACGTTTTGCGCGATGCTATGCGTCGTTGCATCCTCGACGAGGGCTTGCGTCTTGATGGTCGTGCTACTACCGAGATTCGTCCTATTTGGTGCGAGGTTTCTCCTCTTCCAATGCCTCACGGAAGTGCTATCTTCCAGCGTGGTGAGACTATGTCTCTTTCCACATGTACTCTCGGTACAAAGATGGACGAGAAGCTTATCGACGGTGTGCTCGAGAAGAGCTACCAGCGCTTCCTCCTTCACTATAACTTCCCTCCATTCTCAACAGGTGAGGCTAAGGCTCAGCGCGGCGTAGGCCGTCGTGAGATTGGTCACGGTCACTTGGCATGGCGTGGTTTGAAGGGTCAGATTCCTGCCGACTTCCCTTACACAGTTCGTTTGGTAAGCCAGATTCTCGAGTCTAACGGTTCTTCTTCTATGGCTACTGTTTGTGCTGGTACCCTCGCTTTGATGGATGCTGGTGTTCCTATGAAGAAGCCTGTTTCTGGTATCGCTATGGGTCTTATCAAGAATCCTGGTGAGGACAAGTATGCTATCCTCAGCGATATCCTCGGTGATGAGGACCACTTGGGTGATATGGACTTCAAGACCACAGGTACCCGCGATGGTTTGACCGCTACACAGATGGATATCAAGTGCGACGGTTTGAGCTTCGAAATCCTTGAGGAGGCTTTGATGCAGGCTAAGGCTGGTCGTGAGCACATCCTCAACTGCATGATGGAGACAATCTCTGAGCCACGTGCCGAGATGAAGCCACAGGTTCCACGTATCGTAGCTCTTGAGATTCCTAAGGAGTTCATCGGTGCTGTTATCGGCCCTGGAGGTAAGATTATCCAGCAGATGCAGGAAGATACTGGCGCTACAATCACTATCGAAGAGGCTGATGGCGTAGGTAAGGTTCAGGTTTCTGCTCCTAACAAGGCTTCTATCGATGCAGCTCTTGGCAAGATAAAGGCTATCGTTGCAGTTCCTGAGGTAGGCGAGGTTTACGAGGGTACTGTTCGTTCTATCATGCCTTACGGTTGCTTCGTAGAAATCCTTCCTGGTAAGGATGGTTTGCTCCACATCTCAGAAATCGACTGGAAGCGTCTTGAGACAGTCGAAGAGGCTGGTATCAAGGAGGGTGACAAGATCACAGTTAAGCTCCTCGAAATCGATCCTAAGACTGGTAAGTATAAGCTCTCTCACAAGGTTCTTATTCCAAAGCCAGAGGGATATGTAGAGCGTGAGCGTCGTCCACGTCCAGAGCGTGGTGAGCGTCGTCCTCGTCCAGATCACAACAACGGCGAGCGTCAGGAGCGTCGTCAGCCACGTCGCTTCGAGCACAACAACCGTGAGGACTATCATGATCCAATGGCAAATCGTGAGCCAAAGGATTTTAACGACAGCCTCGATCGCAATTCTGATATCGATTAATCAACAATAGGTTAACATATCCTTTAAGATGCCTGCGTAGCAATAAGCTATTGCAGGCATCTTTTTTATCCTTTATTATTTTCATTTTTATAGCTTATTATCTATATTATAGCTTATTATCTATATTTTTATAGCCCAATATCTTTATTTTGCCCCATTTCAACGTGTAACAATTTATCCGTTACAACGTTTTACGCTGTTTTTTACGTATTGACACCTTGGCTAATCAACAATTCTCTATCTTTGCATCATATTAATATTCTCTCGTTTTCAGATAAATAGATTTCTGATAGATAATAGTGAATGATAAGACTTTAAAACGAAACACTAATACTCTTTCAAACTGATATTCAAAACATATAGTATCGTAATTTAAAAAAAGGATTAATAAATTTGATGCTATAATGCAGACAAACATGACGATCATTCCGTAAGGAGACTTTGTCGCGAAGACAGGGTCTCCTTTTTCGTCTATGACCTATAAAAACAAGTAACCCCACATTGCCTTACAATTAGGCAATGTGGGGCTTGTTTGATAATTATATATGTGTATACTATTCAAATAATCCGCCTGAATATGTGTTGCGTCCCATGTGCTCGTAGGCAAGTGGTGTAGCCATACGTCCGCGAGGAGTACGCTTTATGAAGCCTTCCATGATGAGGTAAGGCTCATATACCTCTTCTATAGTTCCTGCATCTTCGCCAATGGCAGTACCGATGGTAGACAATCCAACAGGACCACCCTTGAATTTATCGATGATGGTGAGGAGAATCTTGTTGTCTATCTCGTCAAGACCATATTGGTCGATGTTTAATGCCCTTAAAGAGAGGTTGGCAATATCGCAAGTTATGGTGCCATTACCCTTTACTTGAGCAAAGTCGCGCACACGGCGGAGTAGGGAATTGGCAATACGAGGCGTACCACGTGAGCGACGAGCTATCTCTAATGCTGCATCATCTTCGATAGGCACACGCATAAGCATGGCGCTACGTTTGATGATTCGCTGTAGCGTTTCGGGATCGTAGTATTCCAAGTGCATATTGATGCCGAAACGAGCTCTCAGAGGTGCTGTGAGCATACCGCTACGTGTGGTTGCACCAACGAGGGTGAAAGGGTTTAGGTCTATCTGTATGCTTCGTGCCGATGGACCTTTGTCTATCATGATGTCTATACGATAGTCTTCCATAGCAGAATACAGATATTCTTCCACTATAGGCGACAAGCGATGAATCTCGTCGATAAATAGCACATCGTTAGGTTCAAGCGATGTTAGTATACCTGCCAAGTCGCCCGGCTTGTCTAATACAGGTCCGCTTGTTATCTTAAATCCTACGCCAAGTTCGTTGGCTATGATATTGCTAAGAGTTGTCTTGCCGAGTCCTGGAGGACCATATAATAAGGTGTGGTCGAGAGGCTCGCCACGATATTTGGCAGCTTCAACGAATATCTCAAGGTTTTCTACCACCTTGGGCTGTCCGTTGAAATCGTCAAATCTCAGAGGTCGCAAGGCATTTTCAAATTCTTTTTCGCCCTTGCTTAGCCTTTCTTCGTGTATGTCGAAATCTTCTGTCATTTAATTGTCTATGTGTATTATGCAACTGCAAAAGTAAGGCTTTTATTTCATATCACCAAATGAGCAGTCATTTCACTTCCTTAAATCCGACTGTCTTTATGCCATTATCAGATGGCACACACCACCAGCCATGCTCTTCACCATGCCCTTCATTTCGAGAGTAAACATTAACGACGAAACTTTGCCTATAGCGAAGCCCGACTTTGCAGACAATAGATTTATCTGTAGGTCGTTGGTTGTGGTGAGGATGTCTACTATATGTTGCTCGTCGGCAGAAAGGTCGGGGAACAGCTGTCTTTCTATACCCTGCTTCTTGGCTTCTCTGAGCTTAGCATCATTCTCCCAGCCCATGGCGTTGACGAAGTCTTGTGCCGAAGTTATCAGTTGTGCCTTGTTGTCTCTGATAAGGTTGTTGCAACCTATGCTATAAGGCAATCCTATGTTGCCAGGAAATGCAAACACATCCCTGCCATAGCTGTTTGCTATGCCCGTGGTGATAAGTCCGCCGCCCTTTTCTGCGCTCTCTACTATGATACAAGCATCGCTCATTCCTGCCACAATACGGTTTCGCCTAACGAAGTTCACCTTGTCGGCATTGGTGTTGATAGGAAATTCTGTTAGCAGTCCTCCTTGTTTCACCATCTTGGCAGCCGTATCACGATGACCAGAAGGATAGATGGTGTCGAGACCATGAGCCAATACGCCTATAGTCTCCATGCCTGCAGCCAAAGCGTTGCGATGGGCACAGATGTCTACACCATAGGCAAGTCCGCTAACTATCAACGTGTCGGGGCATGCTATCTGCAGTTCTTTGGTAAACTTCTGGATGATATCCTGGCCGTAGGCAGTAGCATGGCGAGTGCCTATGATACAGATTATTCGTTTGGCGTTGAGGTCGGCATTGCCCATATAATAAAGCATCACAGGAGCATCAGGACATTCAGCCAAGCGCTGAGGATAGAGTGGGGAACTTATGGCAAGCGGTTTGATACCATTATCCAAATCCCATTGCAGTTCGCTCTCTGCCCATTTCCTGTGGCTCTCAGCATTCTTGAAAGCTTTCACCAGGCGTGGCGTAGCTTCAGGTATCAGCTGCTTGATGTCGCCACTTGCCTCGATAATCTGCGTTGCCGAGCCAGCTTGCGCATACAGCTCGTGTAGCCCCGTGAGGTTATAGTAGCCGATGCGCGACAAGATCATCGCATTTAGCGTTTCTTTGATATCTATATCCATGATGATAGTGGTGGAGCTATTCCATAGAAGATGCGAAGTAAGGCGCAAAAGCCTTATCGTATTCCTCGCTATTACCTAATTTGCCATTTATGAGGCATACCAATTCTACTGTGGCGCGACAAGATAGCTTATTATCAGCCTCGCGGATGATATCTTGGTGGAAGATGTATCTCACACCTTGTTTCTCTATCCAAAGCTTCGATATCATAACGTCGTCGCAACGTAGAGGCACCTTGTATTGTAAGTTCATACGTGCCACAACAGCATCTACACCCTTCTCGTGCATCTTGGCAAAGCTTAGTCCAGCTTCGCGTAGAAACAAGTGGCGTGTATGCTCCATATAGTGTAGATAGTTGGCGTTGTTTACTATACCTTCGATGTCGCACTCATAGTCGCGAACCTCAATCTTTGTTTCAAATATATATTTACTCATATCTTTTTTACTTTTCTACTTTTTACCTTTTTACCTTTCAGATATTCATATCCTATTCGGCAACGTAGGCAGTCTTTGCGGTCGCAATATACCTTTTTTAGTTGTATTAATGCTTGTGAGTCGGAAGCGGTATCGGCATGCAGTCCCACCTCTTGCCACATCCTCACCACCATATTGTTCTCCACCTTCAGCTGGTCGAGCAATTCGAAAGCCCTGTCGCATAGCTCCTCTTTGCCTTTGTATCTGCCGAAAGCAAACAATATAGGAACCACAACATTTATTATTAGCACATTTATCGATTGCTTCGACATTTGCTTGGTGTTCTTAGTGCTTTCTTGTCCGAAGTTGTAATGCGTCTGCCAATAGTCGGTAGGCGTGGTTGCAAATAGCGATTGCAGAGCCTTGATATCCTTACATTCCAACAGTTGACTAAGATTAGCCTTACGAGCGAAATAGAGATTTGCCAATTGCGATATTCTTATCTGCGGAAAGTTCTGCGGATGAAGCCTTAGAAATCGCCATAGCTTGTAGTCTATAGGTTTCATTGAGAATTTGTGCGACAGATATTTATATTCTCTGCACAATTCTATGTAGTGAGCATCTGCAGCAGCCTCTTCTCTATACCTTTCGGGTATGGCTCTTGGGTCTAATAGTCCTGCTTGACCTAAGAATATAGCTTCTATCTGCATTATGTCGTCGCGATGGTGAGCCACACTCGATAGTGGAACATTTTCAGCCCATGTCTCAAAGGCATCGCTATTTATGCCGAAGCCAAAATATCGGGCAAGGGTAATGAAGTAGGCATCCTCCCACGAACCATTACACTTCTTCAATCTTTCCGTTATGGCGTCAGTCTTCTGCTCCAATCGTTCTGTCACCAGGGCGCTCATCCACGAGTGGACAGTTAGCGAACTTAGTTCCGGCACAATTTTATAGCATGGCGGATAACTGTCGGTAGAAAGCAAGTCTTTGTAGTTGTCTGCCACGCTCTTTGGTACCTTTATCTCAAGTTGAGGCAGTAGTCTGCCGTCAGAAGTTTCCACAGCCGAGTTGGCAACTTCCACCACGTGTAGTATCACGTTGTCGTATCTCGGATCTTTGTCGTGATTGTGCAGATACCAGTCGGTAGACTTGTCGTGTATTTCAATATTTCCCACCCACATGGTGCCGTCAATCTTCACTTTGGCATTAAAGAAGTCGGGACCTGCATTGGTGTTATGCAGTCCTGTATCAATTATTTCTACCTCTTTGCCTTCGGTAGTGGTGAGGTCGTAAGGTTGGAAAAGTTTATGTTTCCAGCAGTAGTGCAGTAGTTGTTCCATAAACCGATAGATGTTAATAATGTTGCAAAAATACAAAAAATAATCCTTAAGTAAAGACTTATTGTATGTTTTTCTTTTGCTATTTCACCTAATTAGCTTATCTTTGCATGCAAAATACTGACATATCGCACGTTAGGCAGATATGTCTGCAAACAATATTGAACATAAAACACAAAAAACATGAAAATTGCATTGATAGGCTACGGCAAGATGGGCAAGATGATTGAGCAGATTGCTAAAGACCGTGGACACGAGATAGTAAGCATTATAGATGTAGACAACCAAGAGGATTTCGATTCTCCAGAATTTGCTTCGGCTGATGTTGCCATAGAGTTTACAGCTCCACAGGCTGCTTACGGCAACTATCTTCGCGCTTTTGCACATAATGTGAAGGTGGTTTCTGGTTCTACAGGATGGATGAAAGAACATGGCGACGATGTTCGTCGTATGTGTACCGAAGAGGGTCAGACTCTCTTCTGGGCTTCTAATTTCTCTATTGGTGTAGCCATCTTCTCTGCCGTAAACAGATATTTGGCTAAGATTATGAATGGCTTCGAGCAGTATGATGTGAAGATGGAGGAAACACACCACATCCATAAGCTTGATGCTCCAAGTGGTACAGCCATCACTCTTGCTGAAGATATTGTTGAGAATCTCGATAGAAAGACCGACTGGGTGAAAGGTGCTGTCAACTGGCCTGACTCTCCAGAGAAGAATGAGGCTGCTGCTGAGGCTAAGCCTACAGACATTGTTATTGATGCAGTTCGTCGCGACGAGGTGCCAGGCATTCACGAGATAACCTATGACTCTGATGCCGATGCCATCACTATCTGCCACAATGCACACTCTCGTAAGGGCTTTGCTCTTGGTGCTGTATTGGCAGCAGAATATACCAAGGATCACAACGGATTGCTTACAACAAGCGATTTGTTTAAGTTTTAATACCATTAAGCCTTCCACTCATCAGTACTGATAAACGATAGTGGAGTGGCTTCATAACAATAATATATTGCTCTTTAGCACATTACAAAACAGAAATGATTGATAAGCAAAAGAAACAACTGAATATGAAGGCGCAATGGACCAAGTTGTCTATTGTGTTAGCCTTGTATCTACTCTTCTTATTGTGGGTGAAAAGCTGGTGGGGACTTCTCGTAGTTCCTTTTATCTTCGATGTTTATATCACAAAGAAGATACGTTGGCAATGGTGGAAAGACTCCGAAGGACCTGTAAGGTTCATCATGTCGTGGGTAGACGCTCTTGTGTTTGCTCTTGTGGCAGTATATTTCATCCATCTGTTCTTCTTCCAGAACTTCGTAATCCCATCTTCTTCTTTGGAGAAGAGCCTTCTCACAGGCGACTATCTGTTTGTTTCTAAGGTTAGCTACGGACCTCGCATTCCGCAGACTCCACTCACTATGCCTATGACACAGCATACCTTGCCTATCTTCAACTGCAAGAGCTATATCGAATATCCTCATTGGGACTATCGCAGAGTGAAAGGTTTGGGCAATGTGAAACTCAACGATATCGTGGTGTTCAACTATCCTGCAGGCGACTCTATCCTTACAGAGCCTGCTTATGCCAACGACTATTATAACATGTGTTATGGCTTTGGTGAAGATTTGTATCGTCAGATTTATCCTGATGCTCCATCACCAGTAGACCTTAACCCTGCTCAGCAATACGAATACTTTAAGACCGTATATGCTATGGGACGCAACTATATTGCCAACAACCCTGTGCAATATGGTAGCATCGACTCTCGTCCTACCGACCGTCGAGAGAACTATGTTAAGCGTTGTGTAGGTTTGCCTGGTCAGACCCTGCAGATAAAGAACAAGATTGTTTATCTTGATGGCAAGGCCAATAAGGAACCGGAGAATGTGCAATATACATATCTTATCAAGCTCAACAATATGTCGATGGTTGATTTCATGGCAGAAAAATATGATGAGCTACGCAAAGACCTTGGTATCACCAACGAAGACATAAGCTCGTTGTCACGCCTTCATGGTTCAGATGTAGATAGTCGCTATCTGCTCAATGGCGCTATCTTGCAGCAGTTTGATGGCTATATGCCTTTGACAAAGCGTGCTGCCAACGAATTGAAGAAGCAAAAGATTGTTTCTGCTATTCGTCAGGTCACAGACAAGGATATCTATTCAGGTTCGCTATATCCTCAGAATGCCGTAACTGGTTGGACTCGCGACAACTACGGTCCTATCTGGATTCCTAAGAAGGGCGAGACTGTTCATCTCTCTATGAGCAACATCGCTATCTACGAGCGTCCTATCAAGGTATACGAAGGCAATAGCCTCGACGTTAAGAACGGTCAGATTTATATTAATGGTAAGCTTGCTAATAGCTATACCTTTAAGCTCGATTATTATTGGATGATGGGCGACAACCGTCATAATTCTGCCGACTCTCGTTATTGGGGATTTGTGCCAGAAGACCATGTGGTTGGTAAACCAATATTCATTTGGTGGTCAAGCGACCCTGATAGAAATGGCTTTGGTGGTATTCGCTGGAGCCGATTGTTTAACTTTGTAGACAATATAAAATAAATATTTTGAACCAAGCGCTCAAAACACTTTTGGCGCTATTTGTGGCAGCAATAGTGATGCTCGCCATTCGCGCCTATGTATTTACCATCTATACGGTACCCGTGAATGTGGACATCCATATTCACAAGGGTGACCGCGTAGGGGTGCTTCATTGGCTCTGTTCTGACATAGAACGAGGCGATGTTGTGGTGTTTGGCGACTCTATAAAGCAGATAGGAAAGATAAAGGCGGTGCCTGGCGACTCGGTTGTTGTGAATGGAGAAAAATATCTTATTCCTCATCAATGTTGCCATCGTTGCAAGAGTACCGACTGCCATACCTACTTACTTAATGTAGGTACAACAGAGATGCTCGTGCAGAAACACGACGTGCTTGGCAAGGCATGGCGACTTTATTGATGCTTGGTCATTATATTTATTGATTTCTTCCCCTTAAAATAACTATTGTTATTCATTTGCAACTCATGCAGACAGCTCTCCTTTCATCTACATATTTCGGTCCTATACAATGGTATCAGAAGCTTTTTAGATACCAACGGTGTATAGTGGAACAGCACGACAACTTTATCAAGCAGACTTATCGCAACCGTTGTGTTATCTCGGCTACACAAGGTGTGCAGGCTTTGTCGATACCTGTAGAACCTGCTCCGCAGACTTCTGTAAGTGGAAAGGTAGCTATGAAGGATGTTCGCATCAGCGACCATGGCAACTGGCGCCATCTGCATTGGAATGCTTTAACGTCAGCTTATGGCGAGAGCCCTTTCTTTGAATATTACGAGGATGATATTCGTCCGTTCTTTGAGAAACAATACACGTTTTTGCTCGATTTCAATATGGAGACCACAGCAAAAATGTGTGAACTATTGGATATAGAGCCTAATATCGTGCTGTCAGAGGAATATCTTTCGGCAGATGCTCTTACGCAATCATCGGCTAACGGCGATGTCGTTAGCGACTTCCGTGATGCTATCCGTCCTAAGCGTCCGTTAGAAGACCTTGAGTTCTCTCCAAAACCTTATTATCAAGTGTTTAGCCAGAAGCATGGCTTCCTGCCAAACCTTTCTATCCTCGACCTTCTTTTTAACGAAGGAAACGAATCTGTGTTGTTCTTATAGCTGAATGATAGGATAAATACCTTAATTTTATACATTTAGATAAATATTTGGCAAAAACTTGCTGATATTAAAATAATTTATTTAACTTTACTGCCGATATTTATTAACTAAAAACTATATCGGTATGAAAACAAGACATTTTTCTGTAGCAGCATTGATTCTTGCTACATCTTTCTTTGCAAGTTCTTGCGTAGGTTCTTTCGGACTTTTCAACAAACTAGCTCAATGGAATAAGTCGGCTACAAGCTCTAAGTTCCTCAACGAAATCATCTTCATCATCATATCTCCAGCTTATGCTGTTTGCTCACTTGCTGATGTTGTTGTTTTCAACTCTATCGAGTTCTGGACAGGTAGCAACCCTATGGCACATAATGTAGGCAAGACAATCGACGTAATGGGTCAGGACGGCAAGTATTATGCTGTGACATATCTTAAGAACGGTTATGAAGTAAAAGCTCCTACAGGCGAAATAACAAACTTCCTTTACGACAAGAATACTGATTCTTGGTCGCAGGTTGTTGATGGCAAGACAGTAGAGATGTTCCGTTTCAACCATGATGGTACTATCAAGGTTAATGTAAACGGCAAGTCTATGGATGTCGCTCTCGACGAATCAGGCGTTTACGAGGTAGCTTCTGCTGCAGGCAAGAGCATGCTTTGGGCAAGCAGATAATAATAGCTTTTATAATAAACAAATAAGTGGTAGTTCGAATCATTCGAACTACCACTTATTTGTTTATATAATATAGGCATTCTACTAAAACTCTATAATATTCTCTCCTTTCCAATCGGTATTGGCAGAGATACTGAATTTATAATTGTCGGCTGCTGTTGGTGGAGTTATATTGGTAAAGAAGCTACCTTTATAGCGTGTAATCACATTTTTGCTCACAGGAACTTCTTCAAATGACCTCATACATATAGTCTCGCCCGAAGCATCGAGAGCTGTTACTGTCATCTTTAGCTTCTTATCTTCCGACTGTGGAAATGTATATACCTCGTATGTGTTTACACCAGCCTGTATATTCCTTATTTCCGTCTGTCTGCTGTTCACGGCTCCTGCTCCAGTAAAACCGCTAAGGGTAGACGAACCGCCTGTATAATAGAACTTCAGTTGCTTAACATTTTCAGGTATCTCGTCGGTTATTTCGAGGCGGAACATGGCAGTAACTCTTTCCATTACCACATCTATATTGTTGCCGCCAGCCTGCAACTCAATCTCTTTATAATAATGGAAAGTATCCGATAGTTTGCCATCAAACGTAATCTTGTTTATATCTGTCGTTGTGGCATTCTTTTCGTTTGAATGGGCAACGACAACCAGATAGTATTTACCTTCAGCCAATTTTATTGTTACATCAGCAAAATCGGCATCTGTAGATTTCTTATTTACCGAGTATACTCTTTGACCTTCTTCGTTGTAAAGAGATATAGTAAGTTTTGTACATACATTGCCTATTGGCTCTATGGCTCGTGTGCCCTTAGCGGTAGCATCCTGATAGTTTGCATCTGCTATTCCGCCTATGTGTATAGAAAGGCTTGCATTGCCTGTAGAAGAAGGTTGAGATGTTGGTGGTTCTTTGCTTAGTAGTTCGTCGAGCGATACTTTTTCGCATGAAGCCAAAGCCATAGATAAAGCTAAAAGACCTATTAGTTTTATGTGTTTCATGATATAAGTTTGTGTGTTAGTTTTTAGTGTTATTATCGCACCAAAGTTACAACTAATAATTGAATATATCCCTATTTGTTGAGAGTTTTTTCTCTATTCTCATGTAAAAAACTATTTTTTCCTGACTTCGTCATCGTGTCACCCAAAAATCTTCGTCAAAGAGTTTAGCTAT
>OWJF01000636.1_pt1 | contig 17631 bp, 18 predicted proteins | sample 1732941 | NCBI WGS metagenome assembly OWJF01 (sample SAMN05065770, study PRJEB22554) | human gut metagenome | biome: ENVO:2100002; feature: ENVO:00000062; material: ENVO:00002003 | host: Homo sapiens | place: USA
TCTACACCTATTAAGTCGTCGGCAGCGTCAGATGTGTATAAGAGACAGTCTATAACCTAATAGACAACTCTATAAAATATTCTAAAAGCACAGTTTATATAGAAATTACTTCTTATAGAGTAGAAAATGGTGTAAATATCCGGGTGAAGGATAATGGCATGGGCATATCCAAAGAAGACCAACAAATTATCTTTGATAAATTTGAACGAGCTTCCGCTTCTAAACGCACATTTACTAAAGGTGGTGCTTCAGGATTTGGGTTAGGCCTAAACTATGTTCTTCATGTATTAGAGGCACATCATGGTATGGTAACTGTTGATAGTGAACTCGGAAAATATACCGAGTTCACCATATTCTTGCCAGATCAAGATGCAAGCAATGGGGGGGGTGAAGAAGAAGGATTAGATGGACTCTATCAATGAAAAGCCTACCCCACGTGTGGTCTCTATTTGCACAAACGGGTCTATTTGAAGATCTTTTCGAAGGTTTGTTATGACAACATCAAGTCGTCGGGCAAGATAGAAATCTTTCTCGTCACTTCCCCAAAGGATATTCTGTATGGTCTCCCGCTTGATGATTGCATTTTTGTTCTTGGCAAGAAGTTCTAATGTCTTTGATTCTTGTCGTCCCAATTTCAAGCAGATTTTTCCATCTTCATCCTTTAAACATGTGTGTTCTGGATCCAATATGTGTTTGCCAATCTTGACGCAATTCGAGACGTTGCGCCTTTCTATTCCTCCTTTGAGTTTTAGCAATGCCTTGACATGACAATCAAGTTCCTCTGGCACAAAAGGTTTCTTGATATATTCATCAACACCAACATGATACCCTTCTTTCAGTTTGGACGGTGAAGTGAGGTTGGTGGTAAACATAATGATGGTCTCGCCATCTAATTCACGGATATGCTTTACCATGTCAATGCCGTTCATTACAGGCATGTCAATATCTGAGATGATAACATCAGGCTTGAATGTTTCCCAAGCCTTGATACCATCTTTACCATTGCAGGCAGTTATAATCTCGTAACCACCAACGACATCTTCCAACGTGTTTTTCTCTACAAATGCGAGATTCTCGTCATCTTCCACCAGAAGTAATTTAATGTCTGCCATAGTTGTTTGTTAGTCTTTCTATTTGATTGACGGTGCCAAAGATACGAAAATAAATCCTGATAGCGGCATCAATCAGAGATTATTTTCGTGAAATATAAGCATTTAAAAACAGACCTTACTTTAAAGTAGACTCTGTTTACGAACTATTGTCTAATCGTTGATAGTTTCTATTTCTTACAATTTGGCTGGGTCATAAAACTGTAGTTTCTTCATTTCTGCTTGTTCTTCGGACGGCAGGAGTGGCAATCCATGGACTGATATATAGTTTTCTATCGCTTGAGTAGCTTCTTGCGGTTGCAGATTAATGCCTGATTCTTTCTTCTTTTCATCTACATATTCTTGTTCCGTAATAAACAATTCTGTAACAACGTGAATTAACTGTTTATGAGAATCCTTTTTATGCCAATAATTGTAACTTTGATCAGTTTTCTGAAAAATCAAGTTTTTAAAGGAATAATAATCCTCATCACTTAATCGGTATGCCTCCGTGAATTTGTCACTTACTATTTCCTGCGAATAACCAAATATATTTTGAGAAAGCTTGTCATATGTAGGCACCATATCCATTTCTATCGTACAGCATTTACGGATAGAATCAGTTGTTATTCTTCCAATAGTTTGGCTCTTCTTTTTAATATATCCAACATTAGCAGAATCTTGAATAGTATACTTTTTACGACATTCCTCTATAAAAGTTGTTCCTTCTGGCCACGGACGAAATGTTGCTTGATCGCTAAGCATAAAGGCTCTTTTCTTATCTTTGCTGATAAGCTCTTCATTTCTTAGATAACGACAGCCATATTTTCTTAAATATACTTTTTCATTTTTTAGATTGATATAGTATTCCACGATACCATCCTCGTAATACTTAAGCAAAGAATCATTGTGTTGATAACTACGAAAATATCCCTTTAATCTTACAAACTTAGGTTGCTTACCATTTATCGTAACATCTTGTAATTTTACCTGCCCTAATACCTTTAGCGGTAAAAGCAATAAAACTAAATACAAATATTTCATAATTTAATAATTGTTGAATTCCGTTGTCGCCTGCAAAGTTACAATAATTTGCGAATACCTTTTGTTAGCAAACTGTTAGATTTATGTTAATTGTGCACACTTTAAAAAGTCAGAACACAATCAATCTGAAGTCCAGAAGTTATAGAATTTAAAGAAGTTATCACTCCCTTCGGTCGTCGGTAAAGTTATAGCCAACAGCCTTGGATGGAATGTGTAGTGTACGAAAAAGCAGGAATTCCTATTGGGGAGTTCCTGCTTTTGTATTTATTGTATGAAAGTTTATTTTGCTATGTTATGCCGGGCAGTCTGTCGGATGATGACAGAATTATGAATATCTGATAATCTGTCCAGGAGTAAGCTTCTTGTCCTTCTTGTAACCATTGAGGCGGCAAATCTTTTCTACGCTTACACCACGCTTTTCGGCAATAGAGTTGAGAGTCTCGCCGTACTTAACCTTGTGGTAAAGTTTCTCGCCACTTGCGCTGGCTTCGTATCTGCCCACAGAGCCTCCGTTGACTTGCTCGCGTGTGTAGCCTCCGTTGCCCACTTTTCCACGAACCGAGTTGGCTGCAATGCCCTCGTGCTCGTATGTGTCGCGGTTGAAGTCATAGTAGTCGCCCACTACGTCCTGATTGCGGAAGTCGAACATCAAGGCAGGGTTCAGGGCTACGCCGCAAAGACGAGTCTCAAAGTGGAGGTGCGAACCCGTGCTTCGACCGGTATTTCCACCGAGTCCTATCACTTCGCCGGCTCTTACCTCCTCGTTCTCTTCTACGAGTTGTGCAGAAAGGTGACCGTAGATAGTCTCCAGTCCGTTGTTGTGACGAATAACGATGTATTTGCCATATCCGCCTCTCTCATATCTTACGATACGTACTTTTCCTGAGAAGGCAGCACGTATGGTGTCGCCGATATATACTTTGATGTCCATACCCTTGTGGCTACGGCCAAATTGCGCACGATAACCAAAGTTGCTGGTTACAACGCGGCTCTGGGTAGGCATACAGAAATGACGAAGGTCTATACGGAAATGCTCAGGCAACGATGTGGCTTTGTGAGCGTATTTATTGGAGAAATCTTCATAGAGCTCGCTGGCTGGGTTCTCACGCTCTTCCATCTGGCGATAATGAGAGATGGCTAAAGTGTCGAGCGACTTCATTCGATGATCTACCGGTGCCTGACGTGCCAGAAGGTCTTGAGCCTGAGTGGGCACGGCAGCGAGGGACAATAATACTCCTACAAAGATTTTACTTATCTTGCTTTTTAAACTCATAATTCTAAATTAATACTCTTTTAGGTTGGTCGTTCAGCATACAGAATAATAAGAATTCTGTACGGAAAATCGCAATGCAAAGTGCTCTAAGATGCGATTTTGTTATATAGACGTTGCAAATATAACAAAAATAATTCAAATAACCTAATGGATTAACATAAATTATTCGGTCTTTAACATGCTCGTTTTCACTCGTATAGCTTTCGAATGCAGTTTATATATAGGCGAATTGGCATAATTATTGCAAGAAAAGTCAAAAGCAGAATTTAACATTTTTTCTGTTTCTCGTTTTTCCTTTTTTTTACTCTTGTTGGATATCGCTGTTCTTTTGTAATTTATCCATTTTTCAGATATCTGAGCAGAGCTACGGCAGGTGAATGTCCCATGAAGATGTACTTCTTTACCTCCGGACTTGTGAAGTGGTTGCACTGTGTATAGGCTTTATAGAGTTCATCGAGATTGATGGTAAATTCCTTGCCCGAGCTTTCTCTTATACCGATGATCATCTTGGCGGTGACGTGCAGTCGGATGTATCTGATGCCTGTTACGCTTTCTATCTCTTTGATGCCTATGAGCTTTTCTCTCATTTCCTCCTTGGTCAGGTTGGGCCGTGGTTCTGGCTCGCGAACCAGTGGTTTGCGACCACGCTTCTTGGGTGTGGAGACAGGCACAGTGGCTGGCGTAGTGGGCATGTCGGGGAAGAGGTTTCCTTCAGATGTTTGTTCTTTTATTGCCATTTTTGCTTCTGTTTTACTTGATGTTGATAGCCTGTGTTGTCTGGTTGAGGGGGCTGCCGCTAACTGATGGCAGCCCAGTTGATGTTGGTTTCCTTCAGCTCTCTGAGCCTCGACCATAGTGGTGCGTACTGGGGAAGACTGCATTGCGGATCGGCCTCGATAACAGCTTGCGCCTCCTGTCTTGCCAGTTGCACAAGTTGACCATCGCGTGCTATGTTGGCTATCTTCAGGTCGAAGGCTATTCCGCTTTGCTGCGTTCCCTCCAGGTCGCCAGGGCCTCGAAGCTTCAGGTCGGCTTCAGCTATTCGGAATCCATCATTGGTGTCGCACATGATGTCGATTCGCTTTCTTGTATCCTCGCTCAACTTGTAGTTGGTTACCAGGATGCAGTAGCTTTGGTCGCTTCCTCGTCCTACTCGTCCTCTGAGCTGGTGTAGCTGAGAGAGTCCGAATCGCTGCGCATCCAGAATCACCATAACCGAGGCGTTGGGCACATTGACGCCTACCTCGATGACGGTTGTGGCAACGAGTATCTGGGTTTCTCCCTTCACAAACTTCTCCATCTCAGTTTCCTTCTCTGCAGGTTTCATCTTGCCGTGCACTTTGCTGAGGTTGTAGTCGGGGAAGGCTTCCTTGAGAGTCTCGAAGCCTTCTTCCAGGTTTTTCAGATCGCTCTTCTCGCTCTCTTTGATGAGCGGAAATACGATGTAGACCTGTCGCCCCATGTTGATCTGGCGTCTGATGCTCTGATAGAGAGAGGTCAGTTGGGTGTCGAACTTATGCAGCGTCTGTATGGGTTTTCTGCCAGGCGGCAGTTCGTCGATGACACTTACATCCAGGTCGCCGTATATAGTCATGGCAAGGGTGCGTGGTATAGGGGTTGCCGTCATGACCAATACATGCGGCGGATTCTGGCTCTTGCTCCATAGCTTGGCTCTTTGTGCCACACCGAAGCGATGCTGTTCGTCGATGACAGCCAGTCCTAAGTGTGCAAACTGCACGGTTTCTTCTATGATGGCATGAGTTCCCACCAATATCTGCACCTCTCCGCAAGCCAATGCGTCGAGTATGGCCTGTCGCTTTTTGCCTTTTACGATGCCCGTCAGCAGTTCCACCCTGATGTCCATCCCCTTCAGAAACTCCCTGATGGTTTGCAGATGCTGTTCAGCCAAGATTTCGGTTGGAGCCATCATGCAGGCCTGGAATCCATTGTCGAGTGCTATGAGCATGGTCATCAGTGCCACGAGTGTCTTGCCCGATCCTACATCTCCCTGCAGAAGTCTGTTCATCTGTTTGCCGCTGCACATGTCGGCGCGTATCTCATGCATCACCCGCTTTTGTGCTCCGGTAAGACTGAAAGGCAGGTTGTTCGCATAGAAACTGTTGAATATCTCTCCCACACGGTTGAACACATATCCCCGGTATTTGCGTCGCTGGTCGCTCGCGTACCTTAATATATTAAGTTGCACGTAGAACAGCTCCTCAAACTTCAGCCGCACCTGTGCCTTCTGCAGTTCCTGATGAGAGTGTGGATAATGTATGTTGCGGAAGGCCTCGTCGCGTGAGACAAGGTGCAGACGATGGGTGATAAAGTCGGGCAGGGTTTCTGGCAGGGCAGGAAGCTTCTCTATCAGCGCCTTGGCTATCTTCTCTATGGCGCGCGATGTAAGCCCCATCTTTTTCATCTTCTCGGTGGTGCCATAGTAGGGCTGCATGCCCATGTCGGAGAGTTGCAGCGACTGTGCGTCGTCGATATCGGGGTGAGCAAATTGGAAACGTCCGCCATAAAGCGTTGGCTTGCCGAAAACAATGTATTCGGTATCGGTCTTGTAAGTCTTGTAGATGTATTGTGCGCCGCGAAACCAAACTAAGTCAGCTACTCCGAATCCGTCGGAGAAGTGGGCTACTACCCGTTTGTTGCGTTTTCCCATGTCGAATTCCTCGAAACTGAGGATCCTTCCCTTTATCTGTACAAAGGGCATTTCCGGTGTCAACTCGCTGATGTGGAACACCTTGGTGCGGTCTACATATTTATAAGGATAGTATTCGAGCAAGTCACCATACGAGCAGATGCCGAGCTCCTTGCTCAGTATCTCTTTCTTCTTAGGACCTACGCCTGACAGGTACATGATGTCTTGGTCTAAAATACTACTCATTTTTTTAAGTGAAGAGTGAAGAATTCCCTTGTTCTTATTCTGCTAATAGGGCTTCTGCCACCTTGATGTCGAAGGGGGTTGTAATCTTGATATTCTCGCGGTTGCCTTCCACCATTGCTACCTGGCATCCTAAGCTTTCCACCACCGAGGCATCGTCGGTAAACTGAGCCTTGTAACCCTGATTGAAGGCTTGCTTGGCAAGAGCAATGTCGAAAGTCTGAGGAGTCTGTACCACACGATAGTCGTCGCGCATCACGTTTTTGCCTCCTCCACGCTGGTCTATATAGCGCAGTGTGTCGGTCACAGCATATACGGGTATGGCGGCATATTCTTCGCGGGCGGTCTCGTAGCATTCGTCTATGACTGAGGTTGATACGAATGGGCGCACACCGTCGTGTATTCCCACCACTCCGTCGGCGTCATCGGGAATAAGCGCCAGTCCGTTCTTTGATGACTGGAAGCGGGTGTCGCCACCATTGGCTATCTGGTGCTTGATGTCGAAATGATGCTCCTCGCAAAGTTGGTGCCAGTATTCCTGCTGGCTCTCGGGCAACACAAGGATGATGTTGATGTCGGGGTTGTATTCGTAGAAGCGCTCTATAGTGCGCATCAGTATGGGCTTGCCGGCTACAGGTAGAAACTGCTTGGGCGTCTCTGTTCCCATGCGCAGTCCTTTGCCTCCGGCAACAATGATTACGTAATCCATAATTTAAGTGAAGAGTTAAGAATTATTTGTTGCTCATCAGGTGTGTGTACCTCATGCCTTTCTGCAGTTCTGCCACAGCCTCGTCGCCTACGAAGTAGCTCAATATCTTGTAGGCATAGGGCAGGGTAGCAGCCGGACCTTCACCTGTTATCACGTTGCCGTCCTCCTCATACAGATGGCCAGTATACTCGGTGTCGGAAGCAAAGTATTGTTCAAAACCAGGATAGCAGGTAGCCTTCTTGCCGTTGAGGATGCCCGTGCTTGCCAATACCATAGGGGCAGCACAGATGGCACCTATGCGCTTGCCGGCCTTGTGATGAGCGATGAGCGCCTGTCGCACGCCCTCGTGCTCGTTGAGATGAGTGCTGCCTGGCATTCCTCCAGGCAGCAAGAGCATGTCTGCATCGCCGAAGTCCTTCACGTCCTCAAAGCGCAAGTCGGCTTTCAGTGTTACGCCATGAGAAGTTTCTACCCATTCGCTGCCCGTAATGCTTACGGTCTTGATGTCTACACCACCTCTGCGAAGTATGTCTACAGGAGCCAAACCTTCGATTTCCTCGAAGCCATTGGCAAGAAATTCGTATACCTTTGCCATAATTTTATGTTCTTTTTGTCTGATTATTCGATTTATATTATTACCTTTGCAAAAGTAAGAATAATAATTGAAACAGCAAAATAAATGACACGACAACCATTGAAATTTGCGATATTTGGCAATGAGTACCAGGCCAAGAAGTCTACTTCGATAGAGAAGATTCTGGACTATTTAGCGCAGAAAGGCGCCGAAATCTATGTGGAGAATGCCTATTACGAGTTTCTCACCCGCAGTCAGCACATCGATGTGAAGGCGGCAGGAGTGTTCGAGGATTACAACTTCGATGTGGATTATGTCATCTCCATGGGAGGCGACGGCACCTTCCTCAAGGCTGCCAGCAGAGTGGGAGCCAAGGGAACACCCATCATCGGTGTCAATATGGGGCGACTGGGCTTCCTGGCAGATGTGTTGCCTGGCGAGGTGGAGGCAGCCTTGGACAGCTTGTATGCCGGTGAGTGCCAGATAGAGGAACATGTCGTCATTCAGGTAGAGGCTGAGGGAGGTGTCTTGGCAGGCAATCCTTTTGCCCTTAACGATATTGCCGTACTGAAGCGTGACGATGCGTCCATGATTTCTATTCGCACGCAGGTGGATGGAGAGTTTCTGGTTAACTACCAGGCTGACGGACTGATCGTGACCACTTCTACGGGCTCTACAGCCTACAACCTGTCGAATGGCGGACCTATCATCATTCCCCAGAGCAGCAGCCTGTGTCTCACGCCCGTGGCTCCTCATAGTTTAAATATTCGTCCCGTCGTCATTAATGATACGGCAGAGATAACACTCGATGTGGAAAGCCGTAGCCACAACTACCTTGTTGCCATCGATGGGCGCAGTGAGCGAATGACTGAAGGCACACGTCTCGTTATCCGCAAGGCTGTCCATACCATTAAAATAGTAAAACAGCGCAACCAGCGATACTTCTCCACTCTGAGAGAGAAGTTGATGTGGGGTGCCGACCAGAGAGGAAGATGAATTTAAGTGAAGAGTGAAGAACGAAGCGTGAAGAATTCAAATGAAGAGATGGATGAAGATAATCAAGGTTCCCAAGTTCAAGTATGATGCCAAGACCCTGCTCAAGTGGCTTTGGCGTTCCTGGCGTGGCAACCGTCTGCAGGCTACGCTCAATGCTGTTGTCGGCTTGCTGTCTGTTGCTGTCAGTTTAGGACAGGTGTGGGCGGTGAAGCATGCCATCGATGTGGCTTCGCATGCCGTGCAGGGCAATATCTATTGGGCTGTGGCATTGATGGGTGGACTGATATTATGCGATTTCGCACTCAACATCTCTGGTATCTGGATAAGAAACCTCCTGGGCATCAAGGCGCAGAACCGTATGCAGCAACGTATGCTCGACCGCATCCTTCGCTCGGAGTGGCAGGGCAGGGAGCGCCTTCATTCGGGTGATGTGCTCAACAGGCTTGAGGGGGATGTGTCGCAAGTGGTAGGCTTCCTTACCGAGACTATTCCAAGTACCTTGAGCGTCCTGGCGCTTTTCCTCAGCGCCTTCTTCTATCTCTTCTCCATGGACAAGCTCTTGTCGGTAGTCATTGTCGTTATGATTCCCATCTTCCTGGCTTTCAGCAAGGTGTATATGGGCAAGATGCGATTCCTGACCCGTCAGGTGCGCGATACCGACAGTAAGGTTCAGAGTGTGCTGCAGGAAACCATCCAGCACCGCATGCTTATCAAGACCTTGGAGAGTAACAGTGTCATGGTGGAACGGTTGGAGAACACCCAGTGCGAGCTTCGCTCCAAAGTGGTGCGTAAGACCATATTCAGCGTGTTCAGCAACTTGGTTCTTAACTTTGGCTTCGCCTTGGGCTATCTGGTGGCATTCCTTTGGGCTGCCGTGCGCATGAGTGCAGGCTCGCTTACCTTTGGCGGTATGACAGCCTTTCTGCAGCTTGTCAACAAGATACAGGGTCCGGCACGCAACCTTGCCAAGCTGGTTCCTGCCTTTGTGGGGGTGTTTACTGCTGCCGAACGACTCATGGAGTTGGAGGAAAATCCATTGGAGGAACAGGGTGAGCCAATAGAGATAGACTCGCCTTGCGGCATTCGCCTTGAGGGAGTGAGTTATGCCTACAAGGCAGAGCAGTCTGAGGACGACTCAACTTCCGATGCCCGCAATGTCATTCATCAGCTCGATTTCGATTTCACACCAGGCAGCTGTACTGCTATCTTGGGTGAGACAGGTGCCGGCAAGACAACTCTTGTTCGCCTTATCCTGGCTCTGCTTCGTCCGCAGCAAGGTCAGCTCTCTATATATAATAAGGTGAAGAGTCAGACGCTCACTCCGCTTCATCGATGTAACTTTGTTTATGTGCCTCAGGGCAACACGCTGATGAGCGGAACTATCCGCGACAATCTGCGGTTGGGTAAGCTCGATGCTACTGATGAGGAGATGGTGGAGGCTCTGTATAAGAGTTGCGCCGACTTTGTGATGGAGTTGCCTGCAGGCTTGGATACTCTTTGCAGCGAACAGGGAGGAGGACTGAGTGAAGGACAGGCGCAGCGCATAGCCATAGCCCGAAGTCTGTTGCGCAATCGCAGCATCATGCTCTTCGATGAGGCTACGAGTGCCCTTGACCCAGAAACCGAGCGCCAGCTATTGCAGAACATCCTGTCTTCTCACGACAAGACCATTATCTTCATTACCCATCGTCCTGCTGTGGTCGACTATTGCGACCAGGTGCTCAGAATAGAGCGCACCAACAACAGTTGAATATTTCCTCTTCAAGAGTGAGGGTGACATAACCGAATGTCTTCTATGCTCAGTCCTGTGGCTTGGGAAATAATTTCCAAAGGAATGTTCTGTGAAAGCAGGTTGCGGGCTATTGCTTTTTTCTCTTCTGCTCTTCCCTCAGCTCTTCCCTCAGCTCTTCCCTCAGCTCTTCCTTCAGCTCTTCCCTCAGCCAATCCTTCTAATTTAGCATTGCCGAGTACGTCATTCTGAATCATGATGGCATTGATATGCTCGTCGTATGCGTGACGTTCTGCATCCGACATCTCGTAGTATTTTAGCTTCTCGCGAGCCTCTTGCAGGCCTGGAGCTTTAGTGTCTGGAGAGATAACGCCATTCTTCAGATAGTTTACCCATTCTTCCAATGGTGATTTTGCCACTTTATTGAACTCGTTGACACGCACAAGGATATAGGTAGGGAAAATCTCAGAAGGTGATTTTCTTACGATATTGTTCTTTTCCTTGGCACTTATCACGAGCTGGTCTTTCGTGTGCAGACCTGTAAAATTGTTCTGTCCGATATAGATGTAGTCAGAACCTTTTCCGAGATCGAAGTACAAGATGCTGATAGAATATACCTTTTTCACCTCCTTATAGCTGTTGCCGAGGTTGATATGCTCAGTAATAGCTTTTGCTACTCCATAAAGAACTCGCTCTAAATAGTACAGCTCACTTGTGTTTTGTATTTCCACAATGATAATTTCTCCCTTGCTGTTTCTGGCTTTTATATCAACGCGGTTGAACTTATCATCTTCTTTCTGCTGATTACTTTCACTTTCCAGTATTTCTATGATTTTTACTTCCTCATTCAGAAATACGGTAAGGAATCCTTCCAAAACGTCAAAATTAGCTTTCTGACGGAGTAATCTTTTGATTGCCCAGTCGAAACGGATGTATCTATCTCTCAGTTCTGCCATAATAAAACCTCCTTTTTGTTTAAATGATAATTGCCGAGTGCAGAATATCTTTTGCAAAGATGGCACCAACGAGCGCATTGAAAACTTGTTTTCAGATTGCCGAGTGCAGGATATCTTATGCAAAGATAGCACCAATGAGCGCATTGAAAACTTGTTTTCAGATTGCCGAGTGCAGAATATCTTATGCAAAGATACATTTTTTCTCTTTTGCTTCCAAATGTTTTACCGAAAAAATGATATTTCTTCTTTCTCGGCTATTTTACTCTATACGAAAAACTGGCGACCCTCGCATAACGTGAGCCGCCAGTTGAATAGATGAATTATATGTTAGGTTTTTTTATTTACTTGATAACTACCTTTTTGCCATGGTGGATATAGATGCCAGCCTGGTTGGGCTTTTGGTTCATCTTCATACCACTAAGGGTGTACCAGGCATTGTTGACGTTTTTGCCTGTATTCTCGGTGATAGGCTGGTCGATGCCAGTGTTTACTTCTTTAGTGACATTAGTTACGACATATTTTCCACCGCTTTTTTCAGGACCAACCTTGATGAAGACGGTTGAGTTGATGCCTGTAATGTCGAGTGACTGAGATTTCTCTTTTGTTCCTGCATCGTTAGGCTCGCAGAAAACAAAGTTGAGCATTCCGCCTTTTTGGGTAATGGTGAAGTCCTTATAATACCAGTTCTTGCCATCAATCATCTTGGTCTGTGTAATGGGGGTTCCAGGCCATTCTGGTTTATCATCAGTGTCACCCCAATAGTAGAAGTTCACCTTCTTCCAATTGACGGCATCTGTGTTTACATAAACAGTGATGTTGTATGGCTCGAAACGCTTGATGCTATAGTTATAAGTGCGAATACCGCTTACAGTACCATTGATGAGCAGACCCACCTTCAGTGTGCATGAACTGCTGATGTTGATAGATGTACCGCTTGTTGCCTGAGTGCTGCTGGCTGTAGGGTCGCTGCCATTGGTGGTGTAAACCAACTTAGCAGTGCTGTTCTTGCTGACAGCGGTAAGAGTTGTTTTGAATCCTTCTTCGTATGTGCCAGAAGCTTTGTCTGCCCATGCAGTCTCTGAGTTGTTTGACAGATAGTACATATAGTTTTTGCCAGAGAGGATGCGGGTATATTCAGTCTTTGATTGGGTAGTCATCATGCTTGGAATACCTACAACAACCAACAACTTGCGACCATTAGTACCATTTACTGCATTAGCAAAATACTGTTTGTTGTTGTCATAATTATTGTAAGAACTTGTGTTGGTGATACCTGCCAATTTGCGGGCCTCTATCATGCTCTTCAGCTCGTGCTCGTATGCTTTCCAGTGAGGCTGGAAGATACAAGGAGTACCAGGCATGGCTATCATGAATGCGTTGGCAGCAGGAATATATGCTGTAGGGATAGGGTCTTTGCTTCCCTCGTTGCTATTGTCCTCGCGTACCTGTATGTCGTGGTTTTCTACGAAGGTTATGGCATACTGACGATAAGAAGGATCAGACATCAGGCAGGCGTCATTCAACTTTCTCCAGTCGTTGTATCTGATTGCATTGGTCATGTTGTAGTGGAATGGGAAGTCAAAGGCACCGCTCTTCTTGCCTGTATTGTTGATCCAGTTCTTGATATTGCCTACACCATCCCAGTATTCACCTACGGAGTACTGAATACCTGTTGCTGTGTTGTAGTCGCCCACATGGCTTGCGTTGAAGCCTTTCACCATGTCATAGCGGAAACCTTCGTAGCCCAAGTCTTCTTTCAAGAATTTCAGATAAGCCTTAACTACTTTCTGTACGTTTGCGCTCTTGTGGTCCAGGTCACGGCAGTCTCCGAAGTCAGAGCCTTCATCGTTGTTGTTGCTGAGGTTAACACTTTCTGTTTTGGCTTGGGTTAAGGTCTTGCCACCATCGTCGTTTTTGCAGATGTCGGTAGGCAGCATCTGGTAGGTCACACCCTGGTATGTTTCAGCTGGGAAAGTGAACCAACCCTCGGTATTGCGGTGGTTGATAACTACATCGGCAATGGTTCCGATACCATTGTTCTTAAATGTCTTGATCATGGAACGCAACTCGTCTTCTGTTCCGAAACTGGAGTTGTGGTTGAAATAGTAATAGGGTTTATAGCCCATTACCTGTACGGTTTCAGCACATTTTCCGCTCTGAGGAACCCATACGAGGTCGATGAATCCTTTGAACTCTGTAGTCTGAGCCTCAAGAGCTTTCCATTGTGCAGCCTCGTATGCATTCCAAGAGAAGCCCTGCAGCATGACTCCATTGTAGTTTGCCGGCCATCCTTGTGCCGAAGCACTGATTACTGCTAAGAGTGCAATAAGTGTCAAGTAAACTTTCTTCATATTCTTCTTGTTTTTTTATTTTCGGTGGTAAAGTTATGATTTTCTTTTGTAGTGACAATCTTTTCTTGACCTAAATCAAGCAAACGACTTGCGCAAACGTTTGCATTTTCTGTGCAAATTCATAGTATCTGTCATGACCTCAGTTCAGAATCATGTTGTTTCCAAAGAGAATTTGAGGATTCCCAGGTTCACACCAAAGGTAAGCTTGCGCATTTTCAGTGGCAAGTTTTAATATTGTGGCAAGCATATAAAGTCCTTGTTCTGTAAATCCCTTTACTGTTGCATGAGAAAACTTCAATGTTTCGAGGTGGTCAAAATTTTTGACCACATACTCTTTCTCACTGTTAGTCAGTTCGATAACATATCCAGAAGGAAACTTATCCGGATTGTTTCTTATGGCTTGGTTTACCACCTTGGTTGTTACTCCATACAATTCTGCAACATCTCTGTCAAGAATAACTTGAATATTCCTGATGACTATGATTTTACTTTCTGTTTTTACAATATCTTCTTGATGTCCCATATTTTATTTATTAGGATGATGCCGCTAAGGTACAACATTTCTTTTTAACCACCAAATGATGGTGAGGAATATGAGCAAACAACAGCCAAATCGAGCGTTTTTTCTTCGATTTGGCTAAAGAATCGCTTGCTTTCTCAAATATTTTCCTTAAATTTGCAACACAATAAACAGCTAAAGAATATCAGTTATGGAGCAAATAGTAGGCAGAAAGACTGAAATCACACAGTTGACAGAATATTTTAATTCTGGCAAAGCAGAGTTTGTGGCAGTATATGGAAGAAGACGTGATTTTGTAGAAGAGACAGTTGTTCGGCATGGCATCTTGCCTACGCTAATAACTACATTCGGTATCCGCCCCAATGCCCATTCAGCAATTGCACAAGTGCAACTGACAATGGATGATTTGTTTGATGATATGGGATAATTATTAAAAAACTTGAAAACATTTGGTTGTCTCGATAATTATTGCGTAATTTGCGCAACGTAAAAAGCGCAATAAGATTATGGCAACAATTAACAACCCTTTCGTGATGTATGGATACAAAGGAGCAGAGTACTTTTGTGACCGTGAGAAAGAAACAGAGAAGATGATGACTTCGCTCCATAACGAGCGAAATATCACGCTTGTCGCACCTCGCCGTATGGGCAAAACTGGATTAATCCATCATGTCTTCCAACAGTTAGAAAAGCAATATGATGATGTGAAATGCTTCTACTTAGACATATTTGCCACCAAGAACTTGGAGCAGATGGTGCAACTCATGGCTTCGGAAATCATTGGGAAATTAGATACAATCTCTCAATCCGCCTTGCGTAAAGTACAGGAGTTCTTCAGCAGTTGGCGACCAACGCTAACAATTGACGAACTGACAGGCATTCCAACATTTTCTTTGGATTTGAAACCAAACGAGGGACGAGAAAGCTTGAAGCGAATCTTCGAGTACATGAAGCAATCTGGAAAGCGATGCTACGTGGCAATAGATGAGTTTCAACAAATCATGAACTATCCAGAGGATGGAGTGGAAGCATTGATACGCTCCTACATCCAATTCCTGCCCAATGTATATTTCGTATTTTCTGGCAGTCAACAGCACATGATGGAAGAGATGTTTTTGTCGGCGAATCGCCCATTCTTCCAGAGTTCTCTTGTCATGTCACTACCATGTATCGCCGAGTCAAGATATCTATCATTTGCCAATCGTCTTTTGTCATCACAAAAACGAGAGGTAGATGTAGACACATTCACCTATATCTACTCGCAAGCCGACAGCGTAACTTGGTATGTACAAGCCATCCTACATGGTATTTACGAACATCGTGATGAGCAGATCAATAAGGACTTAGTGGATGAAGTGATTCAAGAGTTGATAGAGGAGCAAGCCATGGCATACCAAAACTATTGTGCATGGCTGACCGAAAACCAGCAGTTACTCTTGTTAGCAATTGCCAAGGAGCAAATAGTTTCCTCCCCACTTAGCCAACAGTTCATCATCACCCACCACCTACCTGCCACCAGCAGCGTAAAGACTGCCCTGAAGGCTTTAGTGGACAAGCAACTGATCAGCAAGACCCCAAAAGGCTTCTTTGTCAGCGACCGCTTCTTTGCGAAATGGCTGGCAAAAGGGGAATAAAGCAAAAAAGTCTTGGGAAATCAAATATTATAGGAGAGAGTGTCAAAACTCAACTAATGCGGGCTGAAAGCCCAACAATCACATAGCCCAGGGCAGCGCCCTGGGTATTGAGTTATATATTGAACAGTACGCCCTGTAAGGGCAACACCTTAATAATTAAGCTTTTGGGCACTCTGTGCACACCGCACGGGCAATAAATGCCCGACGCTTGTTCAGTCGATGCCCAACGCTTGTTCAGTCGATGCCCAACGCTTGTTCAGTCAATGCCCAACGCTTGTTCACTGAGTGCCCACTTGACGGGCAAGACAGACCACCTGATGGTCTCATACAGAACGGCTGGAGAGTTGCCTATTCTATGAGTGTTTAACCAAATCAGTAAAGTTCGACCAACTTTCAACTTTGAATCCTCTTAGATCTCTGACTGATTTCTTAAACCACTCTATTTTAGAAAGTTCCATAACTGTTTTTACAAGTGCAGTCAAATCATCATTCATCGTCATGTATGTACTGCCTTGCACCCACTCGAAACCATTCTTTTTTAGAAGCTCTTTTATTTCGTAGTAAGCTTTGTTGTAAGGTTCGCCATAGTATTTCTGTAAATCAGAAATAACCATATCAAATGCTATTGCGTACATACTGCCTCCTTTGCAGGTTCAAATAAGTCTTTATATCCAAAGAAGATGTTCCCATCTGCGGTTTTTGCGGAGATGACAATTCCTACGAAAGGATTGTTCTCAACTTCAATCACTTCGCCCTGTGTCCAGTCTTTGGCATGTGTCAAGTCTGGAGATATTAATACTTTGTCACCTGTTCTCATATTCACAAAAATATAAAAGTTGTACTTATTCGCCGCAAAGAAAATGCAAACGAGCGCAAAGAAAGCTTGCTTTCAATTTTCCGAGTGCAGCTTTTCTTCTGCAAAGATACGACTTTTCCTCGTAACCACCAAATGTTTTTTGGGGAAAATGTAGGAAAGAATGCAGGGCATACAAAAAGGCGGTCTCTGAATAGAAACCGCCTTTAATTGTTATTTTTAGAGAGATATTACTTCTTTGTCATCACACACTTTGCTGTTCCTTCTGCCCAATTAACTTCAAGTTTAATGTCGTAAGTACCAGCTGCTACAACGATGTTTGGACCATTCTGTGTAGTGAGGTTATCTAATTCTCCACCCCAACTGAGAGACCAATCATTTGTGTGACGGAACTTCATTTCGCCATCAGTCAATTCGACGTCCTTAAGTTCCCAGCAGCGCTCTTCCGGATTGTATGTCATATCCTTTTTCTGATGATGCTGCCCTCTTTTGGGCTTGTCGAAGCCGATGGTCATAGCGTTGGCAAGATAAATCACAAAACCTTCACAGTAGGCTTTGTCTAATTGACTCATTCTGACAGACTCTCCCTTATATATAATAAGGTGTAGCATAGTGTTGCGGATTGTAGCAGCATTGCTTCCACTTTGCCCTTGCGCTTTTTTCCTTTCAGCATACGTCAGCATCCAGTCTTTCAAAGCCATATCCCTGAGAGCTTTCTTTTTGATACCGACCATCCCGTTCATGTACTCTTTGATTCGCTCGCACTTGATAAGAGCTGCAATTTGCAAGGCATTGTTGTTTCTCTCTTTTGCAATTTTGTTTTTGCCCTTCTTGTCATCAATGAGAAACAAACCATCCAATTTCTCATAAACATACCCTTTGCTGTGAGAACCGGCAATATATCTTCTAAGATAAAGAGACTTGTTGCCATTCTTGAGGGGTTTTGCCCATATCTTAATGGGCTCTTTTGCTTTTTCCATAATTCTTTAATTCATTGTTAATACCCGTTGGCGGAATTAATTTAAGTTGATAAATATGAGTAAAAAGTTGCAC
>OWJF01000649.1_pt1 | contig 17419 bp, 18 predicted proteins | sample 1732941 | NCBI WGS metagenome assembly OWJF01 (sample SAMN05065770, study PRJEB22554) | human gut metagenome | biome: ENVO:2100002; feature: ENVO:00000062; material: ENVO:00002003 | host: Homo sapiens | place: USA
AAAATGAATATAAATATGACAGACATAACGGAAAAGACAGAAAACGGCGAACTGGCCACAAATCGTGACCAGTTGGTTGTCGTAGATAATATAGAGTCTCTAATCTTTTGATTTTTAGTACCTTAAAGTTACAACAATTTTCGCTAATCACCAAATTTTTAGACACTTATATTTCGTTCAGCTCACGTTATATTATAACAAATAAATTAATAAATAATGAAAAAATTAGTAATTTTTATAATGGCTTTTATAATTATAAGCTGTAATGCAGATACCAAAACTGTTGCAAATATAGTTGTAACAGAATCTCTTGACACAATATCAGATGAAGGATTATCAGATTGGGAATTGTTTATAAAGCATTTTCCAAGAAAAAAATCCACCGTGGTAAGAGATTATGCAGGTAATGTAATAAAAGAGCAATCACTTGGAGTTTTAAATACAAAAGTAACATCAGTACAGCAATGTGCAGATGCTGCAATACGCTTAAGAGCTGAATTTTTCTATTCTAGAAAAGAATATGATAAAATAAAGTTTAAACTTACCTGTGGTTTGGAAGTTCCATTTTCTAAATGGGCTTTAGGTTATAGAGTAAAAATTAATGGTAATAAAGCAATTCTTGTTAAAACACAAAGCACAAATGATTACAGCAGAAGTAACTTTGAAGAATATCTGAAGGTGATAATGACTTATGCAGGTTCTGCTTCATTATCAAGAGATTTGCCTCACAGTAATTACCCTAAGATAGGTGATTTGCTTGTGCTTGGTGGTTATCCTGGGCATGTAGTAATAATAATCGATAAAAAGACAAAAAACGGTGTAGATTATTATCTTTTTGCTAATAGTTGGATTCCTGCACAAGATATAGAAATAGTTACGGGGACAAGTACAGGAGGGGAAACTGTAGATAATTATATTCCTATAATAGGGAAAACAATTATACAGATTAATGGATATAAATTTCAAACACCAATGGATATAAGAACGTGGCAAAACCAAAATTAATAAAACGATGAAATACTTTGTGTCGTAATGGTAAGGCAGTAAAACCTGATACCTTTTTTACTTCCTTTTCTTTGTAGCCACCAAACTTATAGATTATGGCGAGAGTTACAATACTCTTCTGTAATATTTGTAATAAGAGAACTAAACACGCAAAATAATAGAGTGAAGATTCAATAGACATCAAGCCTTTAGAATCTTCACTCTTTTTGTTATCAGTATTATATGTTCTAAATGGTAGAAAAAGCAAGCAGCTGGATGGTTAAAAATTAAAAAAATACATTTATCCTCGGCACAATCTTTGTATCTTTGCTAAATTAATTTCTTGGATGGCTGAAGGAACAAGGCTACGAATTCAAGACATTTGATTAGTAAGATATATGGAAAAGATAGAAAAAGACAAAGTGCTCTCTGCCGTGGTGCGCACATTCTTCAAGTATTTCACCCTCGGCATCATCGAAGGCTCTGCAGAAGATGCCATGGACATGAGCATTTATGAGCCAAAGAGCGTAAAGCAGTATGTGGTAAAACACTTCGAAAAAATCTCCGCCACTTTCAACGAAGAGGCGTTTTATGCCTTCTCCCGCATGAACTATCTTGAGGAAGAGGTGGAAGAGGAACTGCAGAAGTTTATCTCATCCAGCGGTGAAACATCCACTATGGATTTGATGCGCTTTGCATGCAGAACCGACGAATTCTATTCCACCATGGTGAGCGAATACAAGCGCAACATGGAACTTCTGCTATGCGGCATCTTCTCTGTCACACCCGAACAGGCTTCTCAATATACGCGCTGCAACTCCATCGGGAATATGCCGCAAGACAATGCCGAAGCCATCATAAACCGCATTGCCAACAAGGCATACGAGAAGGGGAAGAGCATAAAAGAATAAGAAATACTAATATTGTTTTTAGTTAATTGTTATGGTTTTTCTTAATATTTGGCTCAAAAGCTAATTATTGTCGTTATACTAAGTAATGCAGTGTGTGATGATTCTGTAAGGTGCTTTACTTTAATGAGTTAGCTAACTATGTTTGATGCTGAAAGTATGCTTCGAACGATTTATGCTTTCTATCAAATTTATCTATGCTTACTAGCAAACGTATCTTTGCTTCCTGTTAAATGTACGTTTGTTTACTATCAAATATATTCGTTTTATATGATGAAATCATCATATATCAGACAGCCATTATTTGATTTTCATTATCTCGCACCACCTTGTTGTAGGGCATGAGCTTTTGAAGTCGTGTTTTATGGCATCGGCAAACTTTGTGCCTCGCGGATATTGTTGCGAAGACAGGATAACGGTTTCGGTACCATCCACCTTATTTATTTTATCTACAGCTTTGTCGAGTTGCTGCATGTGGGCGTGGTGGGTGGCATCGAAGGTGAAGAGGTCGGGCTGGATGGCTGAGTTGGGAATAACACCCATTAGTATTACTCCAGCACGCTTGTATTGAATATCCTTGCGATAGATGCGCGAAAGGCAGACGGTGGCGGCTTTCACTATGTCGATAGTGGAGGAAGATGGAGTGGAAAAGGCAACCTCTGTCATATTCCAATATTGCTCCAGCTCTGGGCGGAAGTGGTTGGAATCAATGAATACACCCACGATATGGGCTACCGACTGCTGACGACGCAACTTCTCTGCACATCTTACTGCAAAGTTGGCAATATGAGTGCGCAAGGTGTCGTAATCGTTGATCATACCATCGAAGCTACGACTGGTGCAGATGCTCTGCTTCTTTGTAGGAACATCATCGGGGATGCAATCTGTACCATTGAGCTCTTGCCATGTGCGCTCAATGACGATATTCTTGAATGTAGAGCGCACCCATGAATCAGAGTGGCAGGCAAAGTCGTATGCTGTTTTTATTCCCATGGCAGTCATGCGAGAGGCATAGCGTCTGCCTATTCCCCAAACTTCGTCGATAGGGTAGAGGGCTTCAGCTTTTGTGCGTCGCTGGTCGTTGTCTATGATGCAGCAATGATTATAACCTGGATATTTCTTTGCGAAATGAGATGCCATTTTAGCCAATGTCTTGGTTGGAGCGATGCCTATGCTTAATGGCATGCCAACAGACTGCAAGACACGGTCGTGAAGCTCTTGTCCCCAAGAGGTGAGTTGGTCAAGACTGAAACCATCGAGGATGGCAAAGGCTTCGTCGATGGAATAACGGAAACTCTGTGGCGACATCTTGCGGATGATAGACATTACGCGACCTGTGATTTCGCCATATAGCTCGTAGTTGGATGAGAAAACAGCTATTTCGGTATTTGGAAACAGCTGCTTGAGTTGATAGTATGGTATGCCTGCTTTAATACCTAATTGTTTAGCCTCTTTGCTTCGAGCCACCACGCAACCATCGTTGTTGGAGAGCACAACAACTGGTTTCCCCTCCAAGTCAGGACGGAAAATACGTTCACAACTAACATAGCAGTTGTCGCAATCGCAGATGGCATACCATTTCATGCTGTTATCGTCTCCATTGTTTTATTGTCCATACCACTACACCCCACACACGGAAGTTGTCGTCTGCATCTATTCTAATAGGTGAATAGTTGGGGTTGGCAGGCTTTAGTTCTATATATCCTTCGTCTTTATGGCTGAGGCTTAGGTATTTTATGGTGAACTCGCCATTGACATAAGCCACGATGATATCGCCATCTATGGGCTGTAGAGAACGGTCGATGACTGCGATATCGCCATCGCAGATACCAGCTTGAATCATAGAGTCGCCCGAAACACGACCATAGAAGGTGGCTTCTGGATTCTTTATCAAGTCGTGGTTGAAGTCGAGACTATCGTGCAGATAGTCTTCGGCAGGACTTGGAAAACCAGCCTTTATAGTTGGCGCTAAAGAAAGGGCGAGCTTACTTGCGAAGTCGCCCTTTAGAAGAGTAAGTTTAGTCATTTGTGTTCTCAAAAATAGTTTTAATCTTTGAGAGAGTAGGTGATGGTTGTTACCACTCTTACCTTTTTAATATAAGGAGTGTTGGCATTACGGTCGTCGATAGAGAACTGACCTTGGTCAGCCTTTGTGATTTTGTTGAGCTTGCTGTTGCTATTTGTTGCAAACTCCTGTGCTGTAGCCTCGGCATTCTTTATTGCCTCTTGCATCATCTGTGGTTTCATCTTTTTGAAGCCCACATATTCGTAGGTGATACGGTTCTCGTATCCTCCATCCAGCACAGCCACACCCTGCTTGAGCAATTCTCCCTGTTTAGCCATGATGCTACGCACAAGCTTCACGTTCTGCGAGGTTACGGTTATGGTAGATGTGATGTTGTAGCGGAAACCACGGTTGTTGTTGCTGTATTGGTCGGCATTGAGGTCGATGACAACAGGGGCGTTGACATTTATCTCATCGTCCTTGATGCCATGCTGCTTCAAGAACGCCTTGACCTTTGCTGTAGTAGTGTTGATGCGTTGGTATAGCTCTGGCAGATCGTTGCCAAGTTCCTTAGTAGGTATTGGCCACGTCACTTTGTCTGCTTCTACCTCCTTTTCAGCCAAGCCTTTTACTGTGACATTTCTGTCTTTATTGGCAAAATCGTCGATACCCCACTTGATGCAGAGGCCTAAGAAAGCAATACTCACAGCCAAAATAGCTGCTTGTAGTAATTTCATATCAATTTTCATAGCTCAATATCTTTATATGGTTTATTAATACGCAAATATACATATTATATTTCAACTATGAGAGATATTTAATTTGATTTAAGAAAAAAACATTGATTATTCCGCCTTGTTTGACTTATTAGTTGTAACTTTGCACCCAATAATTCAATAGGCAATTATGTTAGATAAGAATGCAAAAATTTATGTAGCAGGTCATCATGGTTTAGTTGGCTCTGCTATTTGGGCAAATCTTAAAGCTCGCGGGTATAACAATTTGATTGGTAGAAGTCATCGCGAATTAGACCTTACTAATGAAGTAGCAGTAAAAGAATTTTTCGATAAAGAACAACCAGATGCCGTAGTACTGGCTGCAGCGTTTGTTGGAGGTATTATGGCTAATTCGCTATATCGTGCCGACTTCTTGATGCAGAATATGAAGATGCAATGTAATGTTATTTCTAACGCCTATTCGCATGGCGTTAAGAAGTTGCTCTTCTTGGGTTCTACATGTATATATCCTAAGAATGCTCCTCAGCCAATGAAGGAGGATGCGCTTCTTACTTCAGAACTCGAATATACCAATGAGGAATATGCTATTGCCAAGATTGCAGGATTGAAGATGTGTGAATCTTACAATCTGCAGTATGGTACAAACTATATCGCCGTTATGCCAACCAATTTGTATGGTCCTAACGACAATTTCCATCTTGAGAACTCGCATGTGATGCCAGCCATGATGCGTAAGATATATCTCGCTAAGTTGCTCCATGACGACAACTGGCAGGCTATTCGTGTGGATATGGACAAGCGTCCAATAAATCCTACCGACAAGCTACGTGCTATTATCGGTGAAGGTAATGTGGATGGCAACAACGACAAGGAGCGCATATTGAAAGCGTTGGCTTATTATGGTATTGAGAATAATAAGGTTACGCTTTGGGGTACAGGTAGCCCATTGCGCGAATTCCTTTGGAGTGAAGATATGGCTGATGCCAGCGTTCACGTGTTGTTGAATGTAGACTTTAGCGATGTTATCGGTATTGAGAAATATTCTTCTGTATTCTATGGTGCAAAGACAGATGGCGCTGTAGATAGAAACAACTCAGAGGGTCGTGGCGGTGCTATTCCATCGTTGGGTGAAATCAGAAACTGTCATATCAATGTTGGTACAGGCAAGGAACTTACTATCAAGGCTTTGGCACAACTCGTTGTTGAGACAGTAGGCTTCGAGGGTGAAGTGGTTTGGGATGCTACCAAGCCTGACGGCACACCACGTAAGCTTATTGATGTAAGCAAGCTACATTCTTTGGGTTGGACACACAAGGTTGAGATAGAAGACGGTGTGAAGAAACTCTTTGAGTGGTACCAAGACAGTTTGAAGGCGTAAGCCACGATATTTGACTTGGGATAATTTAACATCTTGAAAATAGCAGTTTCCTACTGAAAGTAGGGGCTGTTATCTTAAAAATGTGTAACTTTGCACATTGCAAAGCAATAGGTGAGGAGTTGCTCCCTCATTTTAAACAATAATTGTATACAATTTTTTATGGCTGAAACAAAAAAGATTAAGACTGCGTTGGTGTCAGTCTTCCACAAGGATGGTCTTGATGAGCTCCTTGCAAAGTTGAACGCTGAAGGCGTAAAGTTCCTTTCTACAGGAGGTACACAGAAGTTTATCGAATCTTTGGGCTATGAATGTCAGGCTGTAGAGAGCCTCACAACATATCCTTCAATCTTGGGTGGTCGCGTAAAAACTCTTCACCCAAAGATTTTTGGAGGTATCTTGGCTCGTCGCGACAACGAAGGCGATGTTGCTCAGATGGCTCAGTATGAGATTCCTGGTATCGACCTCGTAATCGTAGACCTCTACCCATTCGAGCAGACAGTAGCAAGTGGCGCTTCTGAGGCTGACATCATTGAGAAGATTGATATCGGTGGTATCTCGCTCATCCGTGCTGGAGCAAAAAACTTCAAGGATGTTGTCATCGTGCCAAGCAAGGCTGAGTATGGCGTATTGCTCGATATCCTTAACAAGAAGGGTGCAGAAACCGATATCGAAGACCGCAAGATGTTTGCGGCTCGTGCGTTCGGTGTAAGCAGTCACTATGATACCGCTATTCACGAGTGGTTCGTGAAGTAAGATTGAAGAATTGAGAATCGATTAGGTCGGAGTGGCATAATCGATTCTCGACTTCTCGACAATACTTCGTTTCATTATTACAAAAATAAAAAATAGTTTCAATTTCAATGGGATTTTTCTCTTTTATTCAAGAAATAGCAATGGACCTTGGTACTGCTAACACCATCATCATTAGCGATGATAAGATAGTAGTAGACGAGCCTTCCGTTGTAGCACTTGACCGTCGTACAGACAAGATGATTGCTGTTGGTCAGAAGGCAAAGATGATGTACGAGAAGACACACGACAACATTCGTACTATTCGTCCTTTGCGTGATGGTGTTATCGCCGACTTTACTGCCTGCGAGCAGATGATGCGCGGCTTGATAAAGATGGTTCATACAGGTAGTCGCCTGTTCTCGCCATCTTTGCGTATGGTTATTGGTGTTCCTTCCGGTTCTACCGAAGTTGAGCTTCGTGCCGTTCGCGACTCTGCAGAGCATGCTGATGGTCGTGATGTATATCTGATTTTCGAACCTATGGCAGCAGCTATCGGTATTGGCATCGACGTAGAAGCTCCAGAGGGCAACATGATTGTTGATATCGGTGGTGGTAGCACCGAGATTGCTGTTATCTCTTTGGGTGGTATCGTTAGCAACAACTCTATTCGTGTTGCAGGCGACGACCTTACAGCAGATATTCAGGAATATATGAGCCGTCAGCACAATGTAAAGGTCAGCGAGCGTATGGCAGAGCGTATTAAGATTCACGTAGGTTCTGCACTTACCGATCTTGGCGATGAGGCTCCTGAGGATTACATTGTACATGGTCCTAACCGTATCACAGCCCTTCCTATGGAGGTTCCTGTATGCTATCAGGAAATTGCACATTGCCTTGATAAGACTGTTGCAAAAATTGAGAATGCTGTGCTCTCAGCTCTTGAGAACACACCACCTGAGCTCTATGCCGATATCGTGAAGAATGGTATCTACCTTAGTGGTGGTGGTGCTTTGCTTCGTGGTCTCGACAAGCGTTTGCAGGATAAGATTAATATTCCTTTCCATATTGCCGAAGATCCATTGCACAGTGTAGCTAAGGGTGCAGGTATAGCTCTCAAGAATGTCGACAGATTCTCGTTCTTGATGCGTTAGTATGCGAAATCTTATAGCATTTATTACAAAAAATTACCATTGGTTCCTCTTCTTGTTGCTTGAGGTCGTTGGCTTTGTGCTACTCTTTAAGTATAATAGCTATCAGGGTAGCGCGTGGCTTTCTACTGCCAATGCCGTAACAGGCAAGGCTTACGAGATAGACTCCGAGGTGGAGGCTTATTTCTCGTTGAAAGACCTGAATACAGAGCTTACTAAGCGCAACATATACCTTGAGCAACAAGTAGAGAGCTTGGGCAATAAACTCTTGGCGACAAAGGCTGATAGCGTCATGGCAAAGCAAAAGCAGATAGCTCAGCTTTCAGCTTATAGACTTATCTCTGCCAAGGTTGTCAGCAATACCGTAAACAAGCGCGATAACTTTATCACTATCGACCGTGGACGTGTGGATGGTGTGAAAGATGGTATGGGTGTGGTAGCAGGAACAGGCGTTGTAGGTATCGTTTATCTAACGTCTGATCATTATTCTGTTGTCATCCCAATATTGAGCTCTAAGTCGAGCATCAGCTGTTCGCTGCAAGGTAGAGGATATTTTGGCTATCTGCATTGGACGGGTGGTAGCCCTCGCTATGCTTGGCTTGATGATGTTCCACGTCATGCTACCTTCCGACTATATGATAAGGTAGTTACTAATGGCTATTCTGCGGTATTCCCATCAGGTGTTCTTGTCGGCAAGGTGTTGCATGTATACAATTCTCCCGATGGCTTGGCTTATCGCGTGCAGGTGGAACTGGCAACCGACTTTGCTAAGTTGCGCGATGTTTGCGTGATAGACAATGCTCTTTTGGAAGAACAACTTGATGTGGTGCGTGCTGCAAGAGATTCTATGAAGTTAAAAGAATGATAAAGTAGGGATAGAATATGAATATGAATTTTGTATCACAGATACTGTTATGCCTCGTTCTACTTATAGTTCAGGCATTGGTACTGAATAATATCCATCTATTTGGCTTTGCTACCCCTCTGTTGTATGTGTATACTGTGATATGTATGCGACGCAACTTTCCAAGATGGGCTGCGCTTGTCATCTCTTTTCTTTTAGGGCTTGGCATCGACATATTCTCCAACACTCCAGGTGTTGCTGCATGTTCGCTCACATTGCTGGCTTTTGTACAACCATTGTTGCTTTCGTTGTTCTTGCCTCGCGATAGTGCCGACGACTTCTTGCCTACCATCTATTCGCTTGGCGTGGCAAAATATATAAACTATGCTTTTATTGCTACATTATTATATTGTGTAGTGTTCTATACTCTCGAGATGTTCAATTTCTTTAATTGGATATTGTGGCTTGAATGCGTAGGTGGCAGCACGTTGATAACTCTGCTCATACTTGTCGTAGTAGACAATATGAGAAGGAAATAGCCTATTAGTTTTTCTACAAACACACATATAATTTATACAATTCAGCCAACTTGAAGAATTATAACCTTGATAAGCGCAGATATGTTATAAGCGGAGTGGCGATAGCTATTGTTGTCGTCTATATCATCCGCTTGTTTACATTGCAGTTGTTGAGTGATGACTACAAGAAGAATGCTGACTCTAATGCTTTCTTAAAGAAAGTGGAGTTTCCTTCGCGTGGTGTCATTCGCGACCGTAATGGAAAGTTGCTTGTTTATAATCAGCCTTCATACGATATCATGGTTGTGACGAACGAAGCTAAGGGACATATAGATACCTTAGAGTTCTGCGAAGCTTTGGGCATCACTAAAGAGTATTTCATAAAGCGTATGGATGCCATAAAGGATCGCAGCAAGAATCCTGGTTATTCTCGTTTTACTCCACAGCTCTTCATGACTCAACTTGCTGATCGAGATTATAGTGTGTTCCAAGAAAAGTTGTTCCGCTTTCCTGGATTTTCAATACAAAAGCGTAGCATCCGACAATATGAATATCCTTATGCTGCTCATGTTCTTGGAGATGTAGCTGAGGTTTCGCAAGCAAATATTGATGAAGACGACTATTATCAGCCTGGCGACTATATCGGAAAGTCGGGAATAGAGAAATCGTATGAGAAGTATCTGCGAGGTGAAAAGGGTATGCAGATTATGCTTCGCGATGCTCGTGGACGTATTCAAGGAAAGTATCATAATGGTGCTCTCGACAGAAAACCTATAGCAGGTAAAGACCTTACGCTAAGCATAGATTTAAATCTTCAAGCTCTTGGCGAACGACTACTCGAAGGCAAGAAGGGAGCTATAGTTGCAATAGAGCCTTCAACTGGCGAGGTGCTTGCTATGGTGTCGGCACCTACCTACGACCCACGAATGCTTGTTGGACGCAACAGAGGTAAGGCACATCGCATGCTGTCGCGCGACAACTGGACGCCACTTCTCAATCGTGCTATCATGGGTCAATATCCTCCAGGCTCTACTTTCAAAACCTCGCAGGGTTTGACTTTCCTTACAGAAGGCATCATAACTCCAGCCACAAGTTTCCCTTGTGCTCATGGCTTCTCTTATCGTGGACTTCATGTAGGCTGTCATAGCCATTCGTCTCCACTTAGCCTTGTGCCTGCCGTGCAAACATCATGTAATGCTTTCTTCTGTTGGGGACTCTACTATATGATGGGCAACAGAAAGAAATATCCAACTGTGCAGACTGCTATGGACACATGGCGCGACTATATGGTGAGCATGGGATTTGGATATAAGCTCGGTATCGACCTTCCGGGCGAAAAGCGAGGACTGATACCTAACTCTAAATTCTATGACAAGGCATACAAGGGTTCATGGAATGGTCTTACCATCATCAGTATTTCTATCGGACAGGGTGAGGTGAACCTTACGCCGCTGCAGATAGCAAACCTTGGTGCAACCATTGCCAATCGCGGATATTATATGGTGCCACATGTGGTAAAGGGTATTACAGATACTCCTATCGACACCACTTTCACACGTAAGCACTATACTAAAGCCAACCGTAAGGCGTACGACTATATAGTATGGGGTATGCGAAATGCCGTATTGGGTGGTACATGTAAGGCTCTTGCAAATAGCGATATTCCAATATGCGGTAAGACAGGTACTGCTCAGAACCGCGGACAAGACCACTCTGTATTCATGGGCTTCGCTCCTATGGAAAATCCAAAGATAGCGATAGCAGTATATGTAGAGAATGGTGGATTTGGTGCAGAATTTGGAGTACCTATAGGCGGACTCATGATAGAACAATATATTCATGGTAAACTGACCGAAGCACAAAAACGACGTGCTGAGGAAATACAAAAAAGAAGAATAGGATATGGTCCAAGAAACTAATGGAAGAAAAACAGGATTATTGGCAAGTCTCGACTGGTGGACAATAGCTATCTATGTAGCGCTCCTCATATTTGGATGGGTGAGCGTATGTGGTGCGAGCTATACCTTTGGAGATACCGATATCTTTAGCCTCTCTACACGTTCTGGTATGCAGATTGTGTGGATGGCAACATCCATTATTCTTGGTTTCGTTATACTGATGCTCGACGACCGATTCTACGACACCTTCTCGTATGTCATCTACGGAGTGTTGCTATTGTTGCTCTTTGCCACGATATTCAATCCTCATGAGATAAAAGGTTCGCGCTCATGGCTTGTGCTTGGTCCTATACACGTGCAACCGGCAGAGTTTGCTAAGTTTGCTACGGCATTGGCTGTGGCAAAGTTTATGAGTACCTATGGCTTTGATATGCAGAATTGGAAGCATTTTGCTGCAGCCTTAGCAATAGTAGTATTGCCTATGCTCTTTATTGTGGCACAGAAGGAAACGGGTTCTGCTCTTGTCTATCTCTCATTCTTCCTTATGTTCTATCGTGAGGGAATGCCGGGTGGCATATTGTTTACAGGTGTGGCAATGATCTTGTATTTTGTCATTGGTATCAAATATGAGCAGGTGCTTCTTTGGGACACACCAACCTCTTTGGGTAAGTTTGCCGTTTTGCTGATGGTGCAGATATTCTCTGCAGGCATGGTCTACGACTATTGTAAAGACAAAGCAAAGGCTTTGCAGATAGCTTCGGTTTCGATAGGAATAACTCTTGTCTTTCTGCTCTTCTCTAAATTTGTGATACCATTCGATATCGTTTGGATTCAGATAGGTATATCGGTCTTGCTTATAGGCTATCTGCTATATCATGGCTTGTATACACGCATGCGCAACTACTTCTATATCCTAATCTTTGCTATCGGAAGTATTGCTTTCTTCTATTCTGCCGACTTTGTATTAAACAATGTCATGGAGCCACACCAACGTGTGCGTATCAATGTGCTACTTGGTTTAGATGAAGACCTTGCTGGCGCAGGATATAATGTTCATCAGAGCGAGATTGCTATCGGCTCAGGTGGACTAAAGGGAAAAGGTTTCTTGAATGGAACGCAGACAAAGCTTAAGTTTGTGCCTGAGCAAGATACCGACTTCATATTCTGTACCGTAGGCGAGGAAGAAGGCTTTGTTGGTGCTGCAGGTGTATTGCTATTGTTCTTGGCTTTAATATTGCGCCTAATAAAGTTAGCCGAGCGACAACCATTCCAGTTTGGTAGAATCTATGGCTATTGTGTGCTCAGCATTTTCTTATTCCATGTCTTTATTAATGTGGGCATGGTGTTGGGCTTAACGCCTGTAATTGGTATCCCTTTGCCATTCTTTAGTTATGGCGGTAGCTCGCTATGGGGATTCACCATATTGCTATTCATCTTCTTGCGTATAGACGCAAGTAGAAACTTTACTAATTAAAGATATAATAAATAATATATAAAAAGAAGAAAGTCAAAATCAAGAATTGTGGTTGACAAAATGTTGTTATACCTTCTTGATTTTGACTTTCTTTTATTTGTTTTTACTAAATTCTATTCCTACGCTTGTTATGCCAGGTAGAATTTCGCGCTTCATGTCGTGCCTTATATATATATGTATGCTGTCGCCTTGTTGATAATGACGTGGCTCCACATTATATATATATAGGTGGTTGCTGACGCCATTGCCAAGTAATCTTCCCTTGTCGTCGTATAGTTTGCAGTTTATCGTATCGCGGAATATAGTCTTTTTTGGGTATACTGTCTGCTCAACGATTACGGCAACACTCTTGAAAGGAAAGGAATTGTCGATTCTAACTCCTAAGGTAGGGGCGTAGGTGCCTGTTTGCTTAAGAGGAGGAATATTGAAGATTACGGAGTCGCTACGTTCCCATCCTGCAATGGAAATATCCGTATATTTGCTATACGTCATATCTCCATTGCATGCTGAGAATAGTGAGATAATAAAGAAAAAAAACAATATTTTCTTTTTCATCATATCATGTTGTGAGTTCAACTTTCGCTGCCCTTGTTGCCCTCTGGTCTTTCTTTGCGGTTGTTGTTCCTTGGACCGTTGTATTTGACATGAGGTCTTCTTTGTTGACGTGGCTGTCCTTGCTGCTGTCCCTGCTGAGGTTGACCTTGCTGAGGCTGATTCTGCTGTGGCTGATTCTGCTGCTGAGGCTGACCTTGCTGAGGTTGTCTAGGTTGCTGTCCCTGCTTATAAGGTCTTGGTCCTCTTTGCTGCTCATTACGAGGTTGCTCATTACGAGGCTGGTCGTTATTACGAGGTTGGTCGTTATTGCGAGGCTGACGCTGTCTGTTTTGTGCAGGCTTCTTTTTCTTTTTCTTAGATTTATCGAATCGGCTAACATCTGTATCTGCCAACAAGTCGATAGGACGCTCTGGTTGTGCCTTGCCATCTTCGCATAGGTTCTCAGGCTTTTCGCCACGCTTGTTCATCTCAATAATCTGGCGTGCTCTCTCTGCAGATATAGTCTCGAGGTTAGCTGCTATATTCTTATCTGTAGAATATGTGCAAAGACCTGCCAAGATATCTGTCTTGAAGAGATAGTAGTCGCTATCGAGAGTCTGAAGCATAACTTCGCGACTTGGTATCTTCTTGCCTGCCTCTACATAGTCGTCGACCTCGTAGTTGAGACAGCACTTCAGTTTAGCACACATACCTGCCAACTTCTGTGGATTGAGAGAAATATCTTGGAAGCGAGCTGCTGTGGTGCCAACGCTAACAAAGTTCTTCATCCATGTGGCGCAGCATAGTTCGCGACCGCAAGGACCTGTTCCACCTATTCGTCCTGCCTCTTGACGAGCACCAATCTGCTTCATCTCGATTCTTACGTGGAAAGTTTCTGCAAGCACCTTAATAAGCTGACGGAAGTCTACACGCTCGTCGGCAATATAATAGAATATAGCCTTGTTGCCGTCACCTTGGTATTCTACGTCGCCAATCTTCATCTGCAATCCTAAATCTTTTGCTATCTGACGGCTCTGTATCATAGTGCCATGTTCGCGGCTTTTGGCTTCTTTATATTTGTCCATGTCAACCTGCTTGGCCAAACGATATACACGTTTGATATCGTCAGCAGATTTTAGGTTGGCCTTCTTAATCTGAAGCTTCACCAATCGTCCAGTCAATGTTACTACACCTATATCGTGACCAGGATTAGCCTCTACAGCCACAATGTCGCCCTTCTTTAGGTCAAGGTTGTTTACATTGTGGTAATATCCCTTTCGGGTATTCTTGAATTGCACCTCCACTAAGTCTGTCGACTCAGCATTGCCAGGCACATCAGCCAACCAGTCGTAAGTGTTGAGCTGTTTGTTTTGTCTGCCAATGGCGCAACGACATAAACCACGGTCTGCACCGCAGCATATTTTCTTATTATCTTCGTTTTTTATATCCATATTAATATTGGTCTGTCTGCTCTTCTTACGTTTTTTATTTTCTTATCAATAGCACTATCATCTGAAGCGCAACATCAAAGAATATAATCTTTGCATTGCCATTCTGTGCTATTTCTCTTCGTGCCTTTTGGAAAAGTTCGGATATTTCTATCACGTTAGCTTCATTCACAAACTTTGCAAAGTTCTTTGCGAAGGCCTCTTCCTCTTGCGACATATAATTGAGCTGCGGAAGTTGGAAGTTGTACATAAAGTTCTCCCTAATCATCCTTGAGAAATAGGTTATAGCTCTAAGCTGTTTCTCTCTTCCCGTAGCAGCAATAGTTTCGCTCCATGCTTTCATGCCTTTCACATTTCGCATGTAAGCCAATCGCATAAGGTTTTTGAACCATTCCAGCATCTCTGCATTCTCGCTGTTGGCTTCCATCTGTTCCAAAGCCCTTAGCCAGCTGCCGTTTGCTATGCGTGCTATTCTCTTCGCTGTGTCAGCATCAATAAGTCTTCTGTTAACCAAAGCCTCTTCTATATCGCTGTCAGCAATGCGTTTCAAGTCTATACGCTGCACTCTGCTTCGTATGGTGTCGAGGAGTTTTTCTGGTTCTTCGCATACCATGATGAAGACAGTCTGCTGAGGTGGTTCCTCTAATATCTTTAATATCTTGTTTGCACAAGTGATATTCATTCTTTCCGGCAACCATATCAAGCATATCTTCCATCCACCTTGGCTCGACTTAAGACTCAAGTTGTGTGTGATGAGGTCGCTTTCTGCCTCGAAGATGATCGCTTGCTGATTCTCTGCTTTCATCTCTTCAAGCCAATGCTCAATAGAGAAGTAGCTACTCTTGACTATCATATCGTGCCATTCTCTTGAAAAGTCATCGCTTGTCATCTTATGGTCGCTCGATGTTCCCGTAGGCTTTATCACAGGATATGTGAAATGTAAGTCTGGGTGCTCCCATGTTTTGAGCATGGCTTCTGTGTTGGCACTATTCTCATGTCCTTGTCGCAGAAGAGTTGCCGAAAGAGCCATAGCCATAGCCATCTTACCACAGCCTTTAGGTCCGCAGAGCATAAGGGCATGAGGAATCCTCTGCTCTTCTATCATCTGCGAAAGCCTATTCTTGGCATCCTGTTGTCCGATAACGTCGTTAAAGTCCATGACTCTGAATGAATTTCTTTTATTAAGTATTTATGTGGCTTTATATAGCCATCAATATTTAGTGCTTCTACACATCTTGTTAGTGTTTTTCCACATTAGATGTGCAGTCTTCTTACAACCTCGGCAACAGAGTTAGCTGCCGAAACAGTATAGAAGTGTATGTCGCTGATGCCAGCTTGATATAGCTCTTGACATTGAGCAGTAGTCCATTCTATACCAAGTTGTTTAGCCTCTTCGTCGGTCTTGCATTTCACCGCCTCTTGTGCCAACTCCTGTGGCATATCGCAATGGAAAGTCTTTGGCACCATTGTTATCTGTGACAACTTGGCGAAAGGCTTTATGCCTGGGATGATAGGTATGGTGATGCCTTCTTTGCGAGCTTTTTCCACGAATTCGAAATACTTCTTATTGTCGTAGAATAGCTGTGTTACGGCATATTCGGCTCCTAAGTCCTGTTTCATCTTAAGATATTCAATATCCATATCAATGTTTGGTGCCTCCTCATGCTTTTCTGGATAAGCAGCCACACCAAAGTGAAATTTCTTGCCAGGATGCTTTATTGGAGTGCCATCGGCAAAGAAGCCTTCGTTGAATTGTGTTACCTGCTTTATCAAGTCTGTGGTATGTGCATGTCCACCAGGGGTAGGGGTAAACATCCTGTCGTCTTTGGCTTTATCGCCTCTTAGCAACAACAAGGTGCTGATACCAAGAAACTGAAGGTCTATCAGTTCGTATTCTATATCTTCGATGGTAGCACCGCTACATATCACGTGCGGAATTACCGGAATTTCATATTTTTGCTGTATTGCAGCAGCTATGGCCACAGTTCCTGGGCGACGTCTGATTCTCTTGCGTTCAAATTGTCCGTTGTCAAGTTCTGTGTAGATGTATTCGCTGTGATGTGTTGTAATGTTTATGAACAGTGGATCAAAATCCTTTAATTTATCAATGGTAGAAAAGAGGTTTGCTGTGCCGTTTCCTTTAAGTGGTGGCAACACCTCAAACGAAAATCTCTTCTCTCCTTTTCGTTCACTTATCAACTTCTGTATGTCCATTATACATAATTTTCTGCAAAGATACTAAAAGTTATTTGTTTTTCGATGCTATTTCATGGAAAAACATTAACATCGCAACATATAAAACAATATAAAAGTGGTTCATCCGGAAAATGAAGTGATAAAGTCTGTATAGAACAAAAGAAAATCGCTGAACATTTTGTATATTTGAATAACCACAACCAAATATATAAAAATGAACAGCAGCTTTCTATATCATGCCTGGGGCTTTACAGCCTTGAATGTACAAGAGAGTAATACAAAGGTAATACAACTGTATAAAACAATTGTCGTCGATTTGGTGTGGCCGGATTATATATGTGGCTTCAGAGATGAAGAATACTTCAAACTGAGACTATACGCATTGCATGACTGTCGTATCACTCGAAATGTTGGATGAACCGAAAAAAAATACACCCACGTTTTTTACTTTTCATGATTGTCAAGGTCAAATAGATGTAACAGATAGAAGTTGAGGTTATGACGATAAACGATAAGGATATAATAGAAACACTGAACGCAAGGCGGGAGACGGGCTTCAAGATGCTTCTGAACAAGTATCAGGAGCCTGTCTACTGGCACATCCGCCGACTGGTG
>OWJF01000650.1_pt1 | contig 17413 bp, 17 predicted proteins | sample 1732941 | NCBI WGS metagenome assembly OWJF01 (sample SAMN05065770, study PRJEB22554) | human gut metagenome | biome: ENVO:2100002; feature: ENVO:00000062; material: ENVO:00002003 | host: Homo sapiens | place: USA
AACAACTTCTTGCCAACTACGCAGACGTACCACAAAACATGATGTCAGCCATTGTCGAGTCAAACAAAACTCGCAAGGACTACATTGCAGATGCCGTATTGCGTAAGGCAGGCTATTATGCAGAGAATGGACAATGGGATGCAAGCAAAGAACACAATTGTGTGATTGGCGTATATCGTTTGACCATGAAGTCGAATTCAGACAACTTCCGCCAATCAGCTATCCAAGGCATTATGAAGCGCATCAAGGCTAAAGGTGCAGAAGTCATCATCTACGAACCAACTCTTGAAGACGGAACAACCTTCTTTGGTAGCAAAATTGTAAACAACCTTGACGAATTTAAGGCACAAAGCAAAGCCATCATCGCCAACCGCTTTGATGACTGTCTGAAGGATGTAGAAGATAAGGTATATACACGCGATATCTTCAGAAGAGACTAACTTATGGTAGAGTACAATATAAACTTAGAAGGCAAAACAGTTCTTGTAACAGGTGCTGCAGGCTTCATTGGTAGCAACCTCGTAAAGCGTCTTTTTCACGATGTACAAAACATCAAAGTAATAGGTATAGACTCAATAACCGATTACTACGACGTAAACATCAAGTATGAACGCTTGAAAGAAATAGAGGCTTTAAATCGTGATTGGACCTTCGTCCATGCCTCAATCGCAGACAAAGATGCAGTTGAGAAAATCTTCAGTGAAAATGACATTGCCGTAGTAGTAAACCTTGCTGCCCAAGCAGGAGTACGTTACAGCATCACTAATCCCGATGTTTATATCCAGAGCAACCTCATCGGTTTCTACAACATTCTTGAAGCATGCCGTCATCATGAAGTAGAGCACCTTGTGTATGCATCCTCTTCATCTGTATATGGCAGTAACAAGAAGGTTCCGTATTCAACTGATGACAAGGTTGACAACCCTGTATCGCTTTATGCAGCCACCAAGAAGAGTAACGAGTTGATGGCTCATGCTTATAGCAAACTCTATAACATTCCTTCTACAGGCTTACGTTTCTTCACAGTCTATGGTCCAGCTGGTCGTCCCGACATGGCATACTTTGGTTTCACCAACAAACTGGTGAAAGGCGAAACTATAAAGATTTTCAACTATGGCAATTGCAAACGCGACTTCACTTTTGTAGATGACATTGTAGAAGGTGTAGTCCGTATTATGCAGCACGCTCCAGAGAAGCAGAATGGTGAGGACGGTCTTCCTATCCCTCCGTACAAAGTTTATAACATTGGAAATAACTCTCCCGAAAATCTTCTTGATTTTGTAACTATTCTTCAGGAAGAACTTGTCCGTGCAGGAGTTCTACCTAAAGACTATGACTTTGAGGCCCACAAGGAACTTGTACCAATGCAGCCAGGTGATGTGCCAGTGACATACGCCGACACAACCCCATTGGAGCAAGATTTTGGATTTAAACCGAATACAAGTCTACGTGAAGGATTAAGAAATTTTGCAGAGTGGTACGCAAAGTATTATGGGGCTTCAAACTAAATCTTATGTAATCCCAAATACGGATTCGCCTGATAGTGCAGAATCTGCAGAATCAGACAAATCTGTATTCAAATTTAATGGTAACAGCAGTATTTTTCCGCTGTCTCCAGCAAGTAGCTCTTCGTACTCTTACATCATCCTATTTTCTGTACTCCCTCAGCACATCCAACTCTGAACAACAGGGCTTGTGTGGATCAATGTCAGAGTGTCCTACTATCAAAGACTTTCGGGTAACGTTTATACAGTTTACTAAGCAACAGTTCCAGCGCACTCTTCTGGGTCTCCGTTCTTGTGTCACAAGGAGGCTTGCCGTCAACGGCAAGCCCTCCTACATACGCCACACCGAAGGAATGGCTGTTATGTTTTTTGCAATGCGCTCCAACCTGCGCTTCAGGTCGTCCTCGCTCGATAGCACCGTCAGTAGGAATCAAATAGTGATACTCGTGCCACGCCAATCGAGCGAGCGGTGGTAGCGATCAATGTCCGCCATTCTCTGTGTGCTACTCGCACAGTTTGCGGTGCAATGCACGACAATCAAAGTTATTGTTGTCATAGGATGTGATGTTTCAAAGTTGCGTCACGGCACCGCCATCCGCCCCCGTAATAATCGATTCAATCACTCGCAGCACATAGAGTGCCACACGTTTCCTGTTGATTTTATACTTTCTTTTTAGGAGTGTAAATATATTTTCAAGCCACTTCGTACTTAACGATTACTCAGCGAAGAAGGTTGTAACAGAGTAATCTAATTTAATTATGTACTATTATGGTATACAATGAACCAACAATTTTAGCAGAGAGCGCAATTGTAATGGCTGATTGTCAGAAGAAGCCTTGTGGAAGACCTTCTTGTACAAGAAAACCGTCTGGTCAGCATTAATTGTCGTTCTTAGTTGTAACTGCGGTAGCTTGAGTAGCTACCGCACCTTTAAAAATAATTATGATAGTATTTAAACTGCCATATATAATGTATAGAGCATATCCAAATTTTGGTTATTTGACTGATAATCGTAATTTTGGATATGATACAGCATCAATGAGTCGTCTGAAAGTTGGGGATCTGTTATTATCGAAAACTGGTAGTGTGTTTTATTCTCAATTGTCAGATACTCCTAAGAAGATGGAAGATATTATAGGGAACTTGTGCGAATTGTTTGTAGATATTCCTTATGCTACAATAAAGGCTGATGCCGTCAAGTTTTTTACTCTTTTACATTCTAAAGGTTTCGTTTATTTAGGTGAAGAGATTGATTTTACTGAAATAAAAAATCAGTATTTCTCATACGACAAAGTCCAGCCTTATGTATTGCAGGCTTCAGATAAGCTCGAAACTCAGAAAACATATGAAAGCACGTTTGGAATGGATTATCGGTTAACCCGATTGCATGTTGACATTTCGAGCAGATGTAATGAAAATTGTGTTCATTGCTATATACCTACTTACAAGAAACGAGGTATTATGACCGAGGATATGTTTGATGTTATTCTAAGACAATCCAAAGTCATGAATATACTCAACATAACCATTAGTGGAGGAGAACCGATGTTGAATCCTTCTCTCAATAGTTTTTTGCAAAAATGTAAAGTCAATAACTTGTCTGTAAACTTGCTTACGAATTTAACGCTTTTAACAGAAGATTTACTTGATATAATATCTGACAATCCTCTGATAAGTGTTCAAACTTCCTTGTATGCAATGGACGAAAAAATACATGATGCCATTACGCAACAACGTGGTAGTTTTAAAAAGACAATTTCTGCGATAAAGCGTCTTCGAGAAAAGAATGTGCCTCTTCAGATAAATTGTCCAATAATGAAATTGAATTCAAAGCATTATGTTGATGTGTTGAATTTTGCAAGAGCATTGAATATAGAAGCGGATTCTGACTATTTGTTATATGGTTGTTATGATTTTTCCAAGAGTAATCTGTCGTGTAGGTTAGATATTGATGAGATTGAACATGTTGTTCATGAGAAATTGTCCAAGCCAATAGATCTTTACAATATCAAAGAAAAAGTTGGGATAAAGAAAGTAGAGGCTGAAGATTCGATTTGCCCTGTTTGTAAGAATTCCTTATGTATATCAAATACTGGAGATGTCTATCCTTGTGAAGGATGGCAATCTTTAATAATCGGAAATCTTAAAGTAGAATCATTAAGCGAATTATGGGAGAATTCAGTTATTATAAATCGTTTAAGAAGTTTAGAATTTAAAGATTTTCCGAAATGTAATTCATGTCCCGATAAAAAATATTGTAATACATGCTTAGTCATGAATGCTAACGAGGATGTTAATGGAAATTATATGCATATTAATACATTTCAGTGTGAGGCAGCAAGAATAAAGCATCATCTAATGAAAATAAAAGGGTTCGGAATTTAATAGATAGTTATGAGTTCTATCAACAGAAAATAATGTCCAACACTCCATCACCTATGAAATTAGATAAACAACTTTTCGAGCAAATAGCAGCTAAGGCTGCTCAAAGTCCTCGCTTACGTATGCACTACGACCTACGAGACTCCGAGGACGAGGACGGACAACGCATGCTCAATGTTCTTTTGCCAGGAACAAAGTCTGCCATTCATTGCCATACCGATACATCTGAAGTTGTTGTATGTATTTATGGTTCAGCCATTGAGCGTTTTTATGACGAACAAGGTAATGAAACCGAAATGGTAGTAATGAAAGCAGGAAGTGAAAAACCTGGTGTATGGATAGAGCAAGGACAGTATCATTCTTTGGAAGCTACGGATGAAATGGGGGTTATATTTGAGGCGAAGGCCCATAGGTACGAATTTGGAAAAACTGAGAAATATTTATGATAAACTATTATTACTGATGTTTTTATTTGAAATGAGTTATCTATGTAGCATTTTGTGAAGGTATGCCATAGAGTAATAAATAACGATTTATAGCAAAAATGATAAACAATGAATAATAAAATAATTGAGTATATAGCAAATAACAAAAGAATAATAATAACAGTCTTATTGACTTCAATACTCCTATTAATAAGAGATGTTGGAGGTTTTGATATAAACCAATACCTACTTTTCGCTTTTATGAGTGCTATTTTTGTTTGTTTAAAACGAAATGAGACAATATTATATATGGCCTTCACTTGTGGTGTGATAACAGGTGTTAATGGATATATATTAATAATAGGTATATTTTCTGTTCTCTTTAAAGATCGCATATACTTACGATATAATAAATTATTTATATTCCTAACATTATTTGTTCTTATGTGGGAATGTTTAAATAGTTATTCATACTATCCATTAACTCAATTCAATCAAATACTATTATATTTTGGATATTTACTCGTTTTCTTCTATTATCTTATGATGAATAAGAACAAAAAAGAAAACAAACAGATAATATTATTGTACAGCATTGGTTTAGCTGTTACATTATTGATTATCTGCATAGGTGTACTTCAAAATCCTCTTGATATGGTATTTGAAGGAGAGGGGGAGGTAAGAGCAGCTATGGGATTTGGAGAAGATACTGGTTCTACGCATTTTGTAGCAAATGCCAATAATTTGGCCTACTTTTCTATTGTTTTAATAGCATTGCTTGTCTCATTGAAGAAGCAGGTGTTCTCATCCAATTTAATATTCCTAATATTATTAACAATAGCAATATTAGCCGGTGTATTATCTCGTTCTCGTACATGGATTATATTGACTAGTGTTTTACTTTTAATTGAGTTTATATCTAGAAGGGGAACAGAAAGAATTAAATTTTTGAGTTCAAGTATAGCATTAGGCTTTATTGCTTTTTATCTTTTTTCGGATTTTATAGATTCTGCTATAGATGGTTTTATGACCAGATTAGAATTAGACAATATTAGTACAGCTGGTAATAGAACTGTTTTGATGAAAGAGTATTTCGACTATATGTCCAACCACATAGAGTATATGATTGGTGGTACTGGTGCAATATATTATAAGGAGATAACAAGATGTAGTAATTCATGCCATAATGCATTTCAGCAGATTTATATTGCTTATGGAATTTTAGGATGTATGTTTTTTTTCATAACAGTTATAAAATCTATAATGAATCATCATTCAACGTCTAACATTTTAAATTATCTTCCTTTTATAGTTGCTCTACTTTTCATACAGAGCATCCAATTGTTAAATCCATTTCATTTAATGGTTCCATTAGCAATAACATCATTGGCATATAAAATAAATAATACAACAAATATATGAAAATAGGACTTTTAACTTTTCACGACACAAACAATTTTGGTTCGTATCTCCAAACTTATGGATTGTATAAAAAAATAGAAGACCTAGGCTACAAATGTGATGTTGTAGACTATCAGTGTGAGTCTATTATAGAACGTGAGATCCCAAAACCATTCCATTTTACGTTTAATCCGAAGAAGTTGATTATAGAAATTCTCTTAATGCCTAATGTAAGGAAGAAATATAGAAATCTACTATGTTTCCTTCACAAAAACATGACTCTTAGCGAAAGAGTTTTTAAAGATACAGCTTCAAGCATAGCAGATAAATATGACAAGTTCGTTGTCGGAAGCGATATTGTATGGGGACTGGATATTACAAAAAATGATACTGCATATTTTTTGGATTTTGTTAAAGATTCAAAGAAAAAGTTTGCGTTCTCATCTTCTATAGGAAATCCATGGAATGAAAAAGAAAAAGCTTTAATAAAACCTTATCTTTCTGACTTTAGTAGTATTGCAGTTAGAGAAAATGAATCTGCTGAGTGGGTTGAAGAATTAATAGGGGAACGCCCTAATGTAGTTTGTGATCCTACCATGTTGTTAAAGTGTGACGAATGGGCAAAATTCGCTTCAAGTAAATATAAGGGAAAACAATATGTCTTGGTGTATTTCCCTACTGAACAAAATCTAAGAGATGCAAAGGCTTATTCAAACAAATATGGAATTCCTTGTTATGTAATAAACCAAGCGTTGCCATTAAAAGGAGTAACAAATATTAATCCAGTGACAATGGAAGATTTCCTATCGTTATTTCTTAATGCGACATTTGTTTTTACAGGATCTTATCATGGTATGCTTTTCTCTATATATTTCAATAGAGAAATTGCTTATTATAATCGTGCGCATAAATCTCGTATGAATACGCTTGCAAAAAGGCTTGGTATTCAAAATCGTGAAGGATCAGAATATGATATTTTTAAAATGAAGCCTATAAACTATTCTAAGGTAAATGAAGCGGTAGAAGAATACCGTGACTATAGTATACAGTTTCTTAAAGAAATGTTAGAAGAATGAGTAGAGTAATTTGTAGTCATGATAAATGTACAGGATGTGCAGCATGTAGAGATGTGTGTCCAAAGCAATGTATAACGATGCGACCTGATGCTCTTGATGCATTACGTCCAGTAGTAGACGAGAGTATTTGTATTGACTGTGGTCTATGTGAGAAAACATGTCCAAATAATCGAGAGCTATCCTATAAACTACCTCATAGAGTATGGGCAGCATGGAGCAATGACAGTGATGTTAGACGTACATCCGCCTCCGGTGGAATAGCTTGCGAGCTTTATCGTTATTGGATAAAAAATGGTGGTGTTGCTACTGGTGTTGTATATGACAGAGTTGAAGGCTGTCATTTCATACTATTAGAAAAAGAATCTGACATTAAAGTTGTTCAGAATTCAAAGTATACATTTAGTGATACTGCTGGAATTTATAAGATCGTAAAACAGAAATTGCAAGCAGGTATTCCTGTTCTATTTATTGGTGTTCCTTGTCAAGTTGCCGGACTCTATGGATTCTTGAAGAAAGACTATGATAATTTGACAACAGTTGATATCATTTGTCATGGAATGCCACCTGCAACTTATTTAGAACAGCACATTAAAAGTATCGAAGATAAGAAAAAAGAATATACACATCATCTTTTCTTTCGTGATCCAAAATACCATACATTTACATTTACATTTACATTAAAAAACAATAATGGCAAAGAGTTCTATAATAAGAAAGTTTTAACACGCGATAATTATCAGCTTGGTTATCACAGAGCGTTGATTTACCGTGAGAATTGTTATTCATGCAACTATGCCCGCAAAGAAAGAATATCAGACCTAACAATTGGTGATTTCTCTGGGCTTGGGCGGTTTGCTCCTTTTGAGTATGATAAACACAATGTAAGTTGTATTTTGGAAAATACAGATAAGGGCGCTGTTTTATTGAAGAAATTAAAAGGTGCTTTATCGAAGTATGAAAGGCCTGTTAGTGAAGCTTTTGAGGTTGAAAAACAATTGAAATCACCATCTGTAAAACATAGTGGAAGATCTATTTTTGAAAAGGTGTACCATAAGACTCGCAATTATGAATTGGCCAGTAATGCAGCTTTAAAGGAAGAGAAGAATAGGGCTGTAAAGACAGCAATAATTCTTAAAACAAAAGTGTTCTTATACAACATTCTTGTATTGCTTCATATAAAGAAAAAGTAATAATGGCTAATCAAAATACAACAATAGCTAAAAACACACTGTTCTTGTCATTAAGAATGGTTTTTGTTCTTTTTGTTTCCCTATACACATCAAGAGTATTTTTGAATGTGTTGGGGGTAGAGGACTATGGCATCAGCAATGTTGTTGCTGGTTTCGTATCAATGTTCAGTTTTCTAAATACCTCTCTTGCTAATGCTATTCAACGTTTTTATAATGCGGAATTAGGTAAAAATGGTAGTAAAGGTATTACTAAGGTCTATAACACCTCATTGGTAATTCAAGGTATAATAGCATTATTTGTTGTAGCTTTACTTGAATCAGTGGGTTTATGGTATCTTTATGAAAAAATGGTAATTCCATCAGACAGGTTTGAGGTTGCATTTTGGTTATATCAGTTCAGTACTATATCTGCTGCTGTTGTAATTATGCAATCACCTTTTACAGCTGCTGTAATGGCTTACGAAAGAATGAATACCTATGCTGTTATAAGCATCTTGGAAGTTATCCTAAAACTTGGATTTGCACTGGCGTTGCCTTACATAAGTATTGATAGACTATTGATGTATGGAGCATTCTATATGGTCTTGTCCATTCTAACCTTTTTGTCGTATTTCATTTATAGTAAGAAGGAGTTTAATGAATTACATTTTCAGCGATCATATAAGAAATCAATGTTTAAGGATATGATTTCATTCTCAGGATGGAATCTGTGTGGTACTTTTGCTTGTATGATACGAGAACAGGGCTTAAATATGGTGCTTAATATATTCTTTGGTCCTATTGTAAATGCCGCAAGAGGAGTTGCTTATCAAGTTTCTGGAGCATTACAAGGTTTTGTTTCTAATCTAAGTTTGGCTGCAAAACCCCAAATGGTTCAGTCTTTTGCTACTGGAGATTCTTCAAGAACAATAAAACTTATGTACACAATGAGTAAATTAAGTTTTATCTTCTTGTTTGTGCTTTCTGTTCCTGTTATATTTAACATAGACTATATATTACATTTATGGTTGGGGAATGTAGTGCCTGATCATGCGGCAAATTTTGTTGTTCTTGTGATTATTACTAATTTTATGAATAATCTTAATGCTCCACTATCCAATGTGGTATATGCAACAGGAAAGATGCGTAATTATGAAGTCGTTTTTAGTATAATAAACCTTCTAATAATTCCTTTTTCCTTTATTGTGTTAAAATTGGGAGCCCCTGCAGAAAGTGTATTTATTGTTTATTTTATAATGACAATTTTTGTTCAGGTTGGTTGCTTGTTAGTAATACGAACACTCGTTTCTTTGTCACTTCGTAATTATTTTATGGTTTTGATAATACCAATTGCGATAGTAACATGTATAACATTACCCATAGTTTATGTTATACATAGCTTATTACCTAATAATTTATTAAGTATTGGTTTGGAGTATACCGTTGTTACTATAATAGCAAGCTTACTATTCTATTATGTTGCATTAAACGCCTCCGAAAAAAGTATAGCTAATAAGTTTTTAAACAAATTCATAAAGCGATGAAATATTTTATAATAACCGTTGATACCGAAGGTGATAACCTTTGGAACTACAAAAAAGGTCAAGAGGTAAATACAGAGAATTCTCTATTCATTCCTCGCTTTCAAAATCTTTGTGAGAAATATGGCTTCAAACCAGTATGGCTCACAAATTATGAAATGGCTTGTGATCAAAGATACGTTGATTATATAAAGCCAAAAATGGAGGCGGGATTGTGTGAAGTTGGAATACATGTACATGCATGGAATAATCCGCCTTTGTATAAATTGGATGCTAAATATACGGGCAATCCATATTTGATTGAGTATCCTGATAATGTAATGAGGGCAAAGTTTGAAACAACATATAATCTTCTGAAGGAGAAATTTGGAATAGAGGTAAAAAGCCATCGTGCAGGTCGTTGGGCAATGGATGATAAATATTTCGCTTTGCTAAAAGATTTTGGAATAGAAGCAGATTGCTCACATACTCCAGGAGTGTCTTGGTCGCATGCTGCAGGTGAAACTATAATGGGTTCTGATTATTCAAAAGCACAGAATTATCCAAGTTTTATCAATAACATATTGGAGATTCCTATGACTATAAGAAAGACGCATATTTCAAGAAAAGGTTCTTTTAAACATAAGTTGAGAGTGCTTCTTCAAGGAGATAATGTTTGGTTAAGACCTGCTTCTGCCACGGCTGACGAAATGATGCATTTATGTAAGTGTATAGATACAGACCATAACGTCGATTATCTTGAATTTATGGTTCATTCTTCAGAATTGATGCCTAATGGCAGCCCATACTTTAAGGATGAAAATGCTATAGAAGAATTGTATAAAACGATAGAGACAGTCTTTGCGTATGTAAGACAATTAGGGTACAAAGGAATAACTATGGCAGAATACTGTAGGATTTATAAAAACAATAATTGATGAAGTTGTTATTTTATATACATGGTCTTAGTGGCGGAGGAGCAGAGAGAGTGATGGTAACTCTCATGAATAGTTTTATAGAACAAAATCATCAGGTAAGGATCGTATATACAGAAAGCATTGAACAGCCTGTTTATCAACTTGACAATAGAATAGAACAAGTTTATATGCAGATGGAATGTCCTATGAAATCTTCATCTATTCCAACAAAAATCTTCAAAAGAATTTGGAAATATCCTGCCATCAGAAAACAAGCAAAACTTTTCAAGCCTGATTTTGTTATAAGTTTTCTTAAAGCTCAAAATAATGATGTGTTAGCTGCTCTTTTGGGAACTAGAATCCCAGTGATAATAGGTGATCATACAAATGTTGATAGAAAATATCCATGGCGGACATCGTTTTTGTCAACTATATTGTATCCAAGCGCTGCTGGTATCACTATGCTTACTATGCGTGATTATAATAGATGGAAAAATAAATATAAACATGTTTATTATGTTCCTAATCCATGTGATATTAAACAGAAAAATAAGGATGCTATTCGTAAAAAAATAGTTTTAGGCGTTGGCAGAGTTAACCAATGGGGAATTAAGGGGTTTGATAGCCTAATAAAGGCATGGAGTAAAATATATGACAAACATCCAGATTGGAAATGCCAAATAGTAGGTGCATATTCAGATAACGTTTTGTCTAATATTCGCAACGAAGTTGGAGATAAAGCTTTTAGGAATGTTGAATTTATAGGTTTCCGCTCTGATATACATGACTATATGGAATCATGTGAAGTGTTCTGTCTGTCATCAAGAATAGAAGGTATGCCTATGGTTCTTCTTGAAGCATTAAATCTTGGATGCGCTTGTGTCGCATTTGACTGTGTAACAGGTCCAGCAGAAATGATAGAAGACGGTATTACAGGTTTACTTGTGAAAAATCAAGATGTAAATGAACTTGCAATAAAACTTGATAAAATTATTACAGATGAAAAACTAAGAAATATGTTTCATAAAAATGCTCCTATGTCAGTTGACAGATTCTCAACCGAAAATGTCCTAAATATGTGGTATCAAATGTTTAATGACTTAAAGAAAAAATAGCTCATGAAGTTTTTGTCAAATTTATATTGGAGGCTTCAAAGTCCTTTGAAGCAAGCTCGCCATCTAGGGGTAAATATTGGGAATGGTTGTTTGATAGCAACTCGAAGATGGTCTTCTGAACCATATCTTATTACTATCGGTAATCATGTACAAGTAACAGAAGGTGTATGGTTTCATACTCACGGGGGGGGAAATTCTATAAGGGCAGAAGTGCCAGATTATGATTCTTTTGGAAAAATAACTATCAAGGATTGGGCTTACATTGGTTCAGGAAGTCATATACTTCCTGGTGTAACAATAGGAGAAGGAGCTTTGGTCGCTGCAGGTTCAATTGTAACAAAGTCTGTACCTCCTTATACCGTTGTAGGTGGTAACCCAGCAAGAGTTATATGTACTGTAGAAGAATATAAAAAGAAAAATATAAAATACAACACCAAAACATATGGGATGTCAGTAGAAGAAAAAAAGAGGATTTTATTGAACCTTCCTGAAGATGTGTTTATAAAAAAATGAAAAAAATATTATTAATAACAGAAAATCTTGGTTCTGGCGGTGCGGAGCGGCAAATATGCGGACTGGCTGTGATGTTGACCAAGGCTGGATTTCCTTGCCGATTAATCACATACGTAGAGAATCAGTTCTATGAGCCTTATCTTCGTCAGAATGGTGTGGATTATCAGTTTGTACCAGAACTTTGGAACAAGAATACTCGTGTCTTTAAGGTTGCAAAGTATGTTAGACAATATAAGCCTGATGTTGTGATTTCGTTTTTGCCATCTGTGAATAAGACTATGTGTCTTGCAAAACTTTTCTTTAATGCCAAGTTAGTTGTGTCGGAACGAAACAATAATACTTGCATTACTCGTAATGATAAGATACAGTTTAACCTTTATCGTATGGCAGATGCAATAGTTCCTAATAGTAACAGCCAAGGGAATTTCATCCGCAATAATTTTCCATTCTTGAGTAAGAAAGTGCATCCTATTATAAACTTCGTTGATGTGAATCGCTTCACACCTTCAGAGAATCCTGTACAGAATGATACTCTGCGCATAGTTACTGTAGCTCGCTATACTCAACAGAAGAATGTATTAACTTATCTGAAAGCTGTCCGTATGATAAAGGACATGAGACTCAATGTGCATTTCGATTGGTATGGAGATAAGAAGCATAATGCAGCTTATTTTACAGAAATAGAGAAAGAGTATCAACAGCATGATATTGCAGATTACTTAACATTGCATGATCCAAACCAAAAGATTGAAGAGGAATATCGTAAGGCTGATGTCTTCTGTCTTCCAAGTCTTTTTGAGGGGTATCCTAATGTTGTAGCAGAAGCTATGTCTTGCGGATTACCTATTCTCTGTAGCAATGTATATGAGAATCCATATATAGTAGAAGAGGGAGTGAATGGATTTTTGTTTGATCCAAAGAAGCCTGAAGCCATTGCTGATGCTATAAAGAAGATGGTGGGCTTATCGTATGAAAACAGACTGGAAATGGGTAAACGCAATCGCCAACTATGTTTAAAGCGTAATACAGAAGAAGCCTTCTTGAAATCATATGTTGAACTTATAGAAAAATTATAAAGTAATGAGCAAATTCAAAGAATTATATAATGCAGACATTGCTCGATATGGTGGAAAATCAGATACCTATATTAGGATTTTCCATTTTCTTCACCGTAAAGCATCTGTAACATCTTTTCTACCAATAAGGCTTCTGTATAAGGTCTTGTTCCGTCAATGGGCAAATAGAAGAGGGTTGGAAATAACTGCAAATAATCAAATCGGGGGGTATTTATATAGCTCACGCATATAATATAACCATCAATGGTAAAGCTAAAATAGGTCGCAATTGTAACATTCATAAAGGTATTGTTATAGGACAAGCGAATAGAGGTCCTCTTAAAGGTTGTCCAGCAATTGGCGATAGAGTTTGGATTGGTATCAATTCGGCAATCGTTGGAAATATTACCATTGGCGATGATGTACTGATTGCGCCAAATAGTTTTGTAAATATAGACATACCATCACATTCTGTTGTATTTGGAAATCCATGTATAATAAAGCATAGGGATTGGGCAACAGAGGGGTATATAAATAACATTGTAGAATAAAAGTATAATGCAAAAAGAAAAAGTGCTTGTAGTTGGGGCGTTTGGTTATGAAAATAATCAGCTTGATGGACAAACGATAAAAACGAGGAATGTATATAACCTTCTTCAAAAGAAACATGAAGGCGAGCATTCATATATAGATACTTTATCGCTAAGGAAAAAGCCATGGTTAGGATTTGTAATGTTGTATAGACTTATAACTTGCAACACGTTGATAATTCTGCCTTGTTTGAATAATCTTACTGTCTTGTTTCCTCTTTTTTACTATATGTCTAAGATATTCAGATTTGACATTATTAGTATATGTATAGGAGGATGGCAAGTAGAGTATTTTTTAGGAAGTGAAAAGTTCGAATCTCATCCAAAACAGATGAATATGAGCAAAAAAATAAAGGCCTTTCTACCAGAGATGATAAAGGTGAACGATGATTTGATAAACATGTGTGGATTTACAAATTCAGAAGTTTTTCCTAATTTTCGTAAATATGAAAGGACAAATCAAGAAATTACTAATGAGAAGGGGTTGAGATTAGTATTTATGGCCCGTGTAAATAAGATGAAAGGGTATGACGTGATATTTAACTCTCTCAAATTCATTAGAGATCATTGTCCAAATAGCAGCATTACATTCTATGGAGGTATCGCTCCTGAAGACAAAGATGATTTCTTAAACAAGGTGGAAGCGAACAATGACATTGTTTCTTATAGAGGAATTTTAGTTCCAGAAAAAATACATGAAACGTTAAAAAGATATGATGTGATGCTTCTTCCAACAAAATATTACACCGAGGGGTTTCCAGGTAGTATATTGGATGCGTACATATCTGGAATTCCTGTTATAGTGACAGAATGGAAACATTCGCTTGAGTTTGTTTCGGATGGAAAAACAGGTATTATTGTGCCATTCGAAAATAACCAAGAAGAATTTAATAATTCTATTTTAAGCCTATATAAAGATAGAAACAAACTGAATTATATGAAGAAAGCTGCATACAAAGAAGCTGATAAATACTCTGAAGAAGTAGCTTGGAATGTTCTAAAAAAATATCTATAATATGTTAGTGTTCACTGGAGATATAAATTTAACCGACGGGTATTTCAATGTTGGTTTTGGTATTAGTACTAGAATTGCTAATGGCCTTGATCCTTACCGTAAGCTTAACAGAAACGGAAATGATCTATGGATTGGAAATTTTGAGGGAGTTGCATCAGATGTGACAAATAATACAGGCTTTGCGGGAGAGGTCTTTAGAGTCCATCCAAAAGTTTTGCAGAATCTTAATCACTTTGATGTGTATGGTTTTGCCAACAATCATGCAATGCAGCATGGAAAAGGGGCTTACCAGCAGACATTTGATGCTATACGCGGTTATGGCTCAGAATGTTTCGGAGCAAATAAACAGAAGTCTGTCGTAATGACGCATCAAGGAAAAATTGTCTCATTTACTGGTATGTGTCTTCGCATTGAGGAATTTACAGATGAGCCTTTATATTGGTATAATCCTGAATATAAGGAAATAGAAAAAGAACTGAAGTCATTACCAGTGGACGCATTCAAAGTGCTCTACATCCATTGGGGTAATGAATACATAAATCGTCCTTCGTCTGCACAAAAGAAGTTTGCCCATTGGTTGATTGACATCGGTTTTGACCTTATAATAGGTATGCACCCTCATGTACTTCAAGGATATGAGGAATATAATGGTAAATACATATTCTATTCACTTGGAAACTTTGTTTTTGAGATGGCTTGGGAACCTACAAAAATAGGTGCTATAGTAAAGTTTGACCTTGACACAAAACAACCAAGCGTAGAATATATACATATCGAGAATGACTGTACTCCTGTTGTAGTAGAAGAATCGAAGATACCTGCAGAATGGCGATTTGGCTACCTGAATGAAGCTCTTAAGAAAGAAGATAACTCAGAACAGTATCATGCGGAAATAAGTAGGAACTATGCTGCTTACAGAAAAGCCAATCACAGATATATTATCAATAATATGATTAAGCATCCAACATTGGGAAATAGTCTGCTGAAAGATTTTATAAAAAGAAGATTTTTGAAATAAGAATAAAAACAATAAAATATGGCATTTCATCCAACATTAAGCAAATCAGGCAGAATTATGTTCTGGCCTTTGATTAAGTTTACAGAGTTTATGGGTAATCATTTTCCTGAGACTTTGTTGAAAATCCGTTATCGCTATGTATTTAAGAAACCGCTTAACCTAAAGAACCCTCAGACATTGAATGAGAAAATACTGTGGGCAAAGCTTTATTCAGATACAACAAGATGGACAGAATTGGCTGATAAGCGAATGGTGCGTGACTATGTGGAGAAAATAGGTCTTGGTGACACATTGGTGAAGCTCTATGCCACTTGGTACAAAAAAGAGGATGTAAACTTTGATGTGCTACCTGATACTTTTATCATCAAGGCTAACAATGGTGACGGCAAGGGAACAAACAAGATTATACGCAAGGCTGACCTTTCTCCAGAGAAAAAGGCTGAGTATATAGAAATGATAGGGGAATGGTTGAGTCGCAAGAATATCGGTGCGCTTCATGCTGAACCACACTACAAGAATATGAAGCCTTGCGTGATTGCAGAAGAAGTGTTGCCGTTTGAAAAGGGGGCTACATCATTGATAGATTATAAGATGTGGTGCTTTAATGGTAAGTGCTACTATACTTTTGTTTGCAATGAAAGAAATGCCAACGGCAATAGTGCCCATGTGATGATTTACGATATGAACTGGAATGCACACCCAGAATTCTCAGTATTCAATTCTGACTATCTAAGAGGAAACATCATTCCAACGCCAAAGAACTTCGATAAAATGGTGGAGATAGCAGAAAAGCTGTCAAAAGGTTTCCCCGAACTTCGTGTTGACCTATACAATATCGAAGGAAAAATATTTTTTGGTGAGTTGACTTTTACATCGCAAGGTGGTTTTATGGATTATTTTACTCCAGAATTCAACAAAATGCTTGGTGAGAAGTTCAGCATAAAGGACTTCCCTTTGAAAAAGAAATAAGTAATGGTATATCCGTCCGCACAAGTGGTCGCATGGAGCGATATGGTGCGATACCATCGGGCGGAGCTATATAAAAACTTAAAACGAACGAATAATAATGTCTACAAATCCATATTCTGCTGAAGAATTAAACCAACGATTAGATAGAGTTAATGGATGGATCAATAATTGTGATCAAAAGGCAGGAATACTTTTAGCTTTTTGTGGAGCTTTTGTTGCTGTTTTACTTACATCAGATGTAATAGGAAAAGGTTATTATTATCTCGTCGAGCCATTTTATAGTTTTTGGTTAGATGGAGTTGATGCGACTTTTTCATTAAAGAGGACAACGCTATTCTGTGGACTATTACCAACTATCTATTATGGATGGAATATGGTGTATAACCTTTTATTGGTATTAAAGCCCAAGACTAAGATTAAAGAATTTAACGACAATAGTTCTCCTATAACAAATAATTCTAAATTACATTTTCAGTCAATCGCAAAGAAAAGCTATAGAGAATTCCAAACAGAAAGTAAACTGCAGTCTGAATCTGCATATTTAGATGATTTGTGTACACAGATATATTGTAATTCCAGAATATGTGATGATAAATTTGAGAATTACAAAAAAGGTTTGGATGATTTTACGAAAATGCTAATCTGTTGTTTTGGCGAGATTGTTATTTATTTTATTTTTCCGTAAATATAATGAAACCCTCATGACAATTTAAAAAAGTCGCCCAAGTGAATGAAAAGGACT
>OWJF01000670.1_pt1 | contig 17177 bp, 14 predicted proteins | sample 1732941 | NCBI WGS metagenome assembly OWJF01 (sample SAMN05065770, study PRJEB22554) | human gut metagenome | biome: ENVO:2100002; feature: ENVO:00000062; material: ENVO:00002003 | host: Homo sapiens | place: USA
TTTCGCTAATCACCAAATTTTCAGACACTTATATTTCGTCGAACTCACGTTAAATTACGCAATTAACCTTCTCTTTCGTTCAACAGCTGTTGAACGGTCGTAGAATACAATATACTTTGCCATTTATAATACTATCATTGACCGTTCAACAGCTGTTGAACGAAAGAGTAATATAATTAGCTATTTATTGATAGCTTTTATAGATGCCATATAAGCATATATCCCTATAGCGAGTTGATAGTTCTCGCAACCGCATACATTCTCAGTCAGACAATGATGAGGATGTATGCGGTTATTCCATTGATTGATTGATTTATATTGAAGAATGTTTTTATTGAATTAATCAAGCTTGATAATACACCACATCATCATTAATACAATGTTTGCAAAAACCTGCATCGGCAAACATTCCATAGAAATTTAAATCTTCATCAAGTTCAGGCCAATGAATGCCATATCTACTCAAGAAGAACTTCTGTCGTTGTTCTTGAGAAGCATGTGCAAGCTGATGCCATTGGCTGAAAGGATAACCCGCCTTCCATCCATTTGTAGTTTCAACCCATATATGAGTATCATCTACCCAAACCTTACTGACACGATATTGTTCCATAATCTTGTACCTTTACTTTCCAAAATATTCTTTCCATCTATCAATTATAATATCTTCATTTTCTGAAATGAGAGATTCTATTAAAGCTATATCATGCTTCTTAAACCCATGATTATATATCTGCTCTATAGGCTGAACATTGTATTTAGCTTCATTACCGTCCTTGATAACATGAACGTGTATAGGAGTATGGTCATTTGAATAGAACATAAACCTAAATCCAAAGAAAATAAATATTGTAGGCATTTCTTTTTTTTGCAAATATACAAAAAAATGAATTAATCATATAGATTGAATAGTTAAATATTACAATTTATGATTTATTGCTTGCATCCCTAATCAACAAAAATAGAGATTATTAATGCTCATATCAGATAAAATGCGTAAATTTGCATGCAGAATTAAAATACAAAGACGTATATGAATTACACTATCGAGAAGCTAACCACACTGATAGGTGCGCGTCGCTATGGAGATTCTGATGCCAGCATAGGTTTTATTCTTACTGACAGCAGATCGTTGTGTTTCCCTGAGGAAACATTGTTTTTTGCTTTGAAGTCTGACCGCAACGATGGTCACAACTATATTCCAGAACTTTACCGTCGCGGAGTACGCAACTTCGTGGTATCAGAGGTTCCTATGGGTTGGGCGTCAGATTATCCTGAGGCTAACTTCCTGAAGGTTGTAAACACCCTTGAGGCTTTGCAACGTTTGGCTGAACGCCATCGTGACGAGTTCAACATTCCTATTGTCGGCATTACAGGTAGCAATGGTAAGACCATGGTAAAGGAGTGGCTCTATCAGCTGTTGTCGCAGAAGAAATACGTTACTCGCTCTCCTCGCAGCTACAACTCACAGATTGGTGTACCTCTTAGTGTATGGCTCTTGGAACCAAGCACCCAGGTGGGAATTTTCGAGGCTGGTATCAGTCAGCCAGGCGAGATGCTTGCGCTTCGCGATATCATCCAACCTACTATAGCTGTACTAACCAACGTGGGCAATGCTCACCAAGAGAATTTCTCTACTATGGAAGAGAAATGTCGCGAAAAACTCATACTCTTCCATGATGCTGAGACTATTGTATATAATCTCGATGACAAACTAATAGCAAATGCTGTTGATACTTCTGCCGACTGCACAGGCGAACGTTTGGCATGGTCAACAGAGAACAAGAAGGCCGCTATGTATGTTGCTGAGATTGCTAAAGACGAGACTTCTACAACTATCTCGTATAGCTATAAGGGTGGCGAGCAGAATAAGTATACCTTGCCTTTCATCGATGATGCTTCGGTAGTAAACTCTATAATCTGCGCTACTATAGCATTGAAGCTAGGACTCTCTGCTGCCGAGATTGCTGAAGGCATGAAGGCATTGGAACCTGTTGCTATGCGATTGGAGGTTAAGGAAGGCAACCACGGATGTACTCTTATCAACGACTCTTATAATTCAGATATCAACTCCCTCGATATAGCTCTCGACTTCATGAATCGTCGTCCCGACCATAAAGGACGTCGTCGCACTCTTATTCTGAGCGATATGTTCCAGAGTGGCATGGAGCCAACGGCACTATATAAAGAGGTAGGCGACTTGGCTCGCAAACGTGGAGTTGTGAAATTCATTGGTATCGGTCCTGCCATCATGGAGAATGGCGATATGATACAGATATCAGAAAAGTATTTCTTTGAGTCGGTAGAAGAATTCATACATAGCAAGGTATTCCACTCTCTGAGAGATGAGGTTATATTGCTAAAGGGAGCACGTCAGTTTGGCTTCGACCAGATAACAGAACTCCTTGTACATAAGGTACATGAGACGATATTGGAAGTAAACCTCAACGCCATTGTCGACAATCTCAACTGGTATCGCTCGTTCCTAAAACCAGAGACAAAATTGGTGTGCATGATAAAGGCTGACGCTTATGGTGCAGGTAGCGTGGAGATAGCAAAAACCCTACAAGACCATCGCGTAGACTATCTCGCTGTGGCTGTTGCCGATGAGGGTGCAACTCTCAGACGTAATGGTATCACAAGCAACATCATGGTGATGAACCCTGAGATGACAGCCTTTAAGACTATGTTTGACTATGATCTTGAACCAGAGGTTTACAACTTCCGTCTGCTCGATGCTTTGATAAAGGCGGCTGAAAAAGAAGGAATCACAGGCTATCCTGTTCACATCAAGCTCGATACAGGCATGCATCGCCTTGGCTTCGACCCTAAGAAAGATATCGATAAGCTCATCGACCGTTTGCGTCGTCAAAACTCTATCATTCCTCGTTCTGTATTCTCACATTTCGTAGGTTCAGATAGCGACAACTTCGATGACTTCTCTGCCCAGCAGTTTGCTCTCTTTGATGAGGGTAGCAAGAAGTTGCAAGCAGCTTTCAGCCACAAGATATTGCGCCATATGGACAACTCTGCAGGCATCGAACATTTCCCTGAGCGTCAGATGGATATGTGCAGATTGGGCTTAGGTCTCTATGGTATAAACCCACGCAACAATAAGATTATCAATAATGTTAGTTCGCTAAAGACTACCATCCTGCAAATACGCAACGTGCCTGCAACAGATACCGTTGGCTATAGCCGTAAGGGCACTCTACAGCACGACTCCGTGATAGCTGCAATTCCTATAGGATATGCAGATGGTCTGAACCGTCATCTTGGCAATCGCCATTGCTATTGCTTGGTAAATGGCAAGAAAGCAGAATATGTGGGCAACATATGTATGGACGTTGCCATGATTGATGTAACAGGTATAGACTGCAAAGAAGGCGACACCGTAGAGATATTTGGCGACCATCTGCCAGTAACAGTTCTGTCGGATGTTTTGGACACTATTCCATACGAAGTTCTTACAGGAATAAGCCATCGAGTAAAGAGAATTTACTTCCAAGACTAACAATAGGTGGTATGAGCAACATTAAGTAATGTTACCATACATATTAATTAAGGAAATGGTGCAAGGATATAAAAATTATTTTGTATCTTTGCACCACTATCTATTATTATACGTCTTGATACAAACTACAAGACGTAATATACTATGGTCTACCAGAAATAACAAAAACAATAATAACAAAAAATGGAACAAGTATTTAGCTACATTATCAGCCTTGGCGCAAGCGTGATGATGCCTATCATCTTTACAGTCATAGGCTTGTGCATTGGTATGAAATTCGGAAAAGCATTGAAGTCTGGTCTCTTCGTAGGCGTGGGCTTCGTAGGCTTGGGTGTAGTTACAGCATTGCTGACAACAAACTTCAACGACCCATTGAAAGCTATTTCCGACATCTATCATCTACAACTAAACGTTTTCGACATGGGATGGCCAGCAGCTGCTGCCGTAGCCTACAACACAGCAGTAGGCGCTTTGATTATCCCTATTTGTTTGGGTGTAAACATATTAATGTTGTTGACTAAGACAACACGTACTGTCAACATCGACCTCTGGAACTATTGGCACTTTGCATTTATTGGTGCTGTTGCCTACTTTGTAATGGGCGAGAGCCTTGCATGGGGCTATTTCGCAGCCATCATCTGCTACATCATCACTTTGGTGTTTGCCGACCTCACAGCAGAGAAATTCCAGAAATACTACGACCTTGATGGTATTTCTATTCCACAGCCTTTCTGCCAGAGCTTCACTCCTTTCGCTATATGCTTCAACAAACTCTTCGACCTTATCCCAGGTTTCTCTAAGCTCGACATCGATGCCGAAGGCTTGAAGAAGAAGTTTGGTGTATTGGGCGAACCATTGGTATTGGGAGTTATCGTAGGTGCCTTGATTGGTTGGGCTGCAGAGCTCGATATCAAGAAGATTCTCTTCCTCGGTGTTACCATGGGTGCCGTTATGGAGTTGATTCCTCGTATCACCTCGCTCTTCATCGAAGGTTTGAAGCCTATCTCTGAAAAGACACAGGAGTTGGTAAAGAGCAAGTTTAATGGTAAGAAGGTGCACATCGGTATGAGTCCTGCTTTGGTTATCGGTCATCCTACCACTTTGGTATCTTCTATCATCCTTATCCCTGTAATCCTTGCTATTGCAGTATTCTTGCCAGGCAACCAGTTCTTGCCATTGGCATCACTTGCAGGTATGTTCTACCTCTTCCCAATGATATTGCCATTCACCAAGGGTAATGTGGTAAAGACAATCATTATTGGTCTTATAGCCCTCGTTATCGGTCTTTATTTCGTTACCGATATGGCTCCTGACTTCACAATGGCTGCCAACTATGTATTTGCAGCTACAGGCGATAAGGCAGCACATATTCCTGACGGATTCTCTGGTGGAGCTCTCGACTTTGCATCATCATTGTTTGGATGGGTTATCTATAAGCTCACATGCTATATCCCTTACATCGGTCCTGCAATCCTCACACTTTTCACATTGGCATTGATGATTTACAACAACCGCAAGATCTGCAAGGAAGAGAAAGGTGCAAACTAAAATCAACATTATTAACGATAATAATATAATAAACGAAATATGAAAAAGCTTTTTATTACAACAACAATGTGTCTCGCAGCCTTCATGGCTTCAGCACAATACTGTGAAAACAGCGCTTACGAAGTAAAGGCAGAAAACGCATATACCAACTACAACGTGCGCTATGCCAGCAACCCACAAGATGCAAAGCACTACACAACAGACCGCTTGCGCAAGGAGTTTGCTATCGAAAAGATATTTGCTCCAGGCGAAGTAAACTGGACATACACTATGTTCGACCGTTTCCTCATCGGTGGTGCAGAGCCTACAACAGCTCCTATCAAGCTCACATCATTGGCTTGCCTCTACACAGATAAGCCTACAGACAAGAAGCGTTTGCTCGACAACCGTGAGCTCGGTATCATCAACATCGGTGGTAAGGGTACTGTAACTGTTGACGGCAAGAGCTATGACCTCGATTTCCAGGAGGCTCTCTACGTAGGTCGTGCTGACGAAAAGAACAACAAGGAGATTGTTCTCACAAGCAAAGATCCTGCTAATCCTGCCAAGTTCTATATGAACAGCGCATGCGCTCATCAGTCATTCCCTACAAAGAAGGTTACTCTTAAGGAAGCTAACAATATCAAGGCTGGTTCTTTGAAAGAGAGCAACGACCGTGTTATCCACCAGATGATTATCGATGGTGTTGCAGGAGTTAGAACATGTCAGCTTCAGATGGGTATCACCGAGCTTAAGGAAGGTTCTGTATGGAACACAATGCCTGCTCACACCCACACTCGCCGTATGGAGACATACATTTATTATAATGTACCACAGGGACAGAAAATTCTTCACATGATGGGCGAGCCACAGGAGACACGTCCAGTATGGCTCAACAACGAGCAGGCTGTTATCGCTCCTGAGTGGTCTATCCATTGCGCTGCAGGTACAAGCAACTATACCTTTATCTGGGGTATGGCTGGCGAGAACCTTATCTACAACGATATGCAGGTAATCAAGATTCCTGAGTTGAAATAATATAAAACAAACATAATTTGGGGTTAGGAGAGATGTAGCTCGTCTGCATCGCTCCCCCACCCCTAAACCTAATCTACAAAACAACAATGTCAAAGCTACAAACAACAAAAATGACAAACTGGCGTTGGGTAATGTGTGGAATGCTTTTCTTTGCAACCACCGTCAACTACATGGACCGCCAGGTTCTCTCTCTTACATGGAAAGACTTCATCTCTCCAGAATTTCATTGGAACGATGAAATCTATGGTAACATCACCGCTGTATTCTCTCTGCTCTATGCAGTAGCCAACCTTTTCGCAGGAAAGTTCGTAGACTGGATGGGCACAAAGAAGGGTTATCTTTGGGCTATCCTCGTTTGGTCGCTCGGTGCTGTATTGCATGCATTCTGCGGTATCTTCACCGAAGGATGGATGGGTGGCGACTTCTCATCAAAAGAAGCACTCATTGGTGCTACAGGCGATGCAGTCCTCGTGATTTCTACAGTCAGCATGTATGCTTTCTTGTTCTGCCGTTGCGTCCTCGCACTTGGCGAGGCAGGTAACTTCCCTGCTGCTATCAAGGTTACAGCAGAATATTTCCCAAAGAAAGACCGTGCTTTCGCTACATCTATCTTCAACTCTGGTGCCAGCGTAGGTGCTCTTGCTGCTCCTGCTACTATTCCTCTCATCGCTAAGGCTGTGGGTTGGGAAATGGCATTCATCATCATTGGTGCCCTTGGCTTTATTTGGGCAGGTATCTGGATATTCGTTTACGACAAGCCTGCTCAGTCAAAGCATGTAAACGAGGCTGAGCTCAACTATGTAAACCAGGACGAGGCAAACGAGACTGAGGCAGAGAAGAAAGAAGAGGCTGAAGAAAAGCAGATGAGCATCCTTCAGGCTTTCAAATATCGTCAGACATGGTCGTTTGTATTCGGTAAGTTTATGACCGATGGTGTATGGTGGTTCTTCTTGTTCTGGGCTCCAGCTTACTTCTCTGATCAGTATGGTTACTCATCAGACTCCGGTATGGGTATCGCCCTCATCTTCACGCTCTATGCTATCGTGACTGTATTGAGTATCGGTGGTGGTTATTTGCCAACTTACTTTGTTGACAAGAAGGGTATGAATCCATATATCGGTCGTATGCGTGCGATGTTGATTTTCGCTTGCTTCCCATTGCTCGGTTTGATCGCTCAACCTATGGGTGAGATCAGTCCTTGGTGGCCAGCTATCATCATCGGTCTCTTGGGTGCAGGTCACCAGGCATGGTCAGCCAACTTGTATTCTACCATCGGTGATATGTTCCCTAAGTCAACCGTAGCTACCATCACAGGTATCGGTGCGATGGCAGGTGGTGTAGGTTCCTTCCTCATCAACAAGGGTTCCGGTATGCTCTTCACCTATGCTGAAGGTCAAGGTTCAGCCTTCTCTTTCATGGGCTTCGAGGGAAAGCCGGCCGGCTATATGATCATCTTCTGCATCTGTGCCGTAGCTTACTTGATCGGTTGGTGTATCATGAAGGCTTTGGTTCCTAAGTACAAGCCAATCGTAGTTGAGTAAAGTATTCGAGTGGATATAATCCCATTGTGGGTATAAATATAGAAAAAGGGTATGCCAAGTTGTTTGGCATACCCTTTTTAGTTATTGACGCTATTAGATATATTCTTCGTTCAAAGGTTTTGGATGTAGATACAGAGCCTTTGTATGTACATCCTAAAGCTTGGTATCTACATCCAAAGCCTTTGAACGGAAATTTTCTCCCTTCGCTTACACTTTTTCTTATAGGAACCCTTGGTTCTTCAGTGCATCAAGTAAGCCTTTGCTCATGGTCTCACAATCCTTCTTGGTGTATCGGATGTCGGTGAAGACTTGGGCAAGGGTCTCCACATGGTTGATGCGGACGAACTCCTTGTTGACTTCCAGATTCTCTTTCTCGGCATAGAAGTCGTCAATCTTCTCTGGAGTATAGTCCTCGTAGGCTTCTTGGTGGATGATGCTGCGGAGAGGCAATCGCTCGCTCAGGGCAGGTTGCTCGTCTGGCCATCCCAAGGTGATGGTGGCAACTGGCATCACGAGCTTTGGTAGCTTCAAGGTGTCGATAATCATCTTTGGCATATAGACGGTGGTGCCCAAGAAACAAGTGCCAAGACCTTCCTCCTCGGCGAGGTTGCAGAAAGTCTGGGTAAAGAGGAGAGCATCGGTGGCAGCATTCATGAATGAGAGAATGTTGTCGTAGCCAGGATGAGCCTTGCGGTTCTCTGCCCAAAGGGTGGTGCGGCGATAGTCGGCGCAGATGGTGAGCACGACTGGTGCCCCGGTTACCATCGGTTGATTGAAGTGGGCAGGAGCCAAAGCCTTCTTGCCTTCCTCACTTCGGGTGATGACGACACTGTAGAGTTGGAGATTGCCCATGGTAGGGGTGCGCTCGGCTTCCTCCAAAAGGCGGTTGAGCAACTCGTCGCTTACCTCACGACTGGAATATTTGCGGATGGATGTTCTGTTCTGAATTGATTTCATATTGCGAAATGTTTAATTAAATTGCCTATTTCATTGCAAAGTTAAACAATCTTTTCCAAAAAAGTGGTACTTACAGCCCTCTTTTTGTGAAATATCTACTAAAACGTTTCCTCATTTAGAAATAAAAGTTTAATTTTGCAGCAAATAACGAAACTTTTGATATGAATGATACTGAAAATATGACCTTTGAGAAGGCTTCTGAGGCTCTCGTCCAGGAGATGAAGGCGGGATTGGACCAGCTTCGTGCTCGCTTCGCAGGACAGACGGTCAACTGGTCGGGCTTGCAGGAGCGACTGACGAAAGTCATCTCCAATGGTGATGAAATTTTGTCTTGCCATCCTGAGGTTGTGGAAGTGCGACCTCGTGAGTTGGAATGCGATGTTGTGAGATTCCAAAACAACAAGGAGAAATGGGTGGCATTGGTCGGTCTGCTCAATGGGCATCCTTACGAAATCTTCACGGGATTGCAAGACGACGAGGAGGGCATCATGCTTCCGAAGTCGGTGACCAAGGGTAAAATCGTGAAGACCGTGCTCGGCGAGGGCAACAAGAGATATGATTTCCAGTTTGTCAACAAGCGTGGATATAAGATAACCGTCGAGGGATTGAGCGAGAAGTTCAACCCTGAGTATTGGAACTATGCCAAGTTGATTTCCGGTGTGCTCCGTTATCGCATGCCTATCAAGCACGTCATCAAGTTGGTCAGCCAGTTGCAGCTTACTTCCGAGAGCATCAACACTTGGAAGGTGGGCGTGGAGCGTGCGCTGAAGAACTATCTCAAGGACGATGAGAAGGTAAAATATGACGAAAGCTTGGCTAAGTTGGACAACGACGTGAAGGGTGAGGCTAGCAAGGAAATAGGAGAAGGCGTATGAAACTGAAAGAAAGTTACATCGTATTGCAAGACCTCCGCTTCCATGCCTATCATGGCGTATTGCCACAGGAGCGGCTCACTGGCAATGACTATGTGGTCAACTTGCGTATCGGGTACGACATCGGCGATGCGATGCTGAGCGATGATGTCAATGATACGCTCAATTATGCCGAGGTGTATCAACTCGTATCGCAAGAGATGGCAGTGCCCAGTGGCTTGATAGAGCATGTGGCAGGCAGAATCGGCGACCGCCTCTTCAGACTTTTCCCCAAGATAGAGAAGGTGGAGCTGAAAATCATCAAGCAAAACCCTCCGATGGGAGCGGATGGCGATGGAGCTGGCATTGAGGTTTGTCTCGTCAGAGCATAGAAGGCGTCTCGCCAAATCATAGATGCGAGCCTATCGCATCTTACTCATTCACTTAATAAATAATAAAACTTTATGGCAGTTGTAGGTTTTCTGCCTAGAAATGCTTAATTTTGCACTATCATAGATAAAGTATGTTGAAGAAGATCACTCTATTACTGGTTGCGTTCTTATTCTTGGCGGCAGGTATGTATGCTGCCAATCAGCGTTTTACACTTGTCATCGACGCCGGTCATGGTGGGCATGACGCTGGAGCCTTGGGCGCCAAGTCGAAGGAGAAGAACATCAATCTGAACGTAGCTTTGGCTTTCGGAAGATATGTGGAGCGCTATATGCCAGACGTGAGGGTGATCTATACTCGTACCACGGATGTCTTCATCCCATTGCATGAACGTGCCAATATCGCCAACAAGGCGAATGCCGACTTGTTCATCTCCGTGCATACCAATGCCTTGCCTGCCGGTAAGATAGCACGTGGCTTCGAGACCTACTCGCTGGGTATGCACCGTGCCAAGGACAACCTCGATGTGGCTATGCGAGAGAACTCTGTTATCTCGATGGAGAAAGGGTATCAGCAGACTTACCAAGGGTTCGACCCCAAGTCTTCGGAGAGCTATATCATCTTCGAGTTCATACAGGGCAAGAACATGGAGAGAAGTGTGGAAATCGCTCGCTCCATCCAAAACAGTGTGTGCCAGAATGCCAATCGCCCTGACAAGGGTGTGCATCAGGCTGGATTCTTGGTCTTGCGAGAAACCTCCATGCCAAGTTGCCTAATAGAGTTGGGGTTCATCACCACTCCTGACGAGGAAAACTTACTGAATGACGAGAGCAGAATCGATGATATTGCCAAGGCGATTTATGAGGGCTTCGCCAAGTACAAGAACAAGTACGACAAGCGAGTGACCATACCTTATCGCTCTCAGGCGAGTGAGGGGAATGACATTCCTTCCATCGTGCCGGACAGTTACAAAAGGACGGTAGCACCTGTCAAGAAGCAAACTCCTGCTTCCGTGAAGTCGGATGCACCAATCTTCAAGGTACAAATCTTGGTGAGCAGCCGAGTGCTTCGCAAGGGGGACGCCCACTTCAAGGGCGAGGAAAACTACGACTCATACCAGGAGAGCGGTATGGTGAAATACACCATCGGTGCCTCTGCCAACTATAATGAGATCTATCAGTTGCGCAAGTCGCTGCTCGACAAGTTCCCTGAGGCTTTCATCATCGCCTTCAAGAATGGCAAGAAGTATGATGTGAACCAAGCCATCCGTGAGTTCAAGCAAAACAAGAATCGATAGAGCCTTGGTGCTCTTGCAAAATAAGAATCAATAGAATAAACGATACAAGAGAATGAAAATAACAAAGGAGATAAGGATAGCCTTGGTAGCTATCGTGGGTATTTTGGTGATGTACTTCGGAATCAACTTTCTGAAGGGCATCAATCTGTTTTCTTCCAACAACTACTATTACATGACGTTTGATGACATCCAGGGCTTGGGTGCCTCTACGCCTATCTATGCTGATGGTTACAAGGTGGGAACAGTGGATGCTATCGATTTCGACTATTCCAAGACCGGACCTATCAAGGTGAAGGCAGACATCGACCAGAACCTTCGTATCCCACAGGGAAGTCAGGCTGAGATTGTAAAGGACTTGATGGGCAACTTGCAGGTGAACCTCTTGCTGGCTAACAATCCTCGTGAGCGCATCGAGCCGGGTGGTATCATCCCAGGTGCAGTCAACGATGGTGCCTTGGGCAAAGTTTCTGCCATGGTACCTATCATCGAGAAGATGTTGCCTAAGTTGGATTCCATCCTTGCCAGCGTCAATGCCTTGTTGGCTGACCCTGCCTTGGCAGCTTCGCTTCACAATGTGCAGACCATCACCAGCAACCTCACGGTTTCTACACGAGAGTTGAACACCTTGATGAGCGGTCTCAACAAGCAAGTGCCAGGTATGATCAATCGTGCCAATGGTGTGCTTGACAATACCCATCGCTTGACCAACAATCTGGCTTCGCTCGATGTGCAAGGTACTTTGGATAAGGTCAACAAGACTTTGGACAATGCACAGGCATTCACCGAGAAGTTGAATAGCAACAAGGGTACCCTGGGCTTGTTGATGAACGATACACAGTTGTATGACAACATGAACGCTACCATGCGCAATGCCGACTCGCTGGTCATTGACCTTAAGCAGCATCCTAAGCGCTATGTCCATTTCTCTGTATTTGGTAAGAAGGACAAGTAAAAGGTGGTGCTTTTCTTCAAGAAGAATCAGCTAAAGGCGATACGCGCTTAAATAAAAATCGTCTAAATAAGATAGAGGAATGTTTCACGCCCTCGAAGCAACTTTCAAACTATTTGTTGATGAGTTGTTTCGAGGGTGTTACATAATTGTTTCACTGAAAATGCGAAAACGGAAGTATAGAAACGCTATCTTGTTTGTTTTCAGATAGTTAGTGGTATCTATGCTCTTCTTTGTGGAAAAGTGTGGATAACTTAATTAAAAGGTTGATACTTAGTGGCTTATGAGGCTTTATTAAAATATTATAAATGTCCCTATTTGGTATTCTCCCATTTATTTTGTAATTTTGCACACAAATCGGTGTTTTGCGCCGTTTACGCTTAAGAACAAATTAGAAATCATCTAAGATATATACAGTATGTTAGCAAGTCCTAAAGCTCTTTGGGACAATTGTCTTGCGCTCATCCGTGAGAATGTCTCTGAGCAACACTATAATACGTGGTTCAAGCCCATCGTCTTCGAGTCGTACAAGCCGGCTACGAAGACTTTGTTGGTGAGGGTTCCGAGTACCTTCTTCTATGAGTACTTGGAGGCAAACTTCGTGGACTTGTTGAGTAAGGTATTGCATCAAAACTTCGGTGATGGTATTCGTCTGACCTATCGTGTGGTAGTGGTGAAGGATGCCCCTGGTGGCACTACGCCGTTGCCTTTGGACAAGGAGGATGCCAGTGACATCAGTCCGAAGCTTCGTGACCCGGAACAGAATGCCGGAGCACAGGAGGCGCAGACGGAAGACATCGAGACACAACTCGACCCTAAGTTGACGTTCAACAACTATATGGAGGGCGAGAGCAATAAGTTGCCTCGTTCCGTAGGACTCTCTATCGCCGAGCATCCTAACACCACGCAGTTCAATCCGATGTTCATCTATGGTCCATCGGGTAGTGGAAAGACGCACTTGGTGAATGCCATCGGCGTGAAGGCGAAGCAGATGTATCCCCAGAAGCGAGTACTCTATGTGAGTGCCCGACTCTTCCAAACGCAATACACCGATGCCATCTTGCATAACTCTAGCAATGATTTCATCAACTTCTATCAGTCGATAGACATCTTGATAGTGGATGACATCCAGGACTGGGCAGGCAAGGCGAAGACCTTGAATACCTTCTTCCATATCTTCAATCATCTCTTCCGCAATGGAAAGCGTATCATCTTGGCGAGCGACCGCCCTCCTGTTGACTTGCAGGATGTGCCTGACCGCTTGCTCACCCGTTTCTCTTGTGGTTTGGTGGCTGAGCTGGAGAAGCCAAATATCCAACTCTGTGTGGATATCTTGAGCAACAAGATACGTCGTGACGGACTGAAGATTTCGAAGGATGTCATCACCTTCATCGCCCAGACTTGCAATGGAAGTGTGCGCGACTTGCAGGGAGCCATCAACGGATTGCTAGCTTATAGCATCGTATATAATAGTAATATTGACATCCGATTGGCAGAGCGTGTCATCAAGAGAGCCGTCAAGGTGGATGACAAACCTTTGACTATCGATGACATCGTGGAGAAGGTTTGTACGCATTACAATGTGACCACTGCTGCCGTCAACAGTAAGAGTCGTAAGCGTGAGTATGTGGTGGCTAGACAGGTGACGATGTACCTGGCACAGAAATATACCAAGATGCCAGCTTCCAGAATCGGCAAACTCGTTGGTAATCGAGATCATAGCACAGTTATCCACAGTTGTTCAAAAGTGGAAGAGCGCTTAAAGATAGACCATGAGTTTAGCGATGAAATCATGAGTATTGAGAATTCATTTAAGTTGAAAGCATAAAAAAAGTCTTGCCAATGGGCAAGACTTTTTTTATGCTTTGTTATTTATCATTTGTTTCCACTTCCTATATCCAGCGATGGCGATGACCACGTAGAGTCCGTAGAGCAATGCCTTGAAAGGAATTCCTTTCACCACGTAGAGGTAGCAGCAAACGGCATCGACGATAATCCAGAAGAACCATTGCTCGATGTATTTGCGAGCCAACGCCCACAAACCCACAAAGCTCAACGCATTGGTGAAGCTGTCTTGCAGGGGCACCGTGGAATTGGTAAAGGTCACCAATATATAATAGGTGGCAGCCCAAGCCAGCAGGAAGCATACCAGGGTAGGGAGGTAGAGGCTCTTCTTCATATAGGTAATCGGAAGTTCCTTCGCTTCGCTATTCTTGCCCCATTTCCATACGGCATAACCATAGACGGCGGCAAGCGTGTAATACACTGCCATACCTGCATCGCCGTAGAGTCCATGGCTCCAATAGAGCCAAATGTCAAGCGCAGGCATGATGATACCCACCACCCAAAGCCAGATGCTGGCACGGTACTCCAACAGGATATAAACCAGTCCGAGTACCGTGGTGAAGATATCTAAACCATGTGATGTGATGAAATCCATCATATTGTTTGAGATTTTATCTGTCCTCTAGAGAATCCTAGAACTTCAATGTCAAGTGAGCCATGCAAGTGAAGCCTGCCATCGGAATATAGCTGAGGGCTGTCAAGCGATGGTCGTTGGTGTAGCCACCTTCCTCGTTGATAGCATTGTACCATACGAAGCCGCTAGGTGCATAGTGACGGTTGAAGACATTGTTGAAGTCCAAGCCAAGTGTTACTTGCTTGATGCCCAAAGCCTTCTTCACAGCACTGGTGTAGTTGAGACTGAGGTCGCTCTGAGAGTAGCATGGAAGTGAACGATCCTTGCTCTCTGAGTTGTCCAGGTATTGGCTGCTGACGAAGTTGGTATGCCATGTAGCAGAGAAACCTGCATAGTGGAAGTCAACGAAACCATTCAAGATGGCTGATGGAGAGAATGACAAGGTGGAGTTGTCGTAGTGGTTGACACGAGTACCTGTATTGCTGCCCCAGTCTTCTACATACTCATCGAAGTCCTTGATCTTGTTCTTACTCAATGCGGCATTGCCCTCGAAAGACAACCATGACAATGGTGCCCAACCGGCTGATAGCTCTACACCCATACGGTAAGAGTCCTTCACGTTGGTGGTCAAAGCCTCACCAATCTCACTTTCCTGACCTGTCTGAACCAACTGGTTGTCGTAGCCCATGTAGTAGAAATTGGCACCTGCATGCTAGTTGCTACCTTGGTACTGATAACCGAACTCTACATCAAGCAACTTCTCCTGTTTAGGGAAAGGATAGTTGTAGTTGTCGGTGAAGTTGTTGCGCTCAGGCTCACGGTTGCTGTAAGCTACAGAAGCGTATGCCTTGTGACCATCCTTGGTGTAGCTGATACCTGCCTTAGGATTGAAGAAGTTGTACTTCTCGTTGATGTTCAACTCCTGGTTCTTGTATGTGCCATCTGTTTGCTCTACGAAACGGTCGTTGATACCATCGGTCTTATACTCCACACGGCGATACTGCAAGTCGGCGAAGACATTCCAGTAGTCGGCAAAGCGATAAGAAGCCTTGATGAAGGCGCTGTAGTCGTACTTGTGAGCGTCTGAGTCATAGTACTTGTACTGACCATTCTTGCCCAAGAACTTCTGCTCTGCACCTTGGTTGGCGATATAGGTGAGGTAGCCCCAGTGGCTGCCACGGAACTGCTGGAGGTTCAAGCCGCCGATGACATCCCAGTGCTCATCCTTGTAGTTGGTGTTATATACGATACCGTAAGTGTGCTGGGTCAAACCCTTCTTGCGCACGAAGTCAGAAAGTTCGACGGTATTGCCGTCTGCATCCTGGTAGATGAGACCAAACTTAGAGAACTTGCTGTTGCTCTTGAACTCCTTGTAGTAACCATATCCGTAGGTGTAGTGGAGGGCAATGTTGTGGCTCCAGTGGCTACCTGGTGTCCAAGTAGCGGAGAGGATGTTATGGTTCTGGTAGAAGTTATCGGTAGTCTTGTCCCAACGACGACCATCACGCATGGTGTAAGGGAGCACGGTGTAGCTGCCCTTGCCATTTCTGCTCAAGCCGGCAGTCAAGATGTTGAACTTGCCGAGGCCAGCCTCATACATATCCTTGTAAGTGCGGATGCCATCATCCATCAAGGTGAAGTTGGTGTCGTAGTCGCCACCGAGTACACCGCTCCATGCCTGACCGGTCTTCTCGAAGTTGCCGATGTTCTTGTAGCTGATCTTGAAGTTGTCGGCAAGCCAAGTCAAACCGCCATAGTAGGAACCAGAACGACCAGATGTGCCGTCGATATAGCCATCGGTAGCTGTCTCGTGGTAAGCGCCATCGAAGATGAGGTGCTTGCCCATCAAACCGGTAGAGAAGCTCAAGCCTGTATTATAAGTATTGTAAGAACCGTATGAACCGGTGAGTTCTGCGGTAGGGATGAGGGAAGGAGCGGCTGTTGCCATAGAGATGCTACCACCGAAGGCACCATCACCATTGGTAGAAGAACCGACACCACGCTGTACCTGTACGCTACCCAAGAGAGCAGCATAGCTGTTCATGTTGGCCCAGAATACAGTTTGATCCTCAGGGGAGTTGAGTGCCACACCATCGAGTGTGACATTGATGCGACTGCCTGCCGCACCACGAATACGCATGTAGGAGGTACCAGTACCGAGACCGTTCTCACCCCAAGCCAAGATGCCAGGAGTACGAGAAAGGAGGAAAGGAAGTTCCTGACCCGTGCGAGAGAATTGCTGGAGTTCAGCTTTCTTGATGTTGGCTACGGCGTAAGGCGCATCCTTACTGGCACGTACAGCCTTTACTACTACTTCATTAAGATTCTGCACCTTGGTGGTGTCGAGCTTGGTTTGAGCCAAGGCAGCCTGACTTGCCAATGAGCAAGCAGCCACGCTCAGCGCGATTCCGCTAAATCTTTTCATTTTAAATTACCTAATTACAATCAATAAGGGGGGAATTGCCGTAGTGTTCCTAACCTGCATTACCTGGTCTAGGTTCAATGGGTATGTTCTCAGCATCCGCAAAAGGCTGTAGCACCCCCTTAGCTAGCAGTCTGTTAACCAAGGTGCAAAGTTACAACAAATTTGCGACTTAGCAAAATCTGAGGTCCGAAATTGTTAAATAGTGGTACTTTTTACCCTGGAAAGTACATATAAAAAGTGTTTGAGAGAAGAATGAGGAAAGTTTACTGGTT
>OWJF01000671.1_pt1 | contig 17128 bp, 13 predicted proteins | sample 1732941 | NCBI WGS metagenome assembly OWJF01 (sample SAMN05065770, study PRJEB22554) | human gut metagenome | biome: ENVO:2100002; feature: ENVO:00000062; material: ENVO:00002003 | host: Homo sapiens | place: USA
TACGAGATGCAGCGTAGTCTCGTGGGCTCGGAGATGTGTATAAGAGACAGTCTTCCTCTTGTTCAAGTCCAGCAAATCGTCGCCCACATAGGTTAGCAGCTATACCTGTCGTGGAACTGCCACTGAATGGGTCAAGAATCCAATCGCCCTGATTGGTTGAGGCAAGAATCATACGTACGAGAAGACGCAATGGCTTTTGGGTCGGATGCTTGCCACAAGTTTTTTCCCATCTACCGATTGCCGGCATTCCCCACACGTCTGTCATCTGCTTACCATCATTCAGTTCTTTCATCAAGTCATAATTGAACTTATGCGGAACTTTCTGCATTTTTCTTGCCCATATAACAAACTCTGTAGAATAGGTAAAGAAACGACAAGAGATATTAGCAGGAGGATTTGTCTTCTGCCAAGTGATTACATTCAATATCTTATAGCCAAGTTCCGTCAAGCAGTTAGCCACAGAAAAGATGTTGTGACAAGTACCGCTTATCCATATCGTACCACTATCTTTCAGCTTGTCACGGCATAGACGCAGCCATTCCATGTTGAACGCCATCATGTCTTCTTGTGACTTACCCTTATCCCATTCACCTTTATCTACACACACGACCTTGCCGCTCTGCAACGATATGCCACCGTTGGAGAGGAAATACGGTGGGTCGGCAAATATCATGTCAAACTTGAAATCAAACTCATTGAGAAGTTTGAAACAGTCACCTTGAGCGAGGATGAAATCATTGTTGGGAGATTTGTAATACGGTCTTGGCTTGCAACCTCGGATAGAGAAATCGACAGAAGTAAAACAACCGGCATCAAGTATAATCCTTTCCTCTTTATAGTATTGGCGTACTAATTCAACAGCCTCAAATTCTGAAGCAGCAGAAACGGTTGTCACGCGTTGAAGACTTTCTTTTATTTCTATTTGATATTCAATATTCGGACACAAAAGTATATCAAAATACTTCAAAAACCCGAATAGATCATACTTTGACTTTTATGATCAAAATAGATCATTCCAAATAAGTTGCAAGTGTGTGGATATTAGTTATATTAGATATTCATGCTTGACAGCTCTCGTTTGGCAGACCATGCAAGCTGCTTCTGCTCATCTGCTTTTAGGCGTTGATACTCTTTTACCAACAACAGCTGAAAGCGAGGACTAATCCACATTCCGAAGTGGTAAGCAATGTCTCGTGTGCATAAGTTCCACCATAGCGACCAGCCTTGGCCATGATGCCTATGGCACCTGTTCTTTGAATCCATGTCTTGACAGAAAGTACAAAGTTATTGCTACCTGCTGCATTTTTAATTGTATCGAATTCGGTACAATTAAAATTTGGATTATACAGCATTTCCCATTCACCAAGATATTCTATTGTACTTTTAAGACTCAACCATCTGAAGATAATGTGTTCCTGCATTTGACTATGTGCCATATCAGTCAAAGATATATAATCCTCGTTTTGCACATTAACTACAGATATTTCGGTATTCATTATTAATGTTATTTTTTACTTACCATGTCGTATGGCACATGTTTATAAAGCATATTCTCATTTTCTACCAAAATATCATAAGATGTGATTACCGGTCGTTCAAATGTTCCGTTAGCATCTACAATAAAAACGACTCCTTCTTTTTGTATTTCATTCAATGTAAACACCACCTCATCTCCAACTTTGTATAATGATGTTTCGTTCATTTTTTCTGTTTGTCTTTCGTCTGCCATCACTCTACACGAATATATTTCGGCTCTTCCTTGTTGGATACGAGTAGTTCTCTCACATCCACTTCAAGCGCCTTGGACACTTCTACAAGCGTATCAAGGCTCGGTTGTGAGATATTAGTACACCATTTACTTACTGTTGCCGGGTCTTTGCCAAGTTCACCAGCCAACCACTTTGCTGTTTTATTTTTCTCCACAAGTATTACCTTGATTCGGTTTATATCTTTGTTTGCCATAAGAACAAATTTATTGTACACGGCAAAGATAATGCAAGGCGAGAGCAGAACATCAAGCTTGCTTGAATGTTATGCAGAGCCGCAGCTTATCTTATGCAAAGATAATGCAAGGCGAATGCATAATGAAATAAATGGATTTATTTCTTATGCTAAGCCGCAGCTTATCTTATGCAAAGATAAATAACATCCACGTAAAAGAAGAATAAAATCAAATGATTTACGCTATAATAATTGCGCTTTACATCTACTTTCCAACAAAACAACTCTAATTCAAGGCTTCACAATCAAGATTCTGCTATTATGTGAAGATAGAGCACCGAACGTTGGGACGTTTAACCCAAATCGGTCATTAGGCCGTTTATTGTATTTTTTAATTACTGCTTGCAGTCTTTTGTTTTTTATAAGGCGTCTTTTGTCTGTTTTTAATTCGCAATAGCTCGCTATTACTCATTAAAAGACAAACAAAATCCACTCTTCTAAAATTCCAAAATACAAGCAAGCCCTAATGACCGATTTGGGATTATCCACACACTGCCGACTGGCAAAACCGGGAGTGTATACAGAAAGGAGTCGGGCAATTGTCCAGATGACGTCTGGAGGATTTCATACAGTTTTATGACTGCCGGCGAGGACGGAAGTGGATGGGGAATGATGGGGTGAAAGGTAATGGGAAGGGATGGCAGATTGGGGAGATTGCGTTGCCGGGGAAAGGGAAAGACATAGGAAGATATTGGTGTGTGAAAAAGTGGGATATTGGGCACGGGAGGAGAAGGAAATGTGCCCAGGTGGGGCAACGTGCTTGCCCTTGTTGGGCAACGTGCTTACCCCACTTGGGCAACGTGCTTGCCCAAAAACGGGACAAAAAACGGTGTAGAGAGGAGGGGATGCGTCACCACCTCGCAAACATATCGAGCGATAAACCGCAAGTATAATGACAGAAAATGAGAACAAGTCTGATGGCATCAGCCCCCTCTCGTTCTCGAACCCATCCTAACATTCCACGTAGGATAACCCATCCTGACCTTCCCAAAGGGAAGGAACAAGTTACTATACTTTGTCAAAGACTTCTTCAGACAATTATATCAGCCCCCACCTAGCCTCCCCCGTAGGGGAGGGACAGTTACTATTGCTATTGATAAACCTCTGATAATCAGACGACTACTGACGATAATATTACTTGCAAGGGTATTGTATATGTGTGTGTCTACTGACGATAATATTACTTACAAGGGTATCTGTCCCTCCCCTACGGGGGAGGATAGGTGGGGGCTAATGGCAATATCCGGAGTAACATGTTCATTCCATTGGGGAAGGGACGGCTTTGGAGCGGAGGTGGAGGAGACGGTGGTGGATGGCATGACGCGCCTTGGCGATATTGAAGCGGTAGACTTCGTGGGCAAGGACGAAATATACGATTGTCTGGATCCAGAGGGCACGGTATTCGGTGGAGACGTCGGTGAGAGTGGCTCCCATGGAATTCATCCGCACGAAGCCTCGGATGCCGAAGGTGGACGGGAAGAGACACGACACTCCCTGCCAGAAAGCCGGGATGTTGCTCTGCGGCCACGATACACCCGACATGAAAAGGAGCATGACGGAGGAGAAGACCACAAGGAGCATCACGTTCTCACGATAGCGCATCATTGCCGAGAGCGTCATGCTGAAGAATATGCACGAGAGCAGATATGGCAAGGAGAAGAGAGCCAGCTGGCTCACCGTGACGAGACTGATGAAATTGAAGAAATACGGTACGGCACACAAGAGGTATGCCGCCATCACGACGTATATCATCAGGTATGCCATCGCCTTGCCCCACACGATGCGCATCACGCCACGGTAGCGGCGGTGGAGAGGCACGAGGAATCCGTAGTTGTTCTTCTCGCGCGCCGTTCCTGCCGCCATTCCCACACCCAGGAGCAGCGTCTGCTGGATGATGAGCATGAGCACTCCGGGGATGATGAAATTGCCATATCCCGCCGTGTTGTTGAATATCGGCACCTCCTGGAAGTCGAGCGGCCGGGTGGTGATCTCGTTCTCGCGGTCGGTGTAGTTGCCCGAGAGCTTCACCTGAATCCTGGAGTTCAGTTCGCCCTGAATAGCCACGCAAGTCTGGAAAATCGCCTTGTAGGCAAGCATGATGCTCATGTCGCAGTATACCCCCACGTGGGTCTGCTCCATGCGGTTGAGCTTGGTCTGGAAGTCCTCGGGAAAGTATACCACTCCGTAGGCATCGCCACGGCCAATGCGCTGGCGCGCCTCGTCGAGACTGTTGCAGCGCAGAGCCACGCGAGTGTCGGGCGAGGCGTCTATCATACGGGTGAATTCGCGGCTGGTGTGGCTATGCGAAAGGTCAACTATCGCCACGGGCACCTCGCGCGCCACCTCGTTGTTGTATATCCACGAATACAGGAGCGGATATGCCAGCGGCACCACGACGAGGAAGATGAGCACGCCCTGGTCGCGGAACACGTTCTTGAGTTCCTGCAGGCAGATATAGCAAGTGTCGCACAGTATGTTGAAAAACTTGTTCATTGTTGTCATTCGTTTGGCGTTATCGGAAATCATACATCCACAGAATCCGGGACGCACTATTCCATATACTTATATTCCCTCATCGCCTTGCGTATGTTGCCAGCCACCAGCATCGGCAGCAGCGAGAAGGCAATCATCGCCACGAGGTTGACCCATGCGTAAGAGAGGGGGAAATCATTGAATACGCTCGTCTGATAGATACGGAAATAATGGCGCAGCGGGAACATCTGTGCTATGCCTTCGATGGCAGGATCCATGGCGAAGACGGGGAACGCCGTGCCGACGAGCGAGAAGCTGAGCACCGCCCACAAGGAACAGGTGCTCATCGACATTCTGAGCGACGGCATGAGTCCGAACATGAATGCCCCGAATCCCTGAGATGCCGTTACGGCGAGGAGTCCGAGCAGGAGGATATGGAATGTTCCGCCGCTGTGTGGGAATCCGAGGATGCCGTAGACATACAGAGAATAGAGATAGAAGACGCTGAGGAATATCAGCGTCTGCGGCAGCAGCTTGCCGAGCAGCAGCGTCCATTTGTCGCCCCCAGCCACAAGGAGGAGTTTCCGGGCACGGTTGAACTTCAGTTCCGTGCCGAGCGAATAAGGCGTGAGCAGGAAGATGAAGAGCATGAGGCATCCAGGCACGAGCATCGTGGTGAGATAGAAGTTATAGTTGGTCCACGGGTTCTTAACGGCGTGTAGGTCAACGGCAATGGGCTGCAAGAACGCCATTATCTGCTTCTGTGTGTATCCCCTGGCCTGCATCGTGGCAGATCCGACACCAGCCGAACCGAGCGTCGCTATGGTCTTGAGGTCTTTGTAGAGCAGTGCGCCTGCCGTGAGCGAGGTGTATGAATAATAGAAGGAAATCTTGGGCTGACGTGAGGCGAGCAGCTTGTCGGTGGTTCCCTTGGGGAAATACATGAATCCGTAGATTTCGTTGCGCTGCATCGCCAGTCGCGCCTCGTCCACACTGTTGTAGTATGCCACCACATCGGTGTTCTGGAAGGCGTCGAGCTTACGGGTGAGATTGCGTGTGGTGACGGTGTTGTCGAGGTCTACTATTCCCACCGGCATCTTGTTGGGCTGTCCCTGGTCCATGAGCGTGGTGAAGAACACCATGACGAACATGGGCAGCAGGAACATGCATATCAGATACACCGGCGTGGTGAATATGATATGCAGCTCGCGCAGGAAAACGGCAATGAACCCCGTACGTCCGGCAGGGGTCTGCATGCCCTCGCCCTGTTCTGCGGTCAGCGGATCAGTATGCTTTGTCTGAGTCATTTTATATCAGGTTGTGGTTTCTCCCCCACCGCTGCCGAAGAGACATGGAGAGGGAGATATGTGGGGGGGGCAATTACTTTATCACGAGCGTCATTCCCGGACGCAGACCATCGGTCTTGCCCACGGGGCGCGCCTTCACCTCGAAGGTCTTGAGGTCGTATTGTCCGTTAGACTTCGTGGCCTTCCACACGGCGTAGCTGCCCTGGTCTTTGAGGTAGTACACCTTCATCTTGATGTCTTTCTTGAAGGCTGGCGAATATGCGGTGAATTCGGAACCCACCTTCATGCCCGAGAGCTGGTCTTCGCGCACGTTGAAGGTTCCCCACATGTCGCTCATCACCGATATGCTCATGATAGGCGAACCGGTACCGACGAGTTCTCCCACGTTGGGATAGATGTCGGATACCTCACCCTCCACCTGTGCTATCTGCACCGTTTCGTGGATGTATGAGTTCACCTCCTGCACTGCACCACGGGCACGGCTCACCTGTGCAGCGGCGGCAGCACGCTCCTCTTTGCGTGCGCCCTCCTTGGCCATGTCATACTGGCTCTTGGCAGCCTTCTCCTGTGCCTCGTAAGCCTTGTATGCGGCGAAAGCCTCATCGCGCTTCTGTGCGCTCATCACTCCCTCGCCGAAGAGACGCTGCACACGGTCGTAGGTCTTCTTGGCGATGTCGAGACCCGCCTTTGCCTGCTGCCAGAGTTCGTAGGCACCCTGTATCTGCTGCTGGCGCGCACCGTTGTCTGCCATGTCTTTCATCGCCGATGCCGCGTCTTCGGCTCCGAGTGCCTGTGCCTTCTTAGCCTCCACTTCGGGAGCGTCGAGGATGGCGAGGGTGTCGCCCACGTGGACGTAGTCGCCCTCTTTCACTCTGAGTTCGAGAATTCTGCCGGGCACCTTGCTCGACACCCTGTATTCTGCCACTTCCACTTCACCCTGAATGATGTCGGGCTGGCTGCCGAGGGTGAAATAGCCTATCAGTCCTGCCAATACTACAACCGCGGTGAATCCGGCGATTGCCAATGCTATACTTTTCTTTTGTGCTTTATTTTCCATTGTGTCATTTATGTTGCGGAAGGTATCAGAAGTCCTACATATGTCCGATAGCCTTCTTGAGGTTCACCTGGGCAATCTTTATCTCCACCTCGGAGTCTATTTTCTGCGACTGCGCCTGCATCCATGCGGTCTGCGCCTCCATCACATCAGTGGTCTGGAGCACACCCTCCTTGAATCCCACGTTGGCACAGCGAAGGTTCTCCTCCGCCTTGTCCACGTTTTTCGTCGCCATAGCATATTTCTTTCGTGCCTCCTTGAGCTTGAAGCTGCACTGGCTCACCTGGAGGTCCACCTTCTCCTGCGTCTCGGCGAGTTCGAGTTCGGCAATCGTAGTGGCAGCCTTGGCGGCGCGCACCTTGTATGTGCCGTCCATCCAGTGCCATACGGGGATGCGTACCACCACGCCCACGTTCCAGACGCCGGCGAACTTCCTTGTGAATCCGTCGTACACATTAGGGTTCGTCATGAGGTATCCTCCCGAGAGGAGCACCTGCGGCAGATAGGTAGCCCTGGCGAGTTTCGTTGCCTGGCGGCTGATGTCCACGGTATTGGAGAGCAGTTCCAGTTCGGGGCGATACCAGTATGCCACGGTGTCGGCACCGTTTACCGAATCCTCTTCGATGGCGATAGCCGAAGCCGCCTCGTCGGCAAGCGTGATATCAGACTCCACAGGCATTCCGCAGGTCTGGCAGAGGAGCATCTTGGCAAGGGAGAGACCGTCTTCCACCTGCGTCACCGCCATCTCCGCCTCGTTCACCTTCACGCTGACCTTGAGTCCGTCAGCCTTGGTTGCCACTCCCGCCGTGATCATCTTCTGCACATCGTCGTCGAGTTTCTGCACGAGCTGCAGGAAACTGTTGGCGAGGTTGAGCTTATGGCGGAGCGACACCACGGTCCAGTAAGTCTGGTCGATGTTCTGCAGCGTGTTCTGGCGTGCCAGTTCCTCGTTTACTGCAGCCATCTTCTCGTTGATGTCGGCGATATTGTTTGCCGCCGTGATGGCTCCACCCATATATATAGGCTGCGTCACCATTGCCGAAGCCATATACATGGCGCGGTTGTTGGTGCGGAAGCCGTCCACCACATCCTGTCCCAGATGGTTCAGCGTTCCCTGCAGTTTGGGGTCGCTGATGCCGAGCAGTCCGCCGAGCGAGGTGCCGATGTTGGTGAGTGTGGACTTCTGGGTGTTGTTGAGGATTGAAATCTCACGGCTTGAGAATATCGCACCGCCCATCACATCAAGGCTCGGCAGATATTTCGTGCGTGCCGACTTTCTCATCTGTGCCGCCATCTCCCGCTGCACGCGTTTCGATGCGAGCGTCTTGTTGTAGCCCAACGCCATGTCGCGGCATGTCTGCAGGGAGAGCGGTTCGCCGGCCATCACCCTGCGTGCTGCCTGCACCTGGGGCGACGCCACACGCGCCTCACACTCTATTGTGTGTTGTGTTTCGTGATGGTCCGTCTCCTGCGCCACAGCAGTTGCGGCGAGGAGGGAGAGGACTATCGTTGCTTTTAATCTGTTCATTATGATATAATTATCGCAAGTTGACGAGTTGACGAGGAAATTAGCAGTGCGGATTCCCTGTTTACTCGTATCTTGTCTACTTGCCTACTCATTATTTGAATGTGAAGTTGCGCTGGCCGATGAGGTTGCCGTCGGCGAATACGCTCACACTGTATGTGCCGGGGTTGAGGGTTTCGCTCACGTTCCAGTACATAGTAACCGGAGTCTCGTTACCGGTATATTCGATGGTCTTCGCCATGGTGTATTGCAGCGAACGGTTTTCATACTTGAACGATCCGCTGGCTCCCATCACTCCTCCTGCCGGTGTGGTGATTCTGACATAGAGCTGGCGCTTGCCGTTCTGGGCTGTAACGTTTCGTGTTATGGTGAATCCCACGGTGATGAGCTTGGCGTCCTTGATTTTCTTCACGTTCTTCTTGGCTCCGTTTTTCTTCTTGGCTCCCATGGTGATGCCGGTGGCGTCGAGCTGTGCGGCGATTGCCACCTTCTCAGAGAGTGATGCCTTGTCGGAGTTGAGACCTTCGATCTGTCGTGTAGCCTCCTCATACTGTCCTTTCACACGGGTGTTCTCAGCTGTGAGGTTCTGGTTGAGACGGTTGAGGGAGTCGATCTCGAGCACGTAGCTGCGGATTACGGCACGGCATGTGGCAAGCTCTTTCTTGAGGCGTGCTATCTCGCGAGCGTCACTGCTCTTCACGTTTTTGAGTTCCTGCAACAGGGCTTCGGTGCGCTCCTGTTCACGGGTGAGCTGTGCCACGATGGAATCGTTGTTGATACGTGTTTTCATCTCCGAATACTGGTCGGCAAACTGCTGGTATTCGTTCTCCATCTCTTTCTTGTCCATCTCGGCGAGCTCCTGCATCGCCTTGTTAGCCTGTTTCTCTTTCTGCAGACTCATCGTGAGATAAGCTATTCCGCCGAGGAGCAGCACTCCCACTACTACCAATTGTATCAATACTTTCTTGTTCATATTGCTGATGTTTAAATTGTTACTAAATAAAAGCCTGTCTTTCCATTTTGCAAATTTACTTTCTTTTTAGCAACGACTGAAAAAATTTACGTTACTTAATATTTAACTAACATAAAATTATAGGGTTTTAAGGAAAAATAGGACAACATGGAAGCCTGGCTATCCGCCAATCGGCGAATAGAACAACAGGTCAGGCTATCCGACAATCAGTGAATAGCACAACAGGTCAGGCTATGCGCCAGTCGGTGATATTGCCGACGGAAGAGTCGAAATTGATGCCCACCTTAGTAATCAGCTTTCCAGAAAGGGCAAAGCGCTCGGCATAGTTCTTCAGGTCTATCTGCTTCATGGCAGCATCGGCATCCTTGTTGAGTTTCAGTTCTATCAGGTAAAGGCGGTCGGCAGTCAGCATCACGATATCCACCCTGCCCTTTGGCGTGTGCACCTCCACATCCACCACATAATGAGTGAGCAGCGTGAAGATGATGAAAAGCATCTGCTGATAATGCCCCTCATGATTTGTCACGTTGCAGTATGGCACCGTGGCGAGGAATGTCTGCAGCAGCCTCAAGGCACCGTCGATGTCGTTCTGGCGGATGAGCACCGACATCCGGGCTATCGCCACATCGCCCTGCTCGGCATACGAGCCGTCGAGATAGTTGGGCAGCAGACTCTCGAAGAGCCCCACCTTCACCTCCTTGTTAGGCAGGTCGAGGGTGTATAGCTGGCTTATCTTGTCGTAGCCCTTGATGGTGATATAGCCGCTCTGATAGAGCAGCGGCGTGATGGTCTTCATGGTTTCCGTCGGCGAGTCGAAAGCCGACGACTTGGCACACATCCGCTGCAGGCTCGCCGGCTGCACATTGAATCTCTGCAACATATTGACGAGATATGTGGGTGTGCCCGATGCGAACCAGTAGGAATCGAAGTCTTTGTTGGCGAGGCTGCTGAGCAGGCTGAAGGGATTGAACACTCCCGGCGAATGCGCCGAGAAATGGTAGCCGTCGTAATTCTCCTTCAGCTTTGCCACCACCTGCTGCGGCGTCAGCTCGTTGGCCTGAGCCAGACCGGCGATGCCGTCCTGCATGTCGTCCAACAGTTCCGTTTCCGTTATGCCGCAGATGCCGGCATAGTCATCCTTCATGGAGATGTTGCTGATGTTGTTCAGTTCGCTGAAGATGCTGAGCTGCGAGAATTTTGTGATGCCGGTGAGGAAGACGAAGCGCAGATATGGGTCGCAGTCTTTGAGCGGACTGTAGAAATTGCGCATGATGTCGCGCATAGCCACGAGTTGTGACTCTTCATGCGCCACATCGAGGAGCGGGGCGTCGTATTCGTCGATAAGCACCACCACCTGTCGCCCGGTCTTCTCATAAACAGCCATGATGAGGTTTGTAAGCCTGAGATTGGGCGCCGCGGAATGGAATTCCACTCCGAAGCGTTCCTCATTCACCTTCAGTATATATAGCAGATACTCCTGCAGTCCCTCCACATCCATGTGTTTGGCCCCTGCCATGCTGAGAAGGATAACGGGATATTCCGTCCATTCCTTTTCCAGCTTCTCTATTGCCAGTCCTCTGAAGAAGTCTCGCCTTCCCTCGAAATAGCTCTGCATGGTGGATACGAGAAGCGACTTGCCGAAGCGTCGCGGACGACTGAGGAAATAATACGTTCCGGCAGCATGTGCCATGTTGTATATATACTCCGTCTTGTCTATATACAACATATCGTTCTCTCTGATTTTGCTGAACGTCTGTATTCCTATTGGATATCTTCTTCTGGTCATGATCTCGTATCCTCCCTGCTTGATTGTAGAACGGTCATCAGACCGCATATCGGGTTTTCATTACTGTCTGCACAGTATTTCAGTTCTCATTCCACTTCCCTCCCTTCTGCCCCGAGGCATACCGGGTGGGGAAGCCGTTACTCCTTCACGGGCACGATCTTGGTCTTGGGCTGCTCGCGGTTGCGGCGGTTTACCATTGTCACCACTGCCTGTGCGAGATTGAGGAACGCCTGTCCGGTGATGCTCTCCGGATGGCATGCCGCAGGCATTCCCTTGTCGCCGTCCTCACAGATGCTCTGCACGAGAGGAATCTGTGCGAGCAGCGGGATATTGAGCTCTTCAGCCAATTTCTTGCAGCCCTCCTTGCCGAAGATGTAGTATTTGTTTTCTGGCAGTTCGGCAGGAGTAAACCATGCCATGTTCTCCACCATTCCGAGGATGGGCACGTTCACCTTGTCGTTGCGATACATGTCGATACCCTTGCGGGCGTCGGCGAGGGCAACGCTCTGCGGAGTGCTCACAATCACGGCTCCCGTGATGGCGAGGGTCTGGAGCAGAGTGAGATGGATGTCGCTGGTGCCCGGCGGCGTGTCGAGGATGAAATAGTCGAGGTCGCCCCAGTTGGCGTCGGCGATGAGCTGCTTCAGGGCATTGGATGCCATACCGCCTCGCCACAGCGTTGCGGTATCGGGATTCACGAAGAATCCGATGCTCAGGAGCTTCACTCCATATTTCTCTATCGGCTGGATGAGCTGGCGGCCGTCCACCGGCACGGCATACGGACGTTCGTCCTCAACGTCAAACATCTTTGGCATCGACGGACCGAAGATGTCGGTGTCGAGCAGTCCCACCTTGTAGCCCAGACGGGCGAGCGAGATGGCGAGGTTTGCCGACACGGTGCTCTTGCCCACTCCGCCCTTGCCGGAGCTTACGGCGATGACGTTTTTCACCTCCGGGAGCAGCTTGCCCACCTCAGGGCGCGGCTTGGACTTATATTCCAGTTTGATGTCGATGGTCATCTCCTTGCCGGAGTCGTCGCCTTCGTGCTGGCTCACAGCATAACGGATGGCAGCCTCGGCAGCCTTGACTGTGGATTTCAGGAACGGGTCGGTGTCGCGGGGGAAGATGAGCGTGAACGACACGCTGCTGCCGGCGATACGCACGTCGTCGGCAAGCATCCCGCTCTCGATGAGATTCTTCTTGGTGCCTGGATACGTCACGGTCTGCAACGCATCGGTAATGAGTTTTGGATATAATGTCATTTCTGTCTTGAACTTATTTTCATTGAAGATAACCGCATAGCAGACTGACCGCGCCGCTGACACGCCCCACACAAAACGGGGATGCCACGCCGGGAATGCCGCGAAACGGCAGGCGCCGCGGACTGTTGCCATACGAAAAAGCGCCAACCTCACAGACGTCACTGCAAAGTTAGCGTTTTTTATTTATCCTGCAAAATATAGATGGGTCACTTTGCCGAATCCTTTCCGCTACGCTTCGTGCGCTTGTAGCTGCGGTATTCGTCGAGCGGGATTTCCACGTCAGACTCTTCGAGAGTGCCGGCGGCCGGCAGACGGAATTTGAGGTATTTGATGTTCAGTCCGCGGTCTATCCACTGGTTTTCATAATATGTGTGGATGGAGAGGATAGAACGGGTGTCGTCGTCGAGCGACTGGTCGTGGTAGAGGTCTTCGGTCTGCATCAATACCGGCAGCGCGTTTTTCTCCACCATGAGTCTGGTGTATGTGAAAAGGAAGTTGGAGTCTGTCTTCAGATGCACGAGTCCTCCGTCTACGAGGAAGCGGCGGTATCTCTCCATGAAGTATGTGCTGGAGAGACGTTTGCGCGGATTCTTCATCTGCGGGTCGCTGAAGGTGAGCCATATCTCCTGCACCTCGCCCGGGGCGAAGAAGCGGTCGATTATCTCGATGTTGGTGCGCAGGAAAGCGGCATTTTGGAGTCCTTCCTCCAAAGCCTGCTTTGCTCCGGTGTGCATGCGCGCTCCCTTGATGTCGACTCCGATGAAATTTACGTCGGGGAACATGCGTGCCAGTCCCACGGTGTATTCTCCCTTGCCACAGCCCAGCTCCAGGACAATGGGGTTCTGGTTGTGGAAATATTCCTCGCGCCATTTGCCCTTCATCTCAAAGGGCACGTTTTCGATTACTGAATATGGATACTGGAAGACATTCTTGAATGTCTCCATCTCTGCGAATTTCTGTAGTTTTCCTTTACTCATTTATGATGTTGTACGTGGTTGCGGTGTCTGATACCGGCATATAGTATATATATCGCAAATAGGTGTTCAAGATTAATTATACTGACGATAAATTAATTCTGAACACCTATTTACTTATTGTTAATAGAATCTATCAGCGTATTAGTCGATAATCACCTTAGTCCATCCGTGTGTGTCAGGCTCGATACCATACTGGATGTTGCGCAGATGTGTGTAGAGCTTGTGTGAGATAGGACCTGGCTTGCCATCCTTGCTGAATGTGAAGCGCTTGCCGGTGTCGAGGTCGTCGATATAAGAGATAGGGCTGATAACGGCTGCTGTACCGCATGCTCCTGCCTCCTCGAATGTCTCCAGCTCCTCTTCAGGGATAGGACGACGCTCTACCTTCAGGCCAAAGTCCTCAGCGAGCTGCATGAGGCTCTTGTTGGTGATTGATGGGAGGATAGATGTTGACTTAGGAGTAATGTAGGTGTTGTTCTTGATACCGAAGAAGTTGGCAGCACCACACTCGTCCATGTATTTCTTCTCCTTGGCGTCGAGATAGAACTCACAAGCGTAGCCCTTCTCGTGTGCCAGATGGTTGGCCTGCATAGAAGCTGCATAGTTTCCACCCACCTTGTACTTACCGGTGCCGAGAGGTGCTGAACGGTCGTACTCGCGCACGATGACGTATGGGTTGGTAGAGAAACCGCCCTTGAAGTATGGGCCTACCGGTGTGACGAAGATGAGGAACACATACTCTGTTGCAGGGTGAACACCTACCTGGGCACTTGTTCCGATGAGCAGCGGACGGATATAGAGTGATGCTCCGCTCTCGTATGTTGGGATGTACTCCTGGTTGAGGCGTACCACCTTTGCCACCATCTCCTCGAAGAGCTCTGTAGACACCTCAGGCATCATAATGCCACGGCATGTAGACTGCAGACGGGCTGCGTTCTCGTCCATGCGGAACACGCGCACCTTACCGTCCGGGCAGCGGAATGCCTTGAGTCCCTCGAATGCCTCCTGTCCGTAGTGCAGACAGGTAGCTGCCATATGCAGATTAACGTATTCGCTGGAGCAGACTTCAATCTCGCCCCACTTGCCGTCGCGATAGTAGCAACGCACGTTATAGTCTGTCTTTCTGTAACCAAAGCCTAAATTAGACCAATCCAAATCTTTCATATTGTAATCGTTTTAAAGTTAATTTGCCGCAAATTTAGTAAGAATATTCATTCTCTGCAATAAAAATCGAGGGAATTTCTTTTTTTCTGCAAAATCACCCTCGCCAAAGGACGTAGAATTGCCGTTTTGCATCAATATCGGGCATCAGGGCCGGCTGATTGTGGAATGCAACGGGACGGGGACTGTAGGCAGATAAACGCTAAAGCAGATGGATGCGAATCTGATATTCTGACTGCAACGGGTACAGGGGGCTGTCGGCTGAACATACGGAGCGGCGCCCACTGTCATTCATCGAGCAGTTTCTTTATCTCGGCGTCGGTCTTCTGGAGCTTCGCCTTGCATTTCTCTATCAGTTGCTTGGCGGTCTTGAGCTGGTCGCAGAGGGAGTCGATGTCGAGTTCTCCGCTTTCCATCTTGCGAACTATTGTTTCGAGCTGGGTGACAGCTTCTTCGTAGTTGAATTTCTTCTCTGACATGATGTTTTTATTTATAAATGACTATTATTTTTGTTGGGCTGATGGCGGAAGGCGGTTCATATATATCATGTCAAATTACTCTGCCCATGATTTCTGCCAATCACATCAGCCCCCTCTCGTTCTCCCCCGAAGGGGAGATGCAGGTTACTCTTGTCTTGTCAAAGACTTCTTCAGTCAATGAACTTCAGCCCCCTCTCGTTCTCCCCCGTAGGGGAGATGCAGGTTACTTCGAATTGCCATGGACAGGTTGGTGCAGGTTACTCTTGTTTTGTGACAAACCGATGACATTCAGTCTGCCAAGGGTATCTGTCCCTCCCCTTCGGGGGAGGATAGGTGGGGGCTTTGGTTCTACCCTTTATATACCGCCACTGTCTTCGCCTCCACCCTACCCTTTGCGAGCCTCGTCTCCACCACGTCGCCGGGAGAGAGCTGGCAGCTGTCGGTCACCGCCTTGCCGTTGAGCGTCGTTATCGAATATCCTCGGCTGAGCAGCAGCTGGGGGTCGAGGGCGGCAAGGCGCTGACTCATCATCTCCATCCTGTGGCGCTCCGCCGTCATGCGGCGGTCTACTGCCGGCCGGATTCGTCCTTCTGCCATCTGCAGCCTCACGCTCTGCCGCTCCACTGCCGTCGTGGCTGCCGTGGCGAGGCGCGAGGAGAGGGTGTCGAGACGCGACGTCTGCCGTGTGGTGACGAGCGAGAGATATGTGGGTATGAGATGCGTGATGCGGTCGAGCCGCTGCGTCTCGCGCTGCATCAGCAGCCGGGTGTTGTCGTGGATGCGGCGTGCCGCCGTGTCGATGCGGTCGGCAACGGCTTTCAGATTGTCGATGAGCAGTGCGGCGGCCGCCGTGGGTGTCTTCACTCTGGTGTGTGCCACCATGTCGGCAACGGTCTCGTCGCGGTCGTGTCCGATTCCGGTTATCACGGGCAGGGGGAAGTTGGCGATGTTTTCGGCGAGCATCAGCGAGTCGAAGCCGGAGAGGTCGCTTGTGGCTCCTCCGCCACGGATTATCACCACGCAGTCAAACCGGTCTGCCCTGCAGTAGATGTCGTTTAGGGCAGCCACTACGCTCTGCTCCACTCCCTCGCCCTGCATCGTGGCGGTGAAGAGTTCTATGGTGAAGGCGAAGCCATACCCGTTGTGTGTGAGCTGATGGCAGAAGTCGCCGAGTCCTGCCGCCGTCTGGCTCGACACCACGGCGATGCGCTGGGCGAAGAGCGGCAGGGGGAGCTGTTTGTTGAGGTCGAACACCCCTTCGTCTTTCAGCCGCCTCACTATCTCCTGGCGGCGGCGCGCCATGTCGCCGAGGGTGTATGTGGGGTCGATGTCGGTCACTATCCATGAGAACCCGTAGGCTTCATGAAACTGCGGATACACCTTCATCAGCACCTTCATGCCAGCTCTGGGCTGTGCTCCCGTCACGGTCATGAACTTGGGCAGGATCCTGCTCCACGTGCCGCGCCAGCATTTTGCCGATGCCTTAGCCACGGGGGTGTTGTGGAGGTCGTCTTTCTCCACGAGTTCCATATAGCAGTGGCCGTTCACCTGGCGTGTCTCGCTCAGCTCGGCTTCCACCCAGTATTCCTCCGAGAGGGTCTGTTCGATGGTCTGCCTCACGAGGTTGTTGAGTTCAAAGAGTGTGTAGTGCATATCCTTTGTCATTGTTTTCTCTGCTGCAAAGTTATGATTATTATCGTTGTCTTGCAAGTTTTTGCGTGTTTGCAAAAGTCTGGCAGCGTTTTTAGCATATTTTTTATGAGCGTTTCATTCTATCAATACTTTATCTTCTGTTTGGGGCACTGATGCTGCCCCACATGGGCACGTGTGCTGTCCATTTATTGGAGTTTTACTGTCCTTGCCAATGATTGTGATTTGGCTATTTGCAAAACATAGACCAAACAGAGAGGATTCTGTCCTGATGAGCGATTTGGGTTAAAACACAATACACGAAATCGGCACCTATTTGTGTTCATTTTGCTCATATAGACATGAGTTGACTAATAACTTATAGGTATTTTGCATGTCATTTTGTAAAAACGGGAAGCAAATATTTTATTTAAAAACCTATACAACACCTGTTGGCGGAATTAATTTAGTGCATACTTAATTCTGCCAATGGGCTTGTCGT
>OWJF01000681.1_pt1 | contig 16951 bp, 17 predicted proteins | sample 1732941 | NCBI WGS metagenome assembly OWJF01 (sample SAMN05065770, study PRJEB22554) | human gut metagenome | biome: ENVO:2100002; feature: ENVO:00000062; material: ENVO:00002003 | host: Homo sapiens | place: USA
ACTAGTCTCTTCTAAAAATATCACGTGTATAAACCTTCTCCTTGGCATCATCCAGACAAGCATCATATCTGTTGGCAATAATCGCCTGGCTCTGCGCCTTGAACTGATTCAAGTCATTCACCACCTTACTGCCGAAGAAGGTACTGCCATCTTCCAGAGTAGGCTCATAGATAATCACTTCAGCACCCTTTGCCTTGATACGCTTCATAATGCCCTGGATGGCACTCTGGCGGAAGTTATCGCTGTTACTCTTCATCGTCAGACGATACACGCCAATCACACACTCATGCTCCTTGCCAGCATCATAACTGCTGTTTTCGTTATAATATCCAGCCTTTCTCAACACAGCATCAGCGATGTAATCCTTACGGGTACGGTTACTCTCCACAATCGCCTCAATCAGGTTCTCAGGCACATCAGCATAGTTTGCCAACAGCTGCTTGGTATCCTTAGGCAGACAGTAACCGCCATAGCCGAAGCTAGGATTGTTGTAATGTGTACCGATGCGAGGATCCAGACCTACGCCGTCAATGATAGCCTCAGAATCCAAGCCCTTCATCTCCGCATATGTATCCAATTCATTGAAGTAGCTTACACGAAGTGCCAGATAAGTATTAGCGAAGAGCTTCACGGCTTCAGCCTCCTTCATACCCATAAACAGAGTATCGATGTTCTCCTTGATGGCACCTTCCTGCAGCAAAGCCGCAAAAGTCTTGGCAGCCTCCTTCAGCATCTCCACATCCGTTACACTCCTGATAGCCTCGTTCTCCTCAGCAAATTCCTGACGGTTGATAATCTTAGGATAGCCCACGATGATGCGGCTAGGATAGAGATTATCATAGAGTGCCTTGCTCTCACGAAGGAACTCCGGAGAGAAGAGCAGGTTGAATTTCTTCACCCCCTTCTTGGCATACTTCAGATAGAGACTACGGGTATAACCCACAGGGATGGTACTCTTGATCACCATCACCGCATCCGGATTCACCTCCAAAACCAGGTCGATGACCTCCTCTACGTGCGAAGTATCGAAGTAATTCTTCACCGGGTCGTAGTTGGTAGGAGCAGCAATCACCACGAAGTCCGCATCCTTGTAAGCTGCCTTGCCATCCAATGTTGCCACCAGATTCAGCGGCTTCTCTGCCAGATACTTCTCGATATAATCGTCCTGAATAGGAGAAATCCTGTTATTCAGTTTCTCCACCTTCTCAGGAATCACATCCACGGCAGTCACCCTATGATGTTGCGCCAACAAAGTCGCAATACTCAAACCTACATAGCCAGTACCTGCTACTGCAATCTTTAAATCACTAAAGTTTTTCATAAGATCATATTAAGTATTAGAATTCTAAAATCATTATTTAAAACTACACAGATTTTTTTCTATCCATTTCCTGCTTCCTCTTAACAAAGTGCAACTCGCTACAGTGAGAAGATAATTAACCTATTTACATGGTTCCGATATGGCAGGATGGCACATAAAATATATCTTTGGATAAGCGACAACAAAGACATTATCTATGATACACTCCAATCAATAATAGAGAGGATATCGTCATAAGAGTGAATTCCACCCATATCCATATAATCCTCCTTCCGATTATCCTCCGATTTAATTCCGACAACCTTCATCTCCAGCAATGGTTTATCCCTTTTTACTTTTTTACCTTTTTACTCTTTTCCTTTTTCCCTTTTTAAGCCTTAAAATCTAATCACTCCCCTCTCTTTTGAGAGCACTGAAAAAGTAAAATCCACTTTCAGATTGAAAGTTAATGACGGATAAATCGTAGCTTTATCCTTCTTTTTCTGTCAAATACAGCCTTATTAAGGCGATTTATAGAAAGAGAAGTTATAAATCGTAACATTTTTCCGTTTTAGTCCTTAAAAATGGAAACTTTTTCAGTGCCCTCCAAAAGAGAGGGGAGTGATTAGACTCGTCTGCTTGCGAATTGTTGGTAATGGGCTTGCTGGTTGTTTGCATGATGATGAGTGGTTAATTAAATAAGTCTATTAGATTGGCTTTCCCTTCGGCCGCCGAACTTCGTTTCTTCACTCTTCACTCTTCATTCTTCACTCCCTTATCCCAACGCAACAATTTGGTCAACCACCTCTGTAGCCTCCTTATTGAAGTCGGCTTTAAGCTTATTGAAATAAGTCTTAGGCGTCATGCCCGGCTCTGTGTGAGACACTCGACGAATGAAATCGTCGTGGAATACCAAGATTGCAGTAAGGATGTTGTTTACTGTGTCCTCATTTACATCACTTGAATAAAGCGATGCTGCTATACACTCTGCGAAAAGTTCTCCGCAAACGATGTTAATGTCCTGTTTAAGTTTTCTTCTGTTAGCCATAATATGTCATATTGTAAAATGTACCCTACAAAGATATTACTTTTTTCGTAAAGTTGTAGACTTAGCTATGAAAAAAATGTCAAAAACATGATTTTATTGCTTTTATCTAATCAATATCTCATGAAAAAAATGTAATTTTGCAATCGCAATACGCAGGGTAATGCGAATTATTCAACTATTAATAAATATATTGTAAAAATGAAAAAAAGTCTTTTGCAGAGAGAGAGAGCTGCTTATCAGCCAAAACTGCCAAAGGGTCTTCAGGGTGCCGTTAAGGTAAAAGAAGGCGAGCCAACACAGAGTGTAGGCGATCAGGAAGAAATCAAGAAAATGTTCCCTAACACTTACGGAATGCCTCTTATCGAGTTCGTTCCAGGTGAAGAGACTGTAGGAAAGCAGATGAACGTAGGTGTCATCCTTTCTGGTGGTCAGGCTCCTGGTGGACACAACGTAATCTGTGGTATCTTTGACGCTGTCAAGAAGCTCAACCCAGAGAACAAGGTCTATGGTTTCCTTATGGGTCCTGGTGGTCTTGTTGACCATGACTACAAGGAGCTTACAGCAGAAATCATCGACGAGTATCGCAACACAGGCGGTTTCGATATGATTGGTTCTGGCCGTACAAAGCTTGAGAAGGAAGATCAGTTTGAGAAGGGTCTCGAGATTATCCGCGAACTCAACATCAAGGCTATCGTTATCATCGGTGGCGACGACTCTAACACCAATGCTTGTGTTCTTGCTGAATACTATGCTGCTAAGAACTATGGTGTACAGGTAATCGGTTGTCCTAAGACTATCGATGGCGACTTGAAGAACGATCAGATTGAGACTTCTTTCGGTTTCGATACTGCTACTAAGGTATACTCAGAACTTATCGGTAACATCGAGCGCGACTGTAACTCAGCACGTAAGTACTGGCACTTCGTTAAGCTCATGGGCCGTTCTGCATCTCACATCGCTCTTGAGTGCGCACTCCAGTGCCAGCCTAACGTCTGCATCATCTCTGAGGAGGTTGAGAAGAAGGATATGTCTTTGAACCAGATCGTAGAGCAGATTGCAGGTGTTGTTGCTGATCGTGCATCACGTGGCGACAACTTTGGTGTTGTTCTTATCCCTGAGGGACTTATCGAGTTTATTCCTTCTATCGGTCGCTTGATCGATGAGCTCAACGACCTTCTCGCTGCGCACGGAGCTGATTATAAGGACCTCGACAAGGATGCACAGCGTGAGTACATCCTCGCTCATCTTTCTAAGGAAAATGCAGAGACTTTCGCAACATTGCCTTCAGGTGTAGCTCGTCAGCTTTCACTCGATCGCGACCCACACGGAAACGTTCAGGTATCTCTTATCGAGACAGAGAAGCTTCTCTCAGACATGGTTGAGGCTAAGCTCGATGAATGGAAAGAGGCTGGTAAGTATGCTGGCAAGTTCGCTACGCTCCACCACTTCTTCGGCTACGAGGGTCGTTGTGCAGCTCCTTCTAACTTCGATGCTGACTATTGCTATGCACTCGGTGTAAGTGCTGCTCAGCTTATTGCTAATGGCAAGACTGGCTATATGGCAATCGTTAAGAACACAACAGCTTCTACCGACGAGTGGAAGGCAGGAGGTGTGCCAATCACTATGATGATGAACATGGAACGTCGTAATGGCGAGATGAAGCCTGTTATCCGCAAGGCTCTCGTTGAGCTCGAGGGTGCTCCATTCTTGAAGTTCTGCTCTAAGCGTGATGAGTGGGCTAAGGATACATGCTTCGTTTATCCTGGTCCTATCCAGTATTGGGGTCCTGCTTCAGTTTGCGACCGTACCACACGCACTCTCTGTCTTGAGCAGGGTGGCAAGTAATTCCCTTTTATAATTAAGGAGTAGATATAGAAGGGATAATAAAAATTATCCTTATCCATCTACTCCAATTATAATTAAATATTTAGAATGAGCGCAACTACCAGAAAGACGACACGACGAAATCGAAACACTTCGACATCGAAGCGTCGTCGGCGTAATGGTAGTTCCGCTCATTTTTCTTTTTTCTTACCCCTAATGCACATTCCTCGTTGGACCTGGTGGTTAGGTGGTATTCTTATAGCTGCATTCTATATCTGGGCTTTCTATTATTTCTTTGTCAGTCCCACAGGTTTTCGTTGGCGTGCGCTATATGGCGATGCTAAATATCCTGAAGGCTACGAAATCCATGGTATAGACATCTCTCATTATCAAGGCAATATCGATTGGTCAGAACTTCAAGGTAATGCACTAATAGAAAATTGTCCTTTGAGATTTATTATCATTAAGTCTACCGAAGGCTCTACACGCGTAGACCCCAACTTCAAAGACAATTTCTATCAAGCACGCGAATATGGTTTTATTCGTGGCGCATACCATTTCTGGAGCAACAAGTCTTCGGCAAGAGCACAGGCTTATCATTTCTTAAATAATGTGCATCTTGAAGATGGCGACTTGCCACCAGTACTCGACATTGAGCACATGCCGAAAGATACGCCAGTAGAAGATTTTCAGCGTGATGTGCTGACATGGCTTCACATAGTGGAAGACAAATATCATGTAAAGCCAATCATTTACACCTATTATAAATTCAAGGAGCAATATCTTAGTGCGCCAGTCTTTGATGATTATCCTTATTGGATAGCCCACTATTATGTTGACAAGGTGGAATACAAAGGCAAATGGAAGTTTTGGCAGCATACCGATGCAGGCAAACTGCCAGGAATAAAAGGCTATGTAGACTTTAATATTTATAATGGTTCCTATTACGACCTACGGATGCTTACCATAGGAGCCGAAAACGAATAATAGTCGTGGTAACAACAGATGTTTCCACGACTATTATTCGTTTATTAATATGTATTCTAATTGTGGCTTTTTACAGCTATTATTTCTTCAGCACCAAGCAAGTCCACTCGCTGTCGCTCTTAGAGTCAATCTTTGATAGTCCGAGGCTTGATGCTTTTTCTATCAGCAAATCAACATCCGAAGCATAGAAGCCGCTGAGTATCAATAAAGAATCATCTGCCATTACCGACACAAAGGCAGGCATGTCTGCCAACAATATGTTGCGGTTGATATTTGCTAATACCACATCAAACTTTCCTTCCACACTCTTAAGTACCGAGGCGTCGCCAAGCATCACCTTCATGTTGCCAACACCATTAAGCTCGGCATTATGAATGGCATTCTCAGAGCTCCATTCGTCGATGTCGTAGCCCACAACTTCGCTTGCGCCAAGCTTTGAAGCTGCTATTCCCAAAATGCCAGTACCACATCCGCAGTCCAACACTCGTTTGCCTTTAAGGTCTATATTTAATAATGTAGAGACAATCATTCGTGTGGTTTCGTGAGTACCAGTACCGAAAGCCTGCTTAGTTTCTATTCCGATGCTGATGCCGGAAGCTATTCCGTTGCCATCATCATGGCGAGCATCATAAATAGTGATGCTGTCGTTGATGTTTATTCTCTCGAATCCAGCCTCTTCCCATTCCTCGTTCCAGTTCTTATATTCTGCCTCTTGGATGTTGGCATTGATTGTAACATCAGGCAACATAAAGTTGCTGATAACATCGTTCATGGCATTTTCGTCAAACAATGATTCCTGCACATAGCCCTTTATTCCATCCTCTGTATCTTCGAAAGTCTCGAATCCAGCCTCGCCTAAAGCGTCGGTTAGCAAGTCGCGAGCAATCTGTATCATGCCATCTTGACATTCTATTTTAAATTCAGCTACAAGATATTTCATATTGCGTTTATTTTTGTTTCAAATATATAAATAGTTAAATACCTATGCAAAATTATAAAAAATAGGGAAAAACCTACTATGGTTTAGGGTTTTTCCGTATATTTGCATTAAAATAGGTACTAATTTTGTAGAAGATAAGCTGCACTCGGTCAAACGTTCAAGTAAACTTGACGTTTTCCACTCGTTTGCACTATCTTTGTACCAAATAAATTAGAAACAATAAAATAAAGAGAATTTGCGATATGAAAAAGATCATTCTTTTATTAGCACTTTGTGGATTGTCTACACTCAGCATGACAGCCCAAGACGACGACCTCTACTTCACTCCGAAGAAGTCGCACAAGGCTAAAGCTTTTGACGACAACACACTTGCTTACTACGTAGGTTCCAATCGTGCGGTAGACGAATATAACCGTCGAGGAAAGTTTCGCAGTAGCTACCAAAAGATAGATGGCGATTCTATTAGTGATGTAATCGACTTACAGGCTGGCGATGGTCTCTATCCTGATTCTACGTATGTAGATTCCGACTTTGCCGAGACTTTGACAAAGAAGAGAGCACAAGGCTATAGATATGACGACGACGACTTTGAGTACACACGCAGAATGAGTCGTTGGGACGGTTTCTATGGACCTTGGTATGCTGGTTGGCATTCACCTTTCTGGTATGGCAGATATGGATACTACGACCCATGGGACCCTTGGTATTGGGATTATGCCGGTTGGTATTCGCCATGGTATTGCGGTTGGTATTCGCCTTGGTATTATGGAAGCTATTATGGTGGCTACTGGGGTGGCTATTGGGGATGGCATGGATACTACGACCCTTGGTACAGACCAGGATGGGGTGGTGTAGCTGTTGTTCCTGGCGGAACAGGCAGGACTATAGCGGGCACTCGCAATCATGGCTCTGTGACAGGACGCTTTAATAATGCCTCTGGCTCTACACGCTTTGGCTCTCGTGGCAACTACGGCACTTCTACCAGCCAGTCGCCAGCTCGTTTTGGTTCGCGCTCTTATGGTAACAGCGATTCTAACCGCTCTTATTCGTATGGCACAACCAATAAAAACAATGGCTTCAGCAATCCTACACCATCCTACGGCGGTAGCCGCTCTTATGGTTCAGGCGCCTCTTCATCAGGCTTTGGCGGTAGTCGCTCGGGCGGAGGCTTCTCTGGTGGCGGACACTCAGGCGGTGGCGGTAGTCACTTTGGTGGTAGAAGATAAGTAAAGCATTTTTTAGAACTTATAAAGAAGAAAAAGATAATATGAAAACAAAGATATTGTTTGTGGCAGGAATGGCTCTCGCAGCTTCTTCTGCCTTTGCACAGGAAACTTACGAGAATGCCAATCTCGTAGAAAACGAGCTTAACGGTACTGCACGCTATGTGGGTATGGGTGGAGCTATGGATGCTCTTGGAGCAGATATTTCTACTATCGGCACCAACCCTGCAGGTATTGGTCTGTTCCGCAAGTCGCAGATAGCAGGCTCCTTTGGTTTGGTTTCGCAAGAAGAGGTTGAAAGTTTTTCTCCAGGCAACAAGACTAACATGAGCTTCGACCAGATAGGCTTCGTTTATTCTACACGTACTGGCAGAAAGTCGTTCCTTAACTTCGGCTTCAACTATCATAAGAGCCGCAATTTCGACCAGATACTCTCTGCCAGCAGTCGCCTGACAAACGCTTCGCAAAATAAGCTCACTTATCAGAAGCTTCGCGAAGGATTGCTCTATGAGCTTGACGACAACGGTCTGCCTCGCGAGGATCGCGCCATGATTACTCACAATCAGTTGGACAACATCTATTACAAGAGTCTGATTAAGGATGCTGATGGCAACTTCGGCTATTATGATGCTTCTGGCTACACCTTCAACAAGGCTATGCGTGGCTACATAGGCGAATACGACCTTAATATCAGCGGCAACCTCAACGACCAAGTGTATCTCGGTCTTACCGTTGGCATCCACGATGTTCACTACAAAGGCTATAGCGAGTATACTGAGACATTGATGCCAAATCGTGATAATATCTCTAACCTTACGGTAGTAGACAATCGCGAGATTACAGGTACAGGCTACGATCTCAAGGTGGGAGCAATATTCCGTCCTGTTGAGGACAGTCCATTCCGTATTGGTGTTTCTGTGGCTACTCCTACTTGGTACGACCTCACCACAAGCAACTATACCTATATTACCGACGGCAACATCTCTCCAAATATGAGCGAAAGCTACGACTTCAAGCTCTACACACCTTGGAAGTTCGGCTTAAGCCTCGGTCATACCATCGGCAACTATCTTGCCATTGGTGCAGGTTATGAGTATGCTGACTATAGCGCTATGGACACTCGCGTGATAGATGGCGGATATTACGACACATGGTATGGCGACTATTACGACAGTTCAAGCAGCGATAAGGATATGAATCGCCACACAGAGCAGACCCTTAAAGGCGTTAGCACCGTGAAGCTTGGTTTGGAATTTAAGCCAGACCCAACCATCGCTGTTCGTTTCGGCTACAACTACGTATCGCCAATGTATAAGAAAGACGGCTTTAAGAATGGTACCATCTCGTCTGAAGGCTCTTACTATGCTTCGTCTACCGACTATGTGAACTGGGAGTCTACAAATCGTATCACCTGCGGTATTGGCTATACTGTAGGCAAGATGAACCTCGATGTTGCTTATCAGTATAGCTCACAGAATGGTGAGTTCCATCCTTTCCTCGATAGCTATGCAGATTGGGCAGACGACCCTAACTTCACCAACTATGCAGATGCTGTAAAGGTTAGCAACAAGCGCCATCAGCTCATCTTTACACTCGGATATAAGTTCTAATTTTAGTAGAAAACAACACATAAAGTATCATAAGATTTTTTCCATAGTATCTTATGATACTTTTTTTGTGCTTTTTTGTAGCCTATCTTTGCAATTCGGCATTTTTTATCTTAACTTTGCAAATTGTAGACTTTACACCTCATGTGGTCTATATAATCAAAAGAGAAATTATCCTAATTAAAAGAAAAAATATCCTAAATTTAAATAATGAAACGACTGAACTTACTTCTATTGATGATTACTATGGTTCTTGTATCTGCTTATGCTCAGAAGCGAGAATTTCGTGGAGCGTGGATACAATGTGTAAACGGACAGTTCCAAGGCATGTCTACTGCCACCATGCAGCAGACTTTGCAATCGCAACTCGACGAACTGCAGAAAGATGGCGTAAATGCTATTATCTTTCAGGTGCGTGCAGAGTGTGATGCGCTGTATCCAAGCAAGTATGAACCTTGGAGTCGTTTCCTTACAGGCGTACAAGGCAAAGCTCCTTCACCATATTGGGACCCGCTGCAATGGATGATTGACCAATGCCATAAGCGCGGCATGGAACTCCACGCATGGATAAACCCTTATCGTGCTAAGACCAAAAGCACAACAGCTTTGGCAAGCAACCATATCGCTATTACCAATCCTGAGCGTGTGTTCACATACGACAACCAGTATATTCTAAATCCTGGTATGCCTGAGAATAGAGACTATATTTGCAAGGTGGTTGATGACATCGTGAGCCGTTATGATATTGACGGTCTGCACATCGACGACTATTTCTATCCATACCCAGCTCCAGGAATGATTATTCCCGACGATGCTGAATATGCTAAATATAATAATGGTATCAAGGATCGTGGCGACTGGCGCAGATATAATGTCGACCTCTTCATAGAGCAACTTGGCAAGTCTATCCACAAAACTAAGCCATGGGTGAAGTTTGGTGTGTCGCCATTCGGTATTTATCGCAACAAGAAGAGCGATCCGCTGAATGGTTCCGAGACCAACGGCCTGCAAAACTACGACGACCTTTATGCTGATGTGTTGCGATGGGTCAACAATGGATGGATAGACTATTGTGTGCCACAGCTTTATTGGCAGATTGGACACCCTGCAGCCGACTATGCCACATTGATAAAATGGTGGAACAAGCATGCTGGCAAGCGACCATTATATATAGGTGAAGACGTAGAGCGCACCGTGAAATTCCCAGATTTGCAGAATCCTAAAATCAATCAGATGCCTGCTAAGTATGCTTTGCATAAGCAGATGAATAATGTCGAAGGAACTGTTTTGTGGTATGCTAAGGCTGCTGTCGACAATATCGGCAACTATGGCACTCTGCTTCGCACATCATATTGGCGCAATCCTGCCCTTCAGCCTCTTATGCCTTTCATCGACGATAAGGCACCAAAGAAACCTCGCAAGCTTAAACCTGTATGGACAGAAGATGGATTGGTTTTGTTCTGGACTGCTCCTAAGGGCAAGGGATGGAAGGATGAGGCTCACAAATATGTTGTTTACCGTTTCGATAAAGGCGAGAAGGTGAATACCAATAGCGAGAGCCACATCATCGCCATCACTTCCGACACATTCCTTAAGTTGCCATACAACGATGGCAAGAAAAAGTATACCTACGTAGTTACAGCCCTCGACCGCATGTCGAACGAGAGCAAGGCTGTGAAGAAAAAGATTAAGCTATAAGCACACTATAAAGCCTATTCCATACCATTGGGATAGGCTTTATTGTTTCCTATTAGCCTATATATATTATTAATATGGTAAAGAAACATCGATGTTTGATTATTGCTTAAAAATAGTTAACTATACAGTATCTTATGCACAGTATAAACAAAAATGTGTAATTTTGCACCGCAATTTATATAACTATTTATGAGTAACAATTTATTAAAGGGTAAGCGCGGTATCATCTTCGGTGCTTTGAACGAAGAGTCTATCGCATGGAAAGTTGCCGTGAAGGCAGTAGAAGAAGGTGCAACAATTACACTTAGCAACACTCCAATGGCGTTGCGTATGGGCGAGCTCGATGGTTTGAGCAAGCAGCTTAATGCACCAGTTATTCCAGCCGATGCCACAAGCGTAGAAGATTTGGAAAAGGTTTTCGCTCAGTCTGTTGAGCTCCTTGGTGGCAAAATCGACTTTGTGCTCCATTCAATCGGTATGAGCCCAAATGTTCGTAAGCGTCGCACATACGACGATCTCGACTACAACTATCTACAGAAAACACTCGACATCTCTGCTATTTCTTTCCACAAGATGTTGCAGGTTGCTAAGAAGCAGGATGCTATCGCAGAATATGGTTCTGTAGTAGCTCTCACATATGTTGCTTCACAGCGTACATTCTTCGGCTACAACGATATGGCTGATGCTAAGAGCATGCTCGAGAGCATTGCACGCAGCTTCGGTTACATCTATGGTCGCGAGAAACACGTTCGTGTCAACACAATCTCTCAGTCGCCAACTCCTACTACAGCAGGTAAGGGCATCAAGGATATGGACAACCTTATGGACTTCGCCAACAAGATGTCTCCTCTTGGCAATGCTACTGCTGAGGATTGCGCTAACTACTGTGTGATGATGTTCAGCGATTTCACTCGCAAGGTGACAATGCAGAACCTCTTCCACGATGGTGGTTTCTCATCAATGGGTATGAGCCTTCGTGCTATGAACCAGTATTCTAAGGACCTCGCTCCTTATGAGGATGAGAACGGCAAGGTTATCTATGGATAATTAAACCAACGTTTCGATTATAAACAAAGAAGCCACTTTCGTAGTGTATACGAGAGTGGCTTCGTTGGTATAATATCATATTTATTGTCGTAGAATTTAAACAGGACAGAATGAAAAAGAATATTTTAATCTTAGGATTAGCCTTGCTGCTGCCACAGCTCAGTCAAGCTAAGACCATATTTGTTTCTCCTAATGGTAATGATTCTGCTAATGGAACAATAGAGGCTCCATTGGCTTCTCTTCCTGCAGCATACCAAAAGGTGGAGTCGGGAGATACTGTCTATTTCAGAGGCGGAATCTATCATATTACCGACGAACAGGTGATGAAGTTTCATAAGAAATACGCATTCGTGTTTGCCTTGGAAAAGGCAGGAACAGCTTCTAAGCGTACTTGCTTCATGGGCTATCCTGGCGAGCGTCCCGTGTTTGACTTTTCAGCTTTGCAGTTAGAAGGAAAATATCGCATTGGCGCATTCTATTTGGGTGCCGACTATCTTCATTTGCGCAACTTTGATGTTGTTGGTGTTCCTGTCCGCATAAAGGGGCACACACAGTCTGAATGCATCTCAGCACGCCTTGGCTCTTATTGCATAGTGGAAAATATAGCTATGCACGACAATATGGCTATTGGCTATTATCAAACTGCGGGCTCCTACAACTTGGTGCAAAACTGCGATGCTTACAACAACTACGATGACTTTTCTGAGGGTGCTTATGGAGGCAATGTCGATGGTTTTGGTTGCCATGTGCAACAGACAACAGATATTGGCAATGTGTTCCGCTATTGTCGTGCTTGGCGCAACTCCGACGATGGCTTCGACCTAATCCATTGCTTTGCACCTGTAGAGATTGATCATTGTATTGCCATGTACAATGGCTTCCGTCCAACAGCCGATTTCAAAAACACAACAGAATTCGTTAGTGCTGGCGATGGCAACGGCTTTAAAGCAGGAGGATGGGGAATGAAACCACACGTTACAAGATGTCCTGAAAAATGTCCGCAGCACTATGTGCATCATTGTTTGGCTTACCAAAACAAGGCAAATGGCATTTACTCCAACCATCATCTTAGTGGAAATAAGTGGGAGTACAACACCTCGGCAATGAATCGTCATGATAATTATAATATGGTAAACCGAAAGTCTACGGCAATCAATGTTGATGTTGCTGGCTACGACCATATATTAATAGGAAATGTGTCGTGTAATCCACGTGCGCAGCATATTGCAAAATGCGATACTGCCCGCTCTTCATTAATCAACAATACTTTTGCTCCTAATGCTATCAGCGTTTCCGATGCCGACTTCGTTTCTACAGACCCTTCCTGTCTCTTTGTTGCTCGCGATGCTGATGGCAATCTGCCTGCAATAGACTTCCTTGTTGCAAAAAAAGAGTCTGTACTATCTAAATTAGGATTAGGTTGGAATATTGAATTATAACGGCTGTTATGTTGTTTTATAAAAGTAGCCTTTTGTTTTCTTTGTACTTTCAAAATAAAAGCTTATCTTTGCCAACGTATATAGAATAAAAAGATAGTTATGGAACCAAAAATAGGAGATATTATGAAGGTTAATCCTTCTTTGACAGGTTTGACTGACTGGATTGAAGGTCAAGTTATTGATGTTGAGCACAATCCTTTTATGGGCTTGGTTATTTCAATCAAAGATAATTTTGGCAGAATATTCTTTGGTCAGTCTAAATATTTTAAGATAGCATAATGTTTGCGATTGCTTTTGATATGGATATAAATGCTCTTAGTAAAAATTACGGAGAGCCTTATAATAATGCATACTACGAAATAAAGAAATTATTGCGTGGTTATGATTACTATGCAACGCAGGGTAGTGTTTATCTTTCTAATGATAATGATATGCTACATTTAGTACAAGCTATGAATGCTCTAAAATCTGTATCTTGGTTTAAGGATTCGGTGAGAGATATCAGAGCTTTTAGAGTTGAAGATTGGTCAGACTTCACTCCTTTCTTTAAAGATTAACTATAATATGGTTAATAAACAATTTGCCTGGAAGACTATACGGATTACCAATGTGTATAGTTTTCCAGGCAATTTGTTATTTTTATATTCTCTTATTCTTTCAACAGATTATCGAGGAAAGTGTCGAGGTCTTTATCCAGTCCCTCCATTAGTTCACCATCTATGATGATGGTTTCGTCGTCGGCAACATACAGTTCGGCAATGCTTTCCTTATCATCATTCTCAAGCACAAAGCTGAAAGGCTTCAATATGCCCATAGCGTCGATGATAGGGTGGAGGGTTTTCAGAGAGCTACGCAATATGCCTGTAATCTCATCATAAAAGTCCTCGTCCTTATTGTCTATCCATTGTTCTACCACACAGCGAGTTATCTCCTGCTCATTGTCGTCGAAAGCCAATATCTCTCCGCTGTCTTGCGATACGCGCAGATGAACATCGGTGAGGATAGAAGTTTCTTCATCTGTAGGAAATTTCTGAGCAATTTTCTTTATTGCTCTTTCAATCTGCTGTGTTGTCTGTTCTGTTGCTTTCATATGGTATTGTATTTGATTCTACAAAGATAGTGCAAACGAATGAAATAACAAAAGAAATCATGATATTTCTTTGTATTTACTAAAGTTTCGCATATGAAAGAAGTTAAAGAATAAAAGGAGTTAAAGAAGTTAAAGCCATATGTTTTATGGCTAAAACTCCAGCAGAAAAACTCCAACAAAGAGGCTATTGGCTTTAACTCCTTTAACTCCTTTAACTTCTGAACTTGCGAAAGTTCAGGTATTATATCGTTTTTCCATTGATTCTTTGTAGCATTAAAAATATTGTAGTAATTTTGCAACACGTTTTAAGCCAATTATTTCATTTATTAATATTAAGCAAAACAACCAACAATGAAAGTCTTCCAAAAAGCAACTATGGCATTCATGCTTCTTGCTGTGCTATTTTGCTCACAGAAAGCTCATGCGCAGGTTAATGCGCAATTGTTCCACGACTTTGGTTCAGACCGTAAGTTCGAAACTCTTACAATCGAGATGTTCAAACAAGACAAGTGGGGTAACACCTATTTCTTTATCGACCACGATTTCAACTACGACCAACATCAGGAAGGACCAAACCTCGCTCCTGGTGGTTCTTATTTAGAGATTGCTCGCTGTTTGAACTTTTGGCAGCAGTCTGGTCTAAAGAATTTCTCTTTGCAGGTGGAATATAATGGCGGAATCACTCGCTCTTATCCTATCAACAATGCATGGCTCTTTGGTGTTGATTATTTCATACATAGCAAAGACTATAAGAACACCCTCAACCTAAAAGCCCTCTACAAGACCATCAGAAAGAAGACTTCCGATGTGCCAATGCAGCTTACTGCCGTTTGGGCTATGAACGACCTCTTTGGCATTAAGGGTTTGAAGTTTAATGGCTTTGCCGACTTCTGGTGGGAAGACCATACTTGCTTCAAGTCGAATGGCGAAGCTGCCGACCGTAGCACCATATTCATCACCGAGCCACAGGTGTGGTACAATGTTGGTCAGCATGTTGGTGTCGACAACCTTAGCCTTGGCACAGAGATTGAACTCTCCAACAACTTCGGCTCTACCTACGGCTTCAAGTGTCGTCCATGCTTGGGTGTGAAGTGGGATTTTTAGTTTTCCAGCATATTAACTAAGGAACTGAAGTTTCGCATGTACGGAAGTTATAGTAGTTAAAGAAGTTATCACTCCCTTCGGTCGTTAGAAGTTATAGCCAATAGCCTTTTTGGTTGTATATTTAGCAATAAAGCATATGGCTTTAACTTCTCTAACTTCTTTAACTTCTTTAACTTCCACATTTGCGAAAGTTGAGTAAGGAATACTATTCTAATTATAGACAACAATGGCATTATTAGAAAAACTCTTTGGCTTCGACCATCAGAAGCACAAAATCAAGACTGAGGTAATGGCTGGCGTCACCACATTCCTCACCATGGCCTACATCCTTGCCGTAAACCCAAGTATCTTTGCCAATCTTGCAGGCATGGGCATGGACACCAATGCCGTGTTCACCTCTACTGCGTTGGCTGCCGTTATCGGAACAATGATAATGGCTATCTATGCAAAGAAGCCTTTCGGACTTGCTCCAGGTATGGGTCTCAATGCGTTCTTTGTATTCACCGTCTGCCTCACCATGGGCTACTCGTGGCAGTTTGCTCTGACGGCAATCCTTATCGAGGGTATCATCTTTGTGTTGCTCACTCTCACCAAGGTTCGCACACTTATCGTTGATGCTATTCCTGCCTCTATAAAGCGAGCTATCGGAGCTGGAATCGGACTCTTCATAGCCTTCATCGGACTCAAGAATGCAGGCATCATCGTAGACAATGCAGCCACCTTCGTTAGCATTGGCGACATGACCCACGGCACAGCCTTGCTCGGTGTTATTGGCATCATCCTCACCTCTGTGCTCGTTATAAAGAATGTGCCAGGAGCATTGCTCATCGGTATTCTCGCTACTGCCTTGTTGGGTATTCCTATGGGCATCACTTCGTTCACAGGCATTGTCGACACACCTCCTTCCATCAGCCCTTTGTTCTGTCAGTTTGAGTTCCACAACATCCTGTCGTTCGACATGCTCGTAGTGGTATTCACCTTCCTCTTTGTCGATATGTTCGACACCATGGGCACCCTCGTTGGCGTATGTACCAAGGCAGGCATGATGCGCCCTGATGGTCGCATTTCCGGTCTCAACAAAGCGTTCATGGCAGACGCTATCGCCACCATTTTTGGCGCATGCATAGGTGCAAGTACCACCACCACATACGTAGAGAGTGCGTCGGGTGTAGCGTTGGGCGGCCGTACCGGTCTCACAGCCTTCTCTACCGCCGTTTGCTTCATCATAGCGTTGTTCTTTGCTCCGATCTTCCTTTCCATTCCTGCAGCAGCCACCACACCTGTGTTGCTTATCGTAGGTTTGTTTATGATGTCGCCAATCAAGGACATCAACCTCAACGACTATGCGGAGTCGATACCTGCATTCATCACCATCATCATGATGCCTTTGGCTTATAGCATCTCCGATGGTATTCTCTGTGGTGTTATCTCCTACGTAGCCATCAACACCCTTTGCGGTAATTGGAAGAAACTCAACCCTACGCTCTGCGTCCTCGCTGTGCTCTTTGTGATGAAATACATTTTCATCTAAGCGCATCCCTCCTGTTTGAAAAGATGCAAGATTATCTAATATAATAAGATTATCTAATATCACTACTGTCCAATAAAAAAGGGCAATTCGATCTTTGAAATAGTTGAATTATA
>OWJF01000692.1_pt1 | contig 16765 bp, 15 predicted proteins | sample 1732941 | NCBI WGS metagenome assembly OWJF01 (sample SAMN05065770, study PRJEB22554) | human gut metagenome | biome: ENVO:2100002; feature: ENVO:00000062; material: ENVO:00002003 | host: Homo sapiens | place: USA
CTAGTCAACCAAGACTTGTTGCCAAGCCTCTGACTTCAGTCAGGGGTAGTTGACGTTTCCACAGCTTTTCCACAGGACTTCTCCACCTTTTTGCGAAAAACCGTGGAAAACCGGCGCAAATGCTCCGGGCCTCAGGCCTTTTCCTTTTTCCGGCTTCGCGCTTGCGTCTCTCCGGCGTATTAAGCCCGCCGATCCCCCAGTTTTCAGGCGGCACATCTTCAATGATGACCGAGGTGGTCGCGGGATTTTTCCCGAGCACGCGCGCCAGAAGGTCGGTGGCGCCCATGATGAGAAAGCCGTCCACGCGGCCCAAAAGCCAGCTTACATCATCCCAGGAAACGGACAAAGGCAGCACAACCGGGATGCCGCCCGCTTCTGTCACGGACTGCAGATAGCGGTTTCTCAATGTAATCGCGCCCTCTTTAATGTCAGGCGTGACGCCGATCAGTGGTTTTCTGTTAATTTCCGATCCTTATTTCCCGCAGCTGCGGACAAATTCTTCCCAGCCCTTAGCCCGCAGACGGCAGGCCGGACAGACACCGCACCCGTAGCCCCAGTCATGGCGGTGCGTGCGGTCGCCTTCGTAACACGTTTCCGTTTCAAAGCGGATAAGGTCCACGAGCGCCTTACCGCCGAGGTTTTCAGCAAGCATCCAGGACTGGGCTTTCGTAAGGTGCATGAGCGGCGTTTCAATCACAAAATCGCGTCCGAGCCCGAGCGACAACGTCACCTGCAGGCTCTTTAACGTATTGTCGCGGCAGTCCGGATAACCGGAATAATCCGTATCGCACATTCCGCCCACCAGCGTACGAATACCGAGCCGCCAGGCAAGAATCGCGGCGTAGTTAAAAAAGAGAAGATTGCGGCCCGGCACGAAAGTGTTGGGAAGGCCGTCCGCGCCCTCGCCGATTGCTTCACTGCGCGTTAAGGCGCAGTCAGCAATGCGGTTAAGTTCCGTGAGGTTCAGAATGTGGTCTTCACCGAGCTTACCTTGCCAACGGGGGTTGAGCGCTTGGATTATTTCGCGGATCCGTTTGCGGCAGGTTAGTTCCGATTTATGCCGCTGCCCGTAGTCAAAGCCCACGGTGTCCACCCGGTCAAAGACCGTCAGAGCCCACGCAAGGCACGTCGTTGAATCCTGGCCGCCCGAAAACAAAACCAAAGCCCGGCGCAGGCCGTCACCAGCTGCAGTTTCCGCCACTTGCTTTTCCTTTCCAAAAAAAAACGATGGTGCCTTGCGGCACAAAAATACGGACGTATTCTCCCTCGGCCGGCTGACGCCGTCAAAACAGGAACGAACTGCTGCACGAAGCAGGAAGGAAAGAAAAGCGGGGAAAGGAAAAAGGCAGGCCGCTCATGAGGGCAGATACGAAAAAAGCTCCGAACGGAGCCTTTTGTCTGATGCAGAAAGATGTGGCGGAGTGGACGGGACTCGAACCCGCGACCCTCGACGTGACAGGCCGATATTCTAACCAACTGAACTACCACTCCGTCGTGCGTGCATCCGCTTACGGTTCCCTCTGCGGGAAGCGCCGAATTATACAGAAGGGCGTGTGTTTTGCAACCGGTGCTGACACAAAAACGAGTGGTCGCAGGTGCAGACATCTGTTTTTGCGGAAAAAACAGATGTCTTTCCTCTTGAGGTACCGGCCCGTAATACGGCACGGAGCAACAAGAATCATTTTCTGACGATTGTTTACGCGGCGCAAAGCCTTGCGGCATAGGCAAAAGAGCGGCAAAACGCGATAAACTCACACGTTTGTAATTTTCACCGCGTTAAAGGGCACACAATGCTTCTTGAGCTTTTCCGCAACCACAAGCGCTGGCTGATGTTTATCGCCATGATCCTTGTGATTCCGAGCTTTGTAGTCACGGGTATTTATTCCTACAACCGTATGATGAGTGACGACGGCGCCATTGCCAAAGTCGATGACGTCTCCATCACGCCGCAGCAGTATGACGAAGTCAAGCGCCAGCAGCTTGACAATCTGCGCCAGAGACTCGGTGAAAACTTTAAGAGTAACCTTCTTGATACGGCCGAAGGCCGCTGGGCGGTGCTGCAGAGCATCATGAATGAGCGGTCTCTGATGGGGGAGGTTGCCAAGGAATTTGTGTCGGTTCCCGAAGAAACCGCGATTGAAGTCATCAAGACCTATCCGGCTTTCCAGGAAAACGGCAAATTTTCCGCTGAGCTCTATCAGAATTACCTCGCGTCCACCGGCTATTCCGATCAGTATTTTGTCGAGCGCGTCCGCCAGGACGTCTCCCGTCAGCTGCTCACCGCGGCCTTCACGCGTACCGCGGGTGCCCCTGAAAGCGTTGTGAAGGAAGTCAACAAGCTTCTTACCGAAAAGCGCACGATGGAAGTGATGGCCTTTAACGCCGACGACTACAAAAAGGGCGTGACGGTCACGGAAGCCGAAGCCAAGGACTACTGGACAAAGAACCCGAAGGCGTTTGCAATGCCCGATGAAGCCGACGTTGAGTACGTTGTGTTCTCTCCGGAACTCTTTAAGAATGTAGAACCCACCAAGGAAGACATTGAAACGTTCTACGCTCAGAACCGCAACCGCTTTAACGCCCCTGAAGAGCGCCGTGCCTCGCACATCCTCATTGATCTGAAGGACGGTAAGGACGCCGCAAAGAAAAAGGCCGAAGAGATTCTGAAGGAAGTCAAGGCCGATCCCAAGAAGTTTGCGGAACTTGCGAAGAAATACTCGGCTGACACGTGCAGCGCCAAAGACGGCGGTGACCTCAACTGGTTCGGTAAGGGTGTGATGGTTCCGGCCTTTGAAGAAGCCGTTTATAAGGCGAAGAAGGGTGAAATCGTCGGTCCGGTTGAAACCGACTTCGGGTTCCATATCATTGAAGTCACGGACATCAAGGGGCAGCACGTGCGGCCTCTTGCCGAAGTGCGCGACGAGATCGTCCGTCTTTATCAGGAACAGCACTCCCAGGAGAAGTTCGGCACGGAAGCCGAAAACTTCACCAACATGGTGTACGAGCAAAGCGACAGCCTGCAGCCTGTGGCTGACAAGTACGGCATGAAGATTGAAACGGTGAAGAACGTGACGCCTGAGAAGGTGACGGATCCCGCACTTGCCAAACTCTTTAACGACCATGTGCTTGAGAGCATCTTCAGCGATGAAGTGGCCCGTGAAAAGCGCAACACACAGGCCATTGAAGTCGGCAACAACCAGCTTGTTTCCGCGCGCGTCGTAAATTTCCGTCCGGCCCACACCAAGCCTTTTGATGAAGCCAAGGCCGGCATCATTGAAATGCTCACGCAGCAAAAGGCACTGGAAAAGGCGGGAGAAGCCGCCGGTAAACTCATTGCCGCTTTTGAAAAGGGCGACATGGCACAGGCAAAGTTCGTGAACCCCACGGTTGTTTCGCGCAGTGCGCCGGGTAACGCCACGATTAATCTTGTGAACGCCGTGATGCGCGCCGATATCACGAAGCTTCCCGCCTACGTGGGTGTGGCTGACGGCAACGTTTACCGCATCGTGAAAATCACAAAGAGCGAAACGCCGGAAGTGACGGAAGCGGCTTTGTCCGGTTTAAGAAACGAGCTGCAGCAGATGCTCTCGCGGGCCGATGAATCGGCCTACTACGGACAGCTTCGCGCCAAGCACAAGGCTGAGGTTCTCAATAAGAATTACCTCCCCGACGCTGAGGATAAGCTCCCCGGCAGCGCCGAGTAAGTTGCGCTGAGCCAGTATCAACCGCCCTTCGGGGCGGTTTTTCTTTGGCGCTTTCCGCTAAAGCAGAGCGCACCCGGGCGCTTCTGGTAAGCTGCCGGCAGTGTGTTTTTTTGAAAACGGGGTGCGTATGCCGGCTGAGCTCAAAAAAGGTTTGTACGAGTCGCTTCTCACTCGTTCAGTCAACGAACAACTGCAGGGACTTGCCGGGCGGCATCTCGCAGCCGAATCGCAGGCCGTGGATCCTGCGGAACGCAGCCGCATCTACACGGACTATGCGGCCCGTACGGTGAAGGAAGCCCTAGCGCACTGTGACTCTGCCGAAGAAGCCCGGGCGCTTGTGAACCTCTTAAGCCGCACGGCCCGGGACTTTGTGGCTAAGAAAAGCGGGGAAGCGCTCGTATGCGCCGACACGGTCGCAGAAGACCGCCTTTTAACCGAAGTGCGGGAGATGACCTCTGCCGCCGCAGCCCGCCCGCAGACGTCGGTCGCGCACACCGCGCTTTTGACGGGCACGGCCAAAACCGATCCGGCGCTTGCGAGCGAAATCAAGCGGGAGATTGCTTCTGCCGACCGCATCGACTGGCTTGTTTCCTTTATCCGCTTTTCAGCGGTAAGCCGCCTCTACGATGACCTCAAGGCTTTTACGCAGCGGGGCGGCCGCCTCAGAGTCATTACGACCACCTACATCGGTGCTACCGAAGTCAAGGCCGTGGAGATGCTCGCAAAACTTCCGAACGCCGAAATCCACATCGAGTACAGCGGCAGCCGCACGCGCCACCATGCCAAGGCCTATCTTTTTCACCGTGAGACCGGTTTCAGCACGGCCTACATCGGCTCAAGCAACCTCTCGGGGGCGGCGCTTACGGGCGGCCTTGAATGGAACCTTAAACTTGCCGCCAAAGAAACGCCCGAGATTTTCGCCAAAGCTGCCGCAACCTTTGAAGCCTACTGGTCGGATGCGCGCTTTGAGACGTTTGTCCCGGGTCGGGACGATGAGCGTCTGCGGACGGCTTTAAAGCGCGAAGCCTGTGGCGGGAAAAGAGATCCGGCAGCTCCCGTGACGTGGGGGAGTTTTGAGCCCTATCCCTATCAGGCCGCGGTGCTTGAAGCGCTTGCCGCGGAGCGCTCCGCGGGCCACACACGAAACCTCGTGGTGGCCGCGACCGGTACGGGTAAAACCGCGATTGCCGCCTTTGACTATCAGCGGCAGATTAAAAACGGCATCCGCCCCAAGCTTCTCTTTGTTGCGCACCGCAAAGAAATTCTGCTGCAGGCACAGGCCTGTTTCAGAAGCATCCTGCGGGACGCCAATTTCGGCTCACTGATGACGGGAGACGCAAAGCCCGCGAACAACCGCGAGGTCTTTGCCTCGGTGCAGACACTCAAAAATCCGGTGAATCTCACGGGCTTTGCCCGGGACCACTTTGACATGGTTGTGGCGGACGAAACGCACCATGCGGCTGCAGACTCTTACGACACGGTGCTCGAGTACTTTACGCCCAAAATTCTTCTGGGCCTTACCGCCACGCCCGAGCGCGCCGACGGCCGCAGCATTCTCGGCTACTTTGACGGCCGTATTGCGGCAGAAATCCGGCTTCCAGAAGCCATTGAACAGAATCTCCTCGTACCCTTTAACTACTTTGTGCTCACGGACCCCGTGAGCCTCGCGGACATCCCGTGGCGAAGCGGGCACTTTGATGTTAAGGCTCTGGAAAACCGCTATACCCAAGGGAACAGCTCCAAAGTCCGGACGCAGGCCTTCTTTACGGCGCTTGAAACCTATGCGCCTGAAAAAGAGGAACTGCGGGCCGTCGTCTTCTGCGTCACGCAGGAGCACGCGCGCTACGTGACAGGAATGCTTGCCGCGCAGGGCTATAAGGCGATGGCGGTCACTGCCGAAACGCCCTCAGCCGACCGGGAACGTGTCAAAGAGCGACTCGAAAAAGGGGAGGTGGAAATACTCTGCACGGTTGACGTCTTAAGCGAAGGCGCGGACTTTCCGTGCATTAATACGGTGGTTTTTCTGCGTCCGACGGAAAGCCTCACGGTCTTTCTGCAGCAGTTGGGGCGGGGCTTGCGAAAGTACCCGCAGAAAGATGCACTCACGGTGCTTGACTTTGTTGCCGCAGGAAACCGGCGTTTCAGTTTTGAGTCGCGCTACAGGGCACTCTTACGCACGGCCGACACGGGCGTTGTCCGGCAGATCATGAACGGATTTGATGCGCTGCCCGCGGGGTGCTCGGTTACGATGGAACGCGTCGCGAAAGAAACGGTGCTTGAAAATATCAGGCAGTGCTTTACCGGCAAAAAAGGACTTCTCAATCTCGCGCAAAGCTTTATGGCAGAAGGCAGGAGCGCGGACCTCGCGGCGTTTCTCACGTTTGCTGAACTCTCACTTTCGGACTTTTATGACAGGGCGTGCGATATGTTTGCCTCGTTTAGGCTGCTTTGGGACGCGGCATGCGGTTCGAACATTAACCGGCCGCTGCCGGAGGGGATCACGCAGGCAAAACTCGGCAAAGCCCTCCTGCGGCTTGCGACAACCGAGGATCCGGTTTGGGGTAAGACCATCGTTGGGTTGCTTGCGGACGATTCCGGCGTTCCGGCTGACGAACTTGAAAACTCCGCGCTGCGGGCTTTTGTGCGGCTTATCTGGGATGAGGCATTGCCTTGTGACGGGAACGCTTATCTTGCGGCACGCCTAAAGAGCTTGCGGCAAGTGGCGTGGCTTACCGACGAGATCCGGACGCTTCTCACGGTCAAAGCCGAATCCTGCCGCAGGGAAATGAAGGATCTCGGTGTGGCGGGAACATACCTTAAGGTGCACGGAACCTATCACCGAAGCGCGGTTCTGGCGGCACTGAAACCGGAGCAGAAAAACCTGCAGGCGGGCGTACTCTGGATTCCGGAAAAGCGGGTTGACGTCTTTTTTGTGACGATCAACAAAAGCGAAAAGCACTTTACCGCCAATACGCTTTATGAGGATCTGGCGCTTACCGACACCGTCTTTCAGTGGCAGAGCCAAAATTCAACAACGGATACGTCGCCCACGGGTGAGCGCTATATCCACCACGCCGAGCGGGCGAGCGACATTGTGCTGTTTGTCCGCGGATTTAAGGGTGAGGGGAAAATTGCCGATCCCTATGTGTGCCTCGGGAAGGTCAAGTACCTGTCGCATACCGGCAATCGCCCCATGACGATCCGCTTTGCGCTTGAAGAAAAGCTCACGGGAGAACTTCTGACGCTCTGCCGCCCTTACGGCGACTGACTCAGCGTCCGAACCACTTGGCAGGCAGTTGCGCGAGGACAATTGCCGCCGCCATCACGGCGCAGCCGATGAGCTCGCGGCCGGTGAGCGCCTGGTTCATAAAGAGCCACCCGGCCAGAACCCCCACGACTGCTTCAAAACTCATGATGAGGGACGCCACCGTCGGGTTGAGCCCCTTTTGTCCCACGATCTGCAGGGTGTAGGCAATGCCGTTACTCAAAATACCGGCGTAAAGGAGCATCCAGACGGCGTCCCACAGGTCCTTGAGTGTCGGCGGATCGAAGAACATCATGAGAATAAAGCCCCAGACGCCGCCCACGGCAAACTGAATGCAGCTCATCCTCACGCCGTCCGTTTTAGGCGCAAAGTGATCGATCACGAGAATGTGAAAACTGAAAGAGAGGGCACAGGCTAAAACGAGCGAATCCCCGAGGCTCAGAGTAAACCCGGTTTCCGGTTTCATGCAGAGAAACCACAGGCCCGCAACCGCCAGGATAACCGCAAGCCAGATGTTGAGGCTCGAGCGGCGCCCGATGAAAATGCCGATTACCGGGACAATGACGATGTAAAGGCTCGTGATGAAACTCGCCTTACCGACCTCCGTTCCCAAAAGCCCGAACTGCTGCAGCGACTCGGAAATAAAGAGAACGGTGCCGCAGGCAAAGCCCCCGATCCAGAGTGTTTTATCTTTCCAGACGTTTTTCGTTGAGGCCGGAGTCATGCCGCGCAGGCGGTCAAAGACCGGGAGTATGGCAAACACAAAGGCCGCGCCGATCACCGAGCGCCCCCAGGTAAAGGCAAAGGGGGAGATGTGTTCCATGCCGAGCGCCTGAGCAACAAAGCCGGTACCCCAGATGGTGGCGGTAATCAGAAGCAGAAGCGAGTGGCGGAGATTTTCGGGCATAACGGCGGGCCAGAAATCAAAAGAGAAAAAAGCAGGCAGAATCCCCAAGAAAGGAAACTGCCTGTTTCAGACTCCAAAGAAGGAGCCTGTCTGAGAGCAAAGCTTAAAGCGGATCGCCCGAGCGCAGCAAAAGCCGTGCGATTTCCGCGGCGTTATGAAGGTCGAGCTTACGGTAAGCCGATCCGCGGTGCACCTGTACGGTCTTTTCGCTGATGCCGAGGTTTTCGGCAACCTGCTTGTTGCTCATGCCCTGCGCAACCATGCGGATCACTTCGCGTTCACGCTGCGTGAGCTGCTCAAGCGACTTACGGAAGTCGGAAAGCTCCATTTCGGTGCGGCGGTGATTGAGGTTTTTCATGACCGCATTGCCGATGGCGGTAAGAAGCCGCTGATCGTCAACGGGCTTTTGCAGAAAGTCCGATGCGCCCTGCTTGAGGGTGCGCACGGCCATATCAATGTCGCCGTGACCGGAAATAAAGATGATGGGCAGATCAATGCCCAATTCCTGCATCTTGTCCTGCAGTTCCAGGCCGCTCATGCGGGGCATGCGCACGTCAAGAACGAGGCAGCCGGGACGCTGAAAATCGTTGCTTGCAATAAAGTCCAGGGCGTCGGAGTAGGTCACGACGTCCCAGCCTTCGCCTTCAATCAGAAAAGCCCAGGAACGGCGCATCGCGTCGTCGTCATCGATAACCCGGACCAGAGGCTTGAGGGATTCCAAGATAATTCTCCCGCAAATATTCAAAAAAACTGAGACGCTGTCCCGCTTGTCGAAACGCATCCACTGCTATTGTGCCGTATTTAGGCGTAAATAAGTAAGTAATCCGTGAAAATTCCCCGATTTTTCTTGACTTTTTAGCCGCATAGGGGACATTTTTTCAAATTATGAGCGGCTGCAAAACCCTCTGCAGCCGCCCGGTGATCCTGCTTACCTATCAAGAGCCTTTGTGAGGAACGTGACGGCATCATCGAGCTTTACCATCACCTTGTCGTCCATCTTCGTGCGCTCGACGTATTCGACTTCACCGGTCTTAAGACCCCGCTCGCCGATCACGATGCGGTGCGGCACACCGATCAGTTCCCAGTCGGCAAACATCACGCCCGCGCGTACGTCACGGTCGTCCAGAATCACGTCAACGCCCTTGGCCTTCAGTTCATCGTGGAGTTTGTCGGCGGCAACGCGCACGGCTTCGCTCTTCGTGTAATTCATCGGGCAGATCACGACTTCAAAGGGAGCGATTGCCGCAGGCCACATGATGCCCTTGTCGTCGTGGCGCTGTTCGATTGCAGCGCCCATGACGCGCGTCACACCGATGCCGTAGCAGCCCATCTCGAGAAACTGCGGTTTGCCCGCTTCATCGAGGTAGGTCGCGTTCATGGCCTTGGAGTATTTGTTGCCGAGGTAAAAGACGTGACCCACTTCAATGCCGCGCTGCAGCTTGATTTCTCCCTTGCCGTCGGGGCTCACATCGCCCTCAACGACGTTACGGAGGTCGGCAACCTTGGGCTCAGGCAGATCGCGCCCGAAATTGACTCCGGTGTAGTGGTAGCCCGTCTCATTCGCGCCGCAGCAGAAGTCGCACATCGCGGCAACGGTGAGGTCGGCGTAAACGGTGAGGTCGGTGGCGCCCACGGGACCCAGGGACCCGGGCGTTGCGCCCGCAAAGTGTTCGGCGATTTCCTTTTCGGTGGCAAAGCGGAAACCGTCTTTCAGTTCAGGGAGTTTGCCGGCCTTGACTTCATTGAGGTCGTGATCGGCCCGAAGCAGCACGAGGACAATCTTGGCGGGGAGCGCCTCGCCCTTGTCGTTCACTCGGTCGGCGGCAAGCACCACGGACTTTACGCAATGTAAAAGGTCAATGCCGAGGAAGGGGGCAACGTCTTCGCACTTTTCCTTGCCGGGCGTAGCGCATTTCTTCATCTCCTGCGCCGCGGCCTTACGGTCGCCCAGAACGGATTTGGCTTCACACAGTTCAATGTTGGCGGCAAAGGCACTCTCGGGGCAGTAGGCAATGACGTCTTCGCCCACGTCGGCAATCACCTGGAATTCGTGCGAGCGGCTGCCGCCGATCGCGCCCGTGTCGGCTCTCACCGGACGGAAAACAAGGCCCATGCGTTCAAAAATACGGTTGTAGGCTTTGTACATCGCGTCATAGGACTTTGAAGCGCCTTCAGCATCCCGGTCAAAGGAGTAGGCGTCCTTCATGATGAATTCACGGGCGCGCATTACGCCGAAGCGCGGCCGCCGTTCATCACGGAATTTCGTTCGGATCTGATAGAAATTCACCGGCATCTGGCGCCAGCTCGTGATTTCACCGCGCGCCACGGCCGTAATGACTTCTTCGGACGTGGGCTGAATCACGAAGTCGCGTTCATGGCGGTCCTTAAAGCGCAGCAGCTCCGGTCCGTACTTGTTCCAGCGGCCCGATTCCTGCCAAAGCTCCGCGGGCTGCACGATGGGCATTGCGAGTTCCACGGCCCCTGCCGCATTCATTTCCTCACGGATGATGTTTTCAATCTTCTGCACCACGCGCAGCCCCATGGGCATGATCGTGTAGACGCCTGCCGCGATCTTCTTGATGAGACCGGCACGGATGGAAAATTCCTGACTCGGAATTTCCGCGTCCGCGGGAGCTTCCTTCAGGGTCGAGATGAAAAATTGGCGTGCACGCATGGGCCGCTGACCTCAGTAAAAAAAGAAAAAGAAAGGCCGGATGCCGGCAGTTTCACGGGATCCGGACAATAAAAAAGACGGGCGGAAATTTTACCAGCCCGTCTTCTGATTGTCAGGCGCGCGCCACGATCGGAATACGGCGTTTGCCGGTGTCTTCGGTAAAAGCAGGGAGCACCGTCGTGTCGTGCTTTTTCGCCGCTTCCGGCACCGCCTCCTGGGGCGTGAGACCGATACGCTCGCGAAACCGCCGTGAAGAACCCATCATGAACCAGCCCACCTTGCGGCCGCGGCTTGCGATGCGCTTTTCCAGACAGTCGGCGCACTGCGTGGGTTCGTCGTTGATGCAGGGCTTGTTGTCGTAGAGCTGATAGCCCGGGCGGAACTTCTGGGGCGAGAGGTTGGGCATCACGACGTTGGCGCCGTATTCAATGCCCGTTTCGCGTCCGTCGTCCCGGAGGGCCTGAAGAGCCGTGGCCGCCGCAATGTTGACGTTACCCAATACAAGCCGCACCACGGCAATCATGTTGAGCGCAAGCTGCATCAGAGGTTCGGGCGCCATTTGCCCGAGTTCCTTTAAGTCCGCGCCTTCGCTTTTAAGGTAAGGGCCCATGCCGATCATGTCAACGTCAAGCGACTGAAAGAGCCGGATGTCGCGGCAGAGGTCTTCGAGGGTCTGCCCCGGGATGCCGATCATGACGCCCGTTCCCAGCTGATAGCCGCATTCCCTTAAATACTTAAAGCACTGAAAGCGGCGCGCCAGGTTTTTCTCGTGGTTGCCCGGCGCACTGTGCAGCAGTTCAAATAGTTTCGGGTTACTCGTTTCAAAGCGCGAGAGGTACCGGAGGTTTTTGCGGTTGCCGCTTGCCTCGGCCCAGAGTTCATAGGTTTCCTTGGTCTGGTCGCCGAGGCTGATGGTGACACCGAGCCCTTCCGGAAGCTGCGGGCTCACGCTTAACTTATGGATGTCCCTTAAGCACTCCGCAATGAAATTCACGAACTTCGGATCGCGTCTTTCACCGGCCTGCAGGCAGATGGAGCCGTAACCGTGGTCCGCCGCCCATTTAGCCTGCGAGAGAATCTCCTCCTTGGTCATCTCATAGCGCTTCACCGCATGGTTGTCCTTGCGGATGCCGCAGTAGCGGCAGTTGTCGGTGCAGATGTTGGAGAGTTCAATCAGGCCACGGTAAAAGACGCGGTCGCCCATGATTTCGGTGGTGCGGTCGTAGGCGGCGCGTTTGAGTTTCAGACAGTCTTCGGGCGCGGTAAGGCCGAGGAGCCGGACGATGTCATCATCGCTAAATTCCGTCTGTTTCAGAAGCTCTTCCAAGGGTTTGGTCATTTTCTTTTTCAGGCTTAAAGGCTGACGCGGATTCTATCGGAGAAACGGCCGTCCGAGTCCGTCAAAATTTGGTGCGGGCGCACGGTCCTGAGTCGTTTGACGTAGAGACGAAGCGCAGCCGCGGGCGTATTCTGCGCCGCAGTGAGCAATTGAGCGGCAAAAGCCATGGCAGAGATTCTTCTGAAGGTTTCGGCCTTCGTTTTCATCATCATTTTGGGCGCGGTCTTAAGGCGCATCGGCTTTTTAAGGAAAGTGACTTCAGGCTCATTGCGCAGATCGTTTTTAAAGTGATGCTGCCGTGCGCCGTGATTTCTTTCTTTTCAAAGATCACGGTGGACCGGTGAATGTCAGGGCTTCATTCGGATTGGTGCGCAAAGCTTTCCCAGCCGGTCGAAAAAGTCGTAATCCCTTTCAGATCAGGGCTTCATTCGGATCCCGAATAGAACATATAAGAGAACAAGAAAAAGAGTCGTAATCCCTTTCAGATCAGGGCTTCATTCGGATAGCGGGGGTGGTGCGGTATGGTTGAGCGAGAGGCGATCTTGGTGCCTGTTTTTTGGGCATTTGGTGTGATAAAAAGTTACACATTAGTTTTTGATTGAAGTCAAAAGACGTGGCTTAATAGGTTGCGTTTGTTCTTGGTTCGTGTTTACTAAAGAGACCCCGAGTAAAACAGCCCGTCAGGCAGAAAGCATTTGCCGAAGCTAAATCGAAGTCCGCTGACGGGCAAAGCGTAAATGCGCAGATCGTCAGTTTTTAAATCGATGATCTTCTCCAGGGCTTCCACACATTCTTGGCATTGTCTCTCGTTTCCATCCAGAAGGAAAACGCTGTACTGGATGGGGAGAGCGACTGATGACAAGAAGGCATGTGCTTTCTGAAGCCTTCTGGGATCGGAAATATCGTAAGCAAGTACATATTGTGTCATACGTCATTTTCCCTGTCCATAAGCGGGCATTCGGAACTGACTGTTCCTGAAGTCTGCTACCAGTTGTTCGGCCAAACCCAACGCGGATTTTCGGAGCATGGATTTCCAGGCGGGAGCGGCCTTTTCATATGCAGGATAAAAGGCCGAGCGTCCGGCTTTGTCGAGCAGGCACCCTTGGTTTGATGTAGCGAAATTGTCTTTCGTCAGGATGCCCTCGCTGAACAATTGAAGTGCAAATTGATCGGCTTGCGGTCTGACTGGTTCGATCAGATCGCATGCAAGCGAATGACGGCCATACTCCAATGCATGGAGGAATCCCACATATGAATCGAGGCCGGCTGTATTTGCTGCAAGCGCGGCGTCGCATGTCAGCAGCGTGTATGTGAGGGATAGCACGGCGTTGAAGGGATCCTTCGGGGGCCGTCTGTTCCTTCCGTTGAAATGCAGTTCGTTCGGAACAAATGCTGACAGTGCTTTGAAATAGGTTGCGGCAGCCTGTCCTTCGATCCCAAGGATGCTCTCGATAGAGCCTGCGAATACAAGATTTTCGGAAGCTTTTGACAGCGCTTCTCCAACTTCGTGGCTGTCGTTGCGGGGCGAATTGGCTGCAAGAGCCTCCAGGCATTCTCTTTGAGCGTCGATCTTTTCTCTGATGGTGTCCGTTGTTCTACGGAGGCGGTATTCTGGATTTTGACTGAGGGAGTATTGCGCCATCCGACGTTCGGCGTCGTGGTATTGAGAGGGAAGAAACAGGGTCGGACGATGGCCGCGGCCGGACAATATGATGACGCCGATTCCTTCCTTGCCCAGGCGACCAAGGCTGTGCGTGTCGATTTGCACATTGCAATGGAAAACAACACGTTCCAAGGGAGCGGTTGGGATTGTGCCGCAGCGTTGGCCGTCTTCGGAGAAAACCAGGGCGTCGTTCTCGATCTTGCAGGAAAGATTTCGGCGGTCGACATATAACGTTGTCATTTTAAAGCACCATGAAAGGTTGAGGGTCGGATCTTCTGGCGCGCCCAACGAGAAGCTTCAGCAGACGATCCTCCAGCTGGAGAATGTGAACGCGGTCTGTTTTCGGGTCGATCAATGCCGTAAAGGATGAGGCCAGGTTTTGAACTTCGGCTTTCGTCATCCAGCACTCGAACAAGGACTTTTGATTGGAGACCGAATAGGCGCTGACAAGTGCTCGAGCCTTTTTCAGCGTTCGAGGGGCGGAGACGTCATAGAAGACCAGATAAAGCCGGCGAGTCATAGGATGGGTCGGGCTTGCTGATGATGAATTCCTCAAGCTTGCAGGAGAGCGTACGGAGCTCGTCTGCCGGGAGTTCCTTGCCGCGCTTTTCTTCCGGCATGGTGATTTCGAGCGCAATGTAGCGTGCTCCGCACCTGCAAACCTCAAATGCGAGATGAATGGGAAGTGTGCCGATGACGATGTCTCCGGCATGCACGTCTTCCGGGATGAGATGGGTCATCCAGCGATCGACTCGAATGGGCTGATTCTTCATCCATTCGACTGCACCGGGATGACGGGAGATAAAGATGGTGCTCATGAGTAGCTCCTCGGTTCTCTGGCGATAGGGATCAAGATTTGAGGATGAGTATAAGAACGGGGTTGCGCAATGGGGTGAGATAATTGTCGAATGGGATTGGAAGGGGTTGAAAAACCGCAAATTTGTCGTTTTTCTCCTCCACGTCGATCCGGTTGATAATGCAGTTATTCCGACGGATTGCTCGGATGTTGGGTGGAGTCCTTTATGAAAGAAACAGTGCAGCAGCTTGACGATGTGTTGGCGAAGTGCAAGGTGCACTTTTGTCTGGTATCAGAGCAGGCGGCAGTGAATCTGCTTCCGGTTGCTTACTATCGACCGAAGGAGGCGGTGCTCTTTGTATCCCACAAGATGCATGAGACTGCTGACCAGCTGCAGGGGCGATGGAAAAGGCCGTGCCTGGGATCAAGGTTTCTCGAATTGCCATTCAAGATCCGTACGATCTGAACGAATGCCGCAATGTTTTTCTGGAAGCTCTGATGGTCCGCGAGGATGATCAGCCGGTCATCAACGTGACGGGCGGCACCAAGATCATGGCCATTGGAGCCGTGACGGCTGCGTATGCGGCCATGGTTCAGACGTTTTATCTGAATGAGCAGAAAAACACGATCAGTCTTATCGATCCCTATAAGGAGGATGCGCAGCGAAACGTCAGTTCGATCGCCATGCGCATGAATCTGGAAACGTATCTTGCGGCATACGGCTTCAAGGTCGCGGACAGCAATCCGACGGGATCTCTCAATTCCAAGGAGCAGTCGCTTGTTCATAAACTGCTTTCCACGCCGTCCATGAAGGAAGTGGTGCCTCGTCTTAATAAACTTGCGGTCGAGGCTGAGAAGAGCAAAAGCATGACGGCCTCCAGTGCTTCGGTGTCGGATGATCTCATGCAGGCATTCGATACGCTCTGCGATTGGTTTGAATCTGCGGGGCACCTTCAGATCAATGGCAGAACACTGCGCTTCCCGACGGAGGATGATCGATTCTTTGTCGCCGGTGGTTGGCTCGAACGCTATGTCTTCAACGAGCTGAGCGCCTTGAATGTCAAGCCCGTCGGCAATCTTGTGGTCAGGAATCCGTCACAGAACGAACTTGATGCGGCGTTCATGCATGACGGAACGTTTTATATCGTCGAGTGCAAGACCGGCAATTTGTACCACGATCTTGAGAAGGCCAAGGAAGTCGTTTACAAGCTTGAAACCTTGAGCAAGGTCGGTGGCAGGAAAACAAGGCTCGTTCTTGTGAGTTATCGCGAACTTCATCCAAAGGCGAAGGAACGTGCGCTTAAGGCAAATATCAAGGTGATTGAAGGCCCCGAGGTCAGGGGGTTTCGTGAAATCATGAAGGGCTTGATATCTCAATAGACGATTGAGGCATCGTTATGGAAGCCGCCTGTTGTCGTGCCGGCATGAATGGTGATAAATTTTTGAAACTGATTGTTAAAAAAGGAAGGGTGCCCGACATGAAGAGACCTTTGTTGGATGCTACCTGCCGCGTAGCCTTTGCCGGGCTTATTCATGATCTTGGCAAGTTTGCGCAACGTGCCAAGATTGACGTTGCTCAGTCTTCTCTTCAGCTTCATCAGCAGATCTACTGTCCTCAGAGGCAGGAAGGCGGACGCATTTGGTGGACGCATCAGCATGCCGCCTATACGGGTTTGGCGTTTGACGCTCTCGAGCGTGCCGTCCCCGATCTTCTCCATGGAGACTCGGCGCCTTTTGCATCTGTTGATGATGCCGACGCTGACGTGACGGATTCTCTTGTCAATGCGGCTTCCGCCCATCATGCGCCAAGAACGCTTCTTCAGTGGATTGTTGCAACGGCCGACCGAGTGGCTTCAGGTTTTGAGCGAGAAGAATATGAAGACGATCAGGCCAAGTCTTCCGGAAAGTCTTTCATTCAGACGCGTCTTCGTTCGCTCTTTGAAGAGGTTCAGTTGGGCGAGGTTCATAAGCCGATCACGAACGACTCCCTTCAAAGCGGCTTTTCCTTGCGACCGTTTTCAGCCGCGTCGCTGTTCCCCGAATCCATCAAGGATCTGGAAAAGCAGTCTCAGGACGAGGCATCGTCAGAGTACCGCCGTCTTTGGCAGGGCTTTCTCAAGGCCGTGAACGTCAACGACGATGCCATTCCCGGCAATCATCGTACGGCTTGGCCGCTTTGGCTTGATGCTTTTGATTCGGCTTGGCTTACCTACACGCAGGCCATTCCGTCGGCAACGGCTTTCAATGTGAAGCCCGACGTCTCCCTCTACGACCATTCGAAGGCGACGGCTGCGCTTGCGGCGGCTCTTTGGCGCTGGCATCAGGAAGAGGAGCAAACCGGAGAAGAGGCTGTTAAGGCGCTCAAGGAACGCTCCGACTGCTGTCTCTTATACACATCTCCGAGCCCACGAGACTAC